>Ga0160425_1001429_pt1 | contig 22720 bp, 17 predicted proteins | sample BioMet8_FD_108193 | JGI IMG/M metagenome (GOLD analysis project Ga0160425, IMG submission 108193) | Microbial communities from bioreactor (seeded with sewage sludge) at Lawrence Berkeley National Lab, California, USA - Biofuel... | ecosystem: Engineered > Bioreactor > Anaerobic > Unclassified ...
CGAACATATCCCTACCGACCTGCTTTCGACCGACATCAAAATGGCTATCCATTATATCGGCGAAATCACAGGAGAAGTTACTACCGATGAAATACTTAATAATATTTTCAGTAAGTTTTGTATCGGAAAGTAATTATCTTTCTCATTTTTTCCAACTATCTGTTTTTATTAGCACTTAACGACAAATATTTTCTTTTATTTGTTGCCCAATTTCCTTTTTTTTACCTATCTTTGTTGCCAGATTGTTGCCCAAGAAAAATAATTTAGTTGCCGGGCAACAAACAGGCGAAATGATGTCGCTTTATGACACATTTAGTCGCTTATAGGCAACTAAAGACGTAAAAGGACATTATGAGCAGCAACCTAACTGTTAAGAAAATTTGCGAGTTCTGCGGTAAAGAATTTGAAGCCAAAACACTTTACACTCGCTATTGTAATCACACCTGCAACAGCAGGCATTACAAGAAAATGAAACGGGATGAAAAAATTCAATCAGTTTTACAACCTCAGCAAGCTGAGCCTGAACCTCAAAAATTTGATACTGCTATTCAGCAAAAAGAATTTCTCAGCCTTGATGAAGCAGCTACCCTATTGGGTGCAAGCCGGAGAACCATTCAAAGAATGATTGCTAAAGGTGCTTTGAAGGTTGGTAAACTCGGTCGCAGAATCATTGTAAGCGAAAAGAAATTGATAAACTCTTTATATAATATGGTATGAATGTAACACTACGTCAACGGCAGAAAGGCGACAAGGTAAGTTTATACCTTGATTATTACCATCAGGGCAAACGCCAGTATGAATATTTGCAGCTTTACCTCATCGCTGAACCGAAAAAAGGGAAGCTGCCAAAGGAGCAAAAAGATGAAAACCGGAAAACACTTGCACTTGCAGAATCTATCCGCTCTAAACGACATCTGGAAATTCAAAACGGCATTTACGGTTTTCAGGATCAGGGTAAAATGAAAGGCAGTTTTTTGAGGTACTTTGAATATCTCGCTGAAAAACGAAAAGGCAGCGAAGGCAATTATGGTAATTGGGACAGCACCTTAAAGCACCTCCGCAAGTTTGTGAAATTTGATGTAACCTTTGCCCAGATTGATAAACGATGGCTCAATGATTTCAAAGAATACTTGCAGAAAGAAGCCCGAACACCTGCCAAACAGCCACTTTCTCAAAATTCGGCATCATCCTATTATAATAAGGTGCGGGCATCTTTGAGGGAAGCCTATAAAGAAGGAATCATTCAACGAAACCCTGCCGATGAAACCGAAGGCATTAAACCAGGTGAACCGGAACGGGAATTTCTTACACTTGAAGAATTACAGGCTATTGTTAAAGAGGAATGCGAAATTCCCATTCTAAAACGTGCCTTTATTTTTAGTGCCTTAACCGGCTTACGTTGGTCTGATGTTCAAAAAATGACATGGTCGGAAGTACAGCACTCCAATGAAATAGGGTATTATATCCGTTTCAGGCAAAAGAAAACTAAAGGAGTTGAAACATTGCCTATTTCAGAACAAGCATTTGGATTGTTGGGCGAACGCACCACGCAGGAAGAACGTGTATTTGTCGGATTAAAATACAGTGCTTGGCACAACCTGAAATTACAGCAATGGGTTATGAAAGCAGGAATCAGCAAAACGATAACATTCCATTGTGCAAGGCATACATACGCCACATTGCAATTAACTTTGGGAACCGACATTTACACCGTTTCAAAATTGTTAGGTCATAAGGACCTTAAAACAACGCAGATTTATGCAAAAATCATTGATGAACGTAAAAAAGAAGCAGCAAACAAAATAAAACTCGATATATGAAAATCAGTCTAAGCATTTACAACAGTATATTATTTGGGGAACTTCGCCCCTGGCTTGAAAGTAACAGAACTCAGGAGGTATTCCGCCAAAAATTAAACCCTGCCTTTCGTTGGGAAAAGGGAACGCCGGAAGATTTTGAAAAAGCATTGAATGAAGCATTGAAAGACCATCCGCTCCTGATGGACGATGATGAAGTATTAATCGAAATCGAAGAAAACAAGATTATTATTTCATCGGTCAAAGATAAAATCTTTGAACCTCTCATTGATATTGATATTCCGCCATTCTTTACGGATAAAACCGAATACTATTATTACCTGATAAAGAATGAAGGCACACGATTGATAAATAAAATTAACATTGCAATCGAACTTTGCGAAACTGCAAACCTTGCAAAGTCTGCAATCAATGATACATTGGACAGAATAAAATATTTGCTTTCTGAAACAGCCAAACAAATAAAGCAGTTGGGTTATGACGATGACCTGCCTTTTGATGCAATTCCGGATGATGAAACCAAAGCATTAAAAAAAGAATGCGATTACATTTTACGAGTGCTACAAACAACATTAATCCGGCTTATCCTCGAAATACAAGAACTATTCCCTTCTCAGATTGTCGGCAGTCCATTATCAGAAGAAGAAATATACCTAAAATTGATTGGCAGTCCTTCACCGGCTATGAACGTAGCAAAGAAAATCACCAAGCTGAACGAATTTATTGTTAAAAGATTCATCGAGCAAATGGAATATTCCAGGGCAAAAGCCTTACAACGTATTGACGAAACAAAAAAACACTATCTGATGTACAAAGATGTTGCATCAACGTTGACGGATGCAGCTTCAAGAAAGGAAGGATTGACAACACACATTCAGATTCTAGAAAACCTCATCTTTATTCGGGACTTCACCGATATTCAAAAAAATCCTTCCTTTGAGGAATTACAATCAGATAAAACCACTGAAGAATATTATAATTCATTTACTGCAACTATATTTGAAAAAATTGAAGAACCATCCGCACCCAACAAGCGGCTTGAAATCATATCAAAAGAAGAAGAAAAGTTTGCATTCCTTAAAACAGGCTATAATATAGACAACGCTGTTTACAAATTATCCATCCCTCGAAAAATTCTGAAATGGCTTGAGATTCAAAAAGCATACATAAACGAAAACTTGCACATTGATTTCTCTAAACTAAAAGGAGTTGATTTGCCAAAAATCCAAACATCATTAACAGTCGCCGAAATTGGCTACCTGTTAAGAACATTGGAAGAAGAAGGTATTTTACAACCTAAAAACAAAACCGACCTTTCACGTGTATTCTCTGCGGTTCTAAGCTCCAAAAAGAAAGATGATATTACTTTCGATGGACTTCACAAGGAATTTAAAACGCCAAAGAACAAAGCGGTCGAATTTTGGGATGCAAAATTTATGGTTTTGAAACAAAAAGCATACAAAGACAAAGAAAAATATTTAGATTAACTTCCTGATATTCTTATTCTTTAGTCATGGTTCCGGTACCATTCGGAACTACTTTACCCCTTCCGTACTGCATATTTTTGCTTCGTAATTCATCGGTTGCTCGTGCCTTTGCACCCGATGAATGAAGGCACAACAATTAAATTTTTTGTTGAACTTTTTAATACGTTGCAAAATGACAGAGCAATTAATAATCGAAAAACTCGATAATATCGAAAAAATGCTTTCGGAGCAAAACCTTGTAAAAAAGGATGTGCTCAACTTTAGCGAGGCTTGCCAGTACCTCGACATCAGCGAAAGCCACTTGTATAAACTTACCAGTCGTAAGCAGATCCCGCATTTCTGCCCTCAGGGAAAGAAATTGTATTTCAATCGTCAGGAATTAGACCGTTGGTTACAGCAGAACCGACAAAATACGAATGATGAAATTGAAAAGGAAGCCACGGATTACATACTTCAAAACAGGAGGAGTTAATCTATGGAAGAATGTAAAAAATGCAGGGAACCTCTTGATAATATTCAGGAACGGCTCAATAGAATGTTGGTGTTGCTTGAAGTAAAACAACACACCAATCCCGAACAGGTATTTTTCGACAATCAGGAATTTATTCAGGTAATGAATATCAGCAAACGCACGGCTCAGGCTTGGCGTGATACTGGAATGATTGCCTTTTCGCAGGTAGGCAGCAAAATGTATTACCGCTTGTCCGACATTCTGAAAATGCTCGAAAAGTACCACAAACCCTCTAAATCCTGATATTATGGCATGTTCGACAATCTTTTCAGGATTTAATCAGACGGTAGAAAACAAGGCTTTGCTTTTAATCATCAAAGACATCAAAGAAGGCAAATACAGGGCGGATATAGAACCTATCCGCTCCCTGATTGCCTCCGGCGATACCGAAAAAGCCGACCAGTTAAAACGACAACTTCCGGCTTTCACTCCATCGGCTACCTTCAAAGGTGGTCGTAAAGCTGATTTACTCGACCAGTACAGCGGATTCGTTCATTTGGATTTCGACAAACTCACACCTGAACAGCTTAACAATGCTTTTCAGGCAATAACTCAAATCCCCTTTACCTTTGCCTGCTTTCGCAGTCCAAGCGGTAAAGGACTGAAAGTTTTTGTTGAGGTAAACACCGGTGCAGAACACCACGACTTCGCATACAAACAGGTACAGGCTTATTACGAAAAAGCATTGGGTATTCCTTGCGACCCTAAGTGCAAGGACATTACCCGGCTTTGCTTTGTTTCCGATGACCCCGACACTTACAAGAACATTCACAGCCAAAAGTTCGAGGTACAAACGGTTTTCAATGAATCTGCGGTAAAACAGGAATACAATGCAATTCCCGATTTTCATTCATTGTTTGAAGATTGTATAAGGTTTACAGAGCAAAAAGAACAATACCATTCCGGTAACCGCAACAATTTTGTTTATCTGTTAGCTTGCAACTGCAACCGTAAAGGTATTCCTGAAAGTTCTGCACTCGATTTTATTTCAACCAATTTTGATTTATCTGAACCGGAAATCAGGGCTTCCGTAAAGAGTGCCTACAACCACCACTTTAACGAGTTTGCAAACTTTGCAAAGTCTGCAAAAGTGCAAACCAATACGAATGAAGAAAAACAGCAGCAGGAAACAATCGAGGAAGATTACCTGAAAAACACGCCAACCATTCCTGATGAAATTTACCATCGCTTACCTGAACTGATAAAATCCGGTGCATTGGCATTTACCGACCTCAGAGAACGTGATGTATTCCTAACAGGTGCATTGTCTATTCTCAGTGGGTGTTTGCCTAATGTAAAAGGAATTTATGCACAACAAATCGTTTACCCAAATCTTTTTTCATTTATCATAGCACCTGCTGCCAGTGGTAAAGGTGCTTTGAAATTTTCCAAAACCCTTGCTGATAAGCACCACGACCAACTTCTGAAATCAAGTAAAGAAGAACAGCAGCGGTATGATAGTGAAATGAATGAATACAAAACACGCCAGAGGGCAAAGAAAAAACATGAACCGGTAGAGGAACCGCCGGAACAACCACCTTTCAGGGTTGTTTTTATTCCGGCAAATTCATCTTATGCGAAAATCCTTTCTCACCTTGAACAGAACCAGGGTGAAGGCATTATCTGCGAAACCGAAGCCGATACGATGGGTAATGTGCTTAAACAGGAATGGGGTGGTTATTCTGATATGCTCCGCAAGGCATTCCATCACGAACGCATTTCAAGCTCAAAGAAAACCAATAATGAGTATATCGAAGTCAACGAACCCCGCCTTTCAGTTGCACTGTCTGGCACTCCAAGTCAGGTAACAGGTCTTATTGCATCAGCCGAGGACGGTCTTTTTAGCAGATTTATGTTCTATGCTTACAAGGTGGAGCAACAATGGCGTGATGTTTCTCCTTATGCAAGCAGTATCAACCTTACCGAGCATTTCAATACACTATCCGAACAGGTATTTCAGTTGATTCAATTTTTGAAGCAATACCCGACATCTGTAGAACTTACACAACAGCAATGGCAGTCGTTAAATACTATTTGCAGCCGATGGCTGATTGAAGTTACCACTTTTACGGGTGATGATGCCGGAAGCATTGTAAAACGACTTGGCTTGGTATTGTTTCGTATGGCAATGATTTTTACTGCCCTTCGTAAATGGGAAAATGGCGATGCTGCCGATAAGGTCATTTGCACCGATACCGACTTTGATACTGCCGTAAATCTTGCGGACCTTTATTTACAGCATAGTTTGCTAATGTTCCACAACCTGCCAAAGCAAAATGAAAATGCAGTTTTCCGTTCCGGTGATAACAAACGTAAATTCTTTGATGCCCTGCCCTCTGATTTTAAGAGAGCCGAAGCAATCGAGTTGGGCAAAAAGTACAAGTTGGCAACCCGTTCGGTTGACAACCTTCTAAAAGAGCTTATGGGCAAATACCTTTCACAGCCTCAATATGGGTGTTACACCAAAGTTAATTGATAAAAGCATATCTTTTCGATATTTACTTTGGTGAATGCCGACAGACCATCAGTATCATTTTAGGAGGTAACGAAATAAAATGATTTTACTGATGGCAAGTCGGTATTATTCAAAACTGTAGGACTTTTCATCCTACTTTGTAAAACTGCAAACTTTGCAAGGTTTGCAGTTTTTCTTTTTTTTTCTTTTTTTTCTTCACAATTTAATAATTTTCTATCTTTGACAATTATGTCTATACAACAAGGTCATCATGAAAAGCATTGAATTTGGCTCATATATCAAGGCAATCAGGGAATCTAAAACTATCCCTCAAAGGATTGTTGCCCATAAGCTCGATATTGACACGAGCACTCTGTCTAAAATAGAGCTTGGCGAAAGACAGGTAAATATTGAAATGATTAAAGGATTAGCCGAAGTTTTAGAAATTGACTTTAAGTCTTTGCAAATAAAATTTATTTCTGAAAAATTACTTTCAGAATATACTGGTCAACCTTTTTTCAAAGAAGCATTAATTCAAGTAATCGAAAATATAGAATAACATGGAAGATAACATTAAACACATCGACACCTATTTGTCACTTGCAAATAGCCTTCGTTTTAAACTTTGGGCTGTTGTAGGAAGAGATGAAGCAAAAATTCAAAATATTATCAGTTATCTTATTCAACAAAATTATACGTTAGTTGATGTTGGTATTGAATTACAAGACCTATATAAAGAGCTTGATAATAAAGGTGCCGTGAATCACGATATTGGTCAAAAAATAAAAGAATGGTTTAATTCAAAACCTGACAAACTCATTTTGACCAATGCAAGTTTACTTTACCACAATGAATTTGTAAAAATCTCACCTATTGGTGCTTTCAAATACAATTCTAGAAATAAGAGTTGTGTCCTTTTCCTCGAAGATGAGCAAATAATCAGTAATCGCTTGTACTATGGTCAAACTGGTTCAGAAGAATATTACGATAAGGATATTAATGACATACTCATCACTAGGCTGTCAGAGATCAAAGATGATTTTATTTCCCAGGTGAATGAGCGAGAAATTATCTACGATAAAGATAACCTTCCGGCAAATGCAATAGGTCATTTATTCAATTATACAGTAATTAAAGATGTTGTAGATATTGATTCCGATCTTCGTGAGTTAGATATGAAAAAAGAGCTTATTTCAAGTTACATAATATCTGAAGGCACGGAACAACAGATAATTGATTTCTTTGATAATCTTCAAAAGCCGAACCACAAAGCAGTAAAAATTATTGGGAATTATGGTAGCGGTAAATCTCACTTGATTGCGTTTCTTATTGGCATTATCAACAATCCTGATTTAAGACAGTTTATTAAAAATGAAAAAGTAAAAAAAGCGACCGAAAAAATAACTCGTAAATTTTTTACTGTACAATTTGAGCTTCAACCTGTAAATGTTGACCTTTCATATTTCTTTTTCAAGGAACTTGAAAAGCAAATTAAGAGAGAATATAATATTGAAATACCAATATGGACACCTGAAATAATTGATTTAAAGGAGCATATTATCAATGTAATTTCGGCGTTAAAGAAAAATGATGCTACAAGAGGATTACTTGTAATTGTTGATGAAGTTTCTGACTTTATACAAACTAAAGTCAAAAATGAAATTAAAAGGGATTTTCAGTTTTTGAGAATCGTTGCTCAGGTTTGTCAGGATCAGGATATGCTTTTTGTTACATCAATGCAGGAAGACATTTATTCAAGCCCTAAATTGCAGAACATTGCAGCAGATGAAGAAAGAATAAGTCAAAGATTTCAAAATATAGTTATTCGCAAGGAGGCCGTAAGCCAAGTCATTGCTCAACGTATTGTACCAAAATCATCACAACAAAAAGCAGAACTTAATCAAAAGCTAAAACCATATATTGAGAAAATTGAGGATATAGCAAACAATCAGGAAAAGTTTGTTGAACTATTCCCCTTTACTCCATCCCTCTTAAATCTTTTTCACGAATTACCCTATTTTGAAAAACGTGGTGCAATACAATTTGCCCAAACAGAATTAAAACATGCTATAGGTTTGCCATTTCCGTATTTCTTTACATTTGATAGAATTTTTGACTTGCTTGAAAATAATCCAAATGTCAGAAACCTTGAAGATGTTTATGATGTTGTGAAAGTGGTTAATATTATTCAACAGAAAATAATTACAAACCTCGATGAAAAACAACATGCCGATGCAAGTAAATTATTAAAAGCTCTTGCAATTTATTCATTGTGGAGCAAAGGCCAAAACGGTGCAACATCAAAGGAATTAGCCGAACAACTTTTAATTCTACCACAAAATAAAGCCATTGAATCATTCATGCAGGTTTCAATGATTATCAAAAAAATCAGAGAAGCAACCGATGGTTTTTATATCAAAATTGTAAAGGATGAAGTTTCTGGTAACGATTATTTCAAATTCGATCCTCATATTATTGGTGGAGACCCGGTAGAAAAAATCGAAAAAGAAATTGTGGCTGTTTCTGGCGATACAGACCTTCAGGAAAATGTACTTTTTGACCAGATAAGAGAAATTCTTGACTTAGAGTATTATAAAAACACACCAAACTTATTTATTGATGAATGTGTCTGGGTATCGGTTAAATCATTTCGTAAAGGGTATATTGTTTTTCAAAGGAAAGATCAGGAAATTAACTCCATTGAAAATACGGATTATGTAATTAATTTTATTTCTCCATTTTCTAAAAAGAAGCCCATTACCTATTGTAAAAATCAGCTAAATATAAAAATCAAACTCGAAAGCAAAGACCATAAGTTAAATATCGAACTTATTAAAAGAATTGTTGCTATAAAGTCTTTGATTTCAAAAAATGTAATGGCATCTGCAATGCAAAAAAAGTTACAGGAAGCAATCGATGGCTACCGTAATCCTGCAGGAACAACTATTACAGGGATAAAATACCGTTTATCAAGATGCATTTATTTCCTATCCGAAGTAGAATTAAATGGAACCATTATTTCTGTTCAATCTACCCTTGGCAAAGAGTTTAATAATATTTCCGAAATTATTTCTGAATTAAAAAAGAAAATATTTGATAAATGCTTTAATGATGTTTACCCCGAACACCCCAAGTATGCTGAAATGTTAACAGGTGGTAATATAGTCAATTCATTATCTCAAATTGCTGATGAAATTACAGCCGGTAATTCAAAATCACTTACTTCAAGATCAAGGTCCTTTATTTCAACACTGGGCATTACTAATGCAAATGGTGATATTGATATTTCGGGCAACAAATTAGCTCAAATTATACTTACTACTATTTATTCAAAAAATGGAAAAGTAGTTGATATTGAAAAAGAGATTCAGCCATTGCTTACGGTTGTTCCGTATGGTTTGGAGCCTGAAATTATTCATTTCTTTTTGATTGTGTTGACAACACTTGGTAAAATTTCTTTAAAGTCGAAAGGCGGAGGTGACGATTTCGATATTTCTAATATTAGCGAAAAATTCAAGAGTTTAAGCCAGTTTGAGAATATTATCTATGCCATAAAGAAAGACGATCTTTCATACGATTTTGCTTGCAATCTGATGAATGCTTTAGGTCTGAATGGTAATATGATTCTTAAAGAAAACACAAGAAACGAAGGATTTACCGAATACAAAAAGGCAGTGAAATCAATCAATGACGACATTAAATCACTGAGCTTACAGGTTGATACTTTAACAAGGAAGGATAATATTTTTATAAATTCAAAAGATTTGAATGATTATTTTGCTGCTATTGTCAGCATTGAATGGCTAAAACTTGATATTCCAAATCATGCAAAGTTTAGTACGCTGGAATATTTGAATAGCAAATTGAACGTGATTAAAGATTCGCTGATCAGCCTCTCAACATTAAAACAAGCCATCGATGATTACAATAAAATAGTTCATGCCGGTATTATTTATATGAAGGATGCTTTGGATATTTTGCGTGTAAACCAACAATATCTTAATGATAAGTCTATATCCGTCAAACTTGAACAATTTCATAAGGACACAGCAACCATTACAGAAAATTTTAGCAAATTCATTCAGTTGAATGAGAGGTTTCCACTTTCAGGTAAAATTGAATCTTTCAAAAAAATCTATGTCAACGACTTTTATTATCCGGCACTTCAAAACACCATTGGTGATAAAGTTGATTGGAAACCATTGGAAACCTTTACAAAGCACAAATTATTTCCGCAAATAATGGCTCTTGCACAGCTTAATTGCAATGTGCCTGAAAAAATTAATAAGAAAATACAACTCTGGTCTGATTTATTAAGTTGGCGAAGTAAATCTGTTGATGTTGATCGTTTGTATCAGATTCCTTTCGATACTGCCACCAACTTTATGAAAATTGTGCGTGATTACAGCATTATTAAAAAAGAAAGTCTGGCAGTTGAAACAACACTAGTCAAAATTCATGATGATTATGCTTTAACAGCTATTACTGAAATTAAGAAAAGGGAGCCACAACTTGAAATCGTAAAACTATCAGCAGATCTAAAGAAAAGCATAAAAGAGATTATTAAAACCGAAAACATACCTTCGCCATTGACTCCTCAATTAATTGAAGCAATTAACAAACTCTTTGTTGACATCAAAATAGTTACCCTAAAGAAAGAGGATGTTCTAAAATCACTATTTAAAAAGGACGAACTAATTACACTCGACCAATTACGAGAGGCTTTCTTTAATCTCGAACAAAAGATTAAACTGGATAACAAAGGAGAAGAAATTCGTTTAAAAATTGAATAACCAAAATATCTGATTTATGGATTACAAAAAAGATTTGAAAAACAAACTACCCGAATTAAAAAAGATTGAGGGGTTTCCTATTGGTAGCGATGAAGATATTTTGGCTTTATCCGATCCGCCATATTATACTGCCTGTCCCAATCCATATATTTCCGACTTTATAAAAGAACATGGGAAACCTTATGACGAAGCAACTGACGATTATCACCGGGAACCTTTTGTTGGTGATGTGAGCGAAGGAAAAAACGACCCTATTTATAATGCTCACTCTTACCACACAAAAGTTCCACATAAAGCAATAATGAAATATATTGAACATTATACCGTGGAAGATGCCATTGTATTAGATGGTTTTTGTGGTACTGGTATGACAGGTGTTGCAGCTCATTTATTAAATAGAAAAGCTATTCTATCTGATCTTTCTCCAATTGCTACATTTATTGCATACAATTACAATCATCCAGTAGATATTGATGATTTTAAGAAAAAAGCAATGAAAATAATTGAGGAAGTCGAAAAAGAATGTAGCTGGATGTATGAAACTGATGTTGATTCATCCGTCCTTCAGAAAGAAATTCAACTTAATATTTTCAATCAAATAGAAGATTTTAAACCAAATGCAAGGATTAACTATACTGTTTGGTCTGATGTTTTTATTTGTCCTTTTTGTAATTCTGAATATTTATATTGGAACGCAGCAGTAACAGAGAAAAAAATATTGGATGAATATTCTTGTCCTCATTGCAGTGCCAATATCAAAAAAAGAGATTGTAAAAGAGCTTTAGTAAAACGTTTTGATACTGCTCTTTCAAAAGAGATTATTCAAGCGAAGATGCTACCAGTATTAGTAAATTGTACAGCATATATTAAAAAGAAAGGTAAATGGTGTGAATTTCGATTCGAAAAGCAACCAAGCAGTTTTGATCTTGATTTAATTAAAAAAATTGATCAATTAGAAATTCCATATTGGTATTCTACTCATGAACTTCCTTATGGTTATAATACAGAACAACCTAAAAAATCACATGGAGTTACTAACGTCCACCATTTTTATACACAAAGAAATTTATGGATTTTGGCGTGTCTCAGAAAAAGAATTGAGATACACCCCTTATTGCAAATCTGGTTTACATCTTCACTGATAAGAACTACTAAAATGTATAAATTTACCTTGGATAGAAAGATGGGAACGGTTAGTGGTACGCTATATATACCTTCACTTTGGACAGAGAATTCAGCTATTAAACTTTTTAAATCGAAACTAAAAGACTTTTTAAAAATTCAGTTATCCCCATTTTATAATGGATATGTATCAACTAACAGTTGTACTAATCAAGTTTTGCAAAGTAATTCTATCGATTATATATTTACAGATCCACCTTTCGGAAATAATATTATGTATTCTGAATTAAATTTTTTATGGGAATCCTGGTTTAAAGTGACAACAAATTCACAAGATGAAGCCATAATGAATCAAACACAACATAAAGGTTTGACGGAATACAATGTTCTAATGCTTCAGTCCTTTAAAGAGTTTTACCGCGTGTTAAAACCGAAAAGATGGATAACTGTTGAATTTCACAATTCAAGTTCAAAAGTTTGGAATGGCATTCAGGATGGGCTTGCTAAAGCAGGTTTTATTATTGCTCAAGTATCTGTTCTTGATAAAAAGCAAGGGAGTTTTAAGCAGGTTACGGCTGCTGGTTCAGTTTCTAACGATCTGGTAATTTCTGCATTCAAACCGGAAAGTAAATTTGAAAATCGGTTTTTAAGTTTTGCTGGCAAGGATTTAGAAGCTGATTTTATAAAGCAGTTTTTATTCCAACTACCAATTCATCCAAGTATAGAACGTACAGAAAAGATGCTTTACTCAAAAATGTTAAGTTTTTATATTCAGCATGGATATGAAGTAAATATGGATGCTAAAACATTCTATAAAATGCTCAATACGGCATTTGTGGAACAGGATGGTCTATGGTTTACTTCAGAGCAAATCTCTATGTATTCAGAATACAAGAAAAAAATGAAACTGGATGGAATAGATGACTTGAAATCCGGGAGTATGTTTCTTTTTGTGACTGATGAAAAATCATCTTTAGTTTGGCTTTATAATTTCTTAACCGAAGCCCGTTCTTTTTCTGATATTCATACAGCATTTACCCAATTAGCAAATATTCAGGGAGATAATGTTCCCGAGTTAAGGGAGTTATTAGAACAGAATTTTATTTTCGAAAACGATAAATACCGCAGACCTAAGTCAGAGCCTGAACATAGCCAAATATCGGATAAACGGGAAAAAGCTCTACTTCGTGAATTCGAATCCCTGCTAATTAAGTCACAAACTGAAAAAGCAAAGATTAAACTGGTCCGCAAAGAAGCTTTGTTATTTGGTTTTGAAGCTTGCTATAAAACCCGCAGGTACCAGGATATTTTAACAGTAACCAATAAATTAGACAAGTCAATTATAGAAAATAGTTCTGAACTCAACGATTTTGTTGAGGCCGCGGAAATAATGATAAAAGGAATGGAATAATGGTGAGTTGGCAGTTTCGTATATTTACACAATTTAATTTCGGAGAGAAATCGCATAAGATTATTTCCGATAATACAGGCTTGCTGTCATCTCCTACTTTTATTTCTTTTCTAACAGAAAATCAGGTTTCTTTTATTATTACCAATATCATACCCGATATGCTTTCAATAACCGGCAAAAAAGAAATCCTTGTTATCATTACCGGATTGGTTGATTTGCCTGATTTTATTACAAATAAATATGAGCATCGGCATTTCACTTATTCAGATATTCCGCTTAATGGCCAACTGCAATCACTTTTAATAAATCAGCCTGTTAATGCATCCATTCAATTATTAGATTACTGCTACAAAAACGATCCTCATATAGTTTTAAACCAAACAAATATATCGGAATTGTTTTCAAAAAGTGTTCAAAATAAAGGGTTATTGCAAATTGAGGAAATTTTCAGTCAGATCAAATCGGTTTTAACAAATGAGTCGGAATACAAAGCAGTTTTACTTTTGGGGAAACTCTTAGGTGAGCTTATTTATCTTTCCCATAAATTCAGCAACAGCAATTATCTTATTTTAATTCCTGAAATAGATAATTTTTCTGAAAAATTTATCCTTACAGAAAAAATGAATGATGCTTTCTTTGCATCTCTCTCAGACCATCCTGTTACAGTTGACAAAATCTTACATAACATCAAATCAGAAAAGAAAGAAAAAACCGCATTGCTCTGTTTTGATTGTATGGGTTGGGCTGAATGGTTTTTATTGAAAGATTTTTTACAAGATATGAATCTTTCATTTATTGAATCTGAATTGTTTGCATTGTTGCCAACAGTTACGTCTATTTCACGCTCTGCCATTTTTCAAGGTTCTACAGATGTGTATAATATAAAGACACCTGGCAAAGCATACGAAGAAAAAACATTTGCATCTTTCTTTTCGGAAAAAGAAACTAAGTTTTTCAATAACACAGAAAGTTTAACAGATGATTCATTGCTTGGCTATGATTGTATAAGCATATTGTTTACTTTCTTTGATGATATTGCACATGCTGCCCAGATTCCTGTAAATGGTTTGGAAAAGCTATTGTATTTTGATGCAATAAACAGTTATCTTAAAAATTCAAATATTAAGCAAGTAATTGAAACGCTTCTGCAAAATGAATTTGCTCTATATTTCTGTTCAGACCACGGCTCCGTTGTTGCATCAGGCAATGGTCAGCGGATTGAAAAATATTTGATAGATAATTTTGCAAAAAGAGCTTGTATCATTCCGGCAACATCAAGCGAACTTACTGAATTAAGAAAAGTAAATATTCCTTTTGTTTCAGATAAAGTAATGGTACTTCCTGAAGGTAGGGAAATGTTTGCATACAAAGGGAAGCAAGAAATTAATCACGGTGGTATTACTGTTGAGGAAATGGTAGTGCCATACATTAAAGTTAAGAATTAACATGATCGGATACGACAGACCATTAAAACCTGAATGGATTTATAAAACCCTTCAATTGGTGCAGACCGGAAGGAAACCGGAAGAATATTATGATGCATACAATAGCATAGCGGTTGAATTAACAGGGAAAGACGGAAGAAGAAAAACAAGAACAGTTTTATTTCGCACTTTTATTTATAGTTTTCAGGAATCCACCAGTATTATTGAAGATAATATGCTTTTATCATTATGTAAGCTGAGAGATTTTGAGTACATGAAACCCATATTACTTGCGAAATTCATTATTGATTACGAAATACTCAGGTTTTTCACCCAGAAATTTTATCAAATATTTGACCCATCACAAGAAGTCAGCTCACCTGCAATCACAGCAAAAATGGTAGAAAGCTACGGAGATACAGAAATTATTAAACGTTCAACTCGTTCGTTTCTTAAAACTCTTTGTGATTTTAAAATCCTTGAACCAATAAATTCAACCAAATACCATCAGCTACCTAAAACGGCTTTAACTACTGATCAGGTAAGAGATATTCTAAAACTCTATGCCATTACGAACCATACAAAACAAATAGATATACAGCACCTTGATAAATCAATGTTTGCTTTCTATCAATCACCGGATTTAAACAAAGTGGCAAAAGAAAATCACACTTCTGAATGGGAATATATCAGTGGGGTTGACAGGAAGTTATTAATTTTAAAGTAATAAAATATAATATTATGGCTCTAAATCCTGAAATACCAAATAACGAACTGCCTTTATTGCCACCCGACAGGGATGCAATTGAAACCAAAGCCATTTTAAGGCAGGAAAGCAAGGCTGCCGTAGCACTGGCTGAGTTAAAAGGGTTGGCGCATACACTGCCAAACCAGAATATTCTCATCAATGCCATTGTTCTGAAAGAAGCTAAAGCTTCATCCGAAATTGAGAACGTGATAACCACCCACGATTCATTATACCAGGCATTAACAGCCAAATCATTCAAACCAGATTCTGCTACAAAAGAAGTGCTTCGCTATCGGGAGGCATTGTTTGCAGGTACTGAATTTATCCGCAACAAAGGATTTTTAAGCACCAACGGCATCATTCAGGTTCAGAATATTCTCGAAGAAAACACGGCAGGGCTTCGCCAATTGCCAGGCACAACTTTAAAAAACGATGCAACCAATGAGACAATCTACACCCCACCCGATGATAAAGATACCATCAGTAACCTGATGTCTAATCTGGAAAAATTCCTCAATATGGATGAAGATGATGATGTTTCGCCACTAATCAAGCTGGCGATTCAGCATTACCAGTTTGAAAGTATTCATCCATTTTATGACGGCAATGGCAGAACAGGTCGCATAGTAAATATTCTATACCTGATGTTGAAGGGCTTATTAGATAGTCCTATTCTCTATCTCAGTGGCTTTATTATTCACAATAAAGGAGAATATTACCGGCTGTTAAGAGATGTTACATTTAACTCTAATTGGGAACCCTGGGTGCTTTACATTCTGAAAGGTATTGAGCAAACCGCAGCAGAAACCATCGCACAGGTAAATAATATAAACGGCTTAATCCTCGAAACCATTGAAAAAGTAAAAGCGGAAAAACCATTGGTGTATTCCAAAGAGTTTATTGAATTGCTTTTTGAGCACCCTTATTCAAAAATCGAGCATTTGGAATTTAGGGGCATCGCAAAGCGAAAGACTGCCGGTAAGTATCTTTCCGAGTTAGCAGATATTGGAATATTGGTGCCTCAAAAAATCGGAAAGGAGATAATATACATAAACAAAGCACTTTATGAACTTCTTAAAAAGTAATTTATCCAATTATGGGTATTGCTTACCCATGTTTCAGGAACATGGGCATTCCGTACTCACGTTTTTAATACGTGGGCATTTTTTTAAATTATTTACCCATATCCAAACAACATGGGCATTTCGTGCCCACGTTCATTTAACGTATTATTCTTCAACAATCTAATATAAACACAGCTTTAGTAAATGAAAGAAAACATATTAAAATCAAAAAGTTATGACTTTGCTATCGACATCGTAAAGCTTTGCCAGAATATTACTTCTGAGAAAAAAGAGTTTATTCTTTCAAGGCAAATAATGAAAAGTGGTACAGCAATAGGTGCTTTGATTCGGGAAGCTGAATTTGGTCAAAGCAAAGCCGACTTTGCAAATAAAATGAGCATTGCATTAAAAGAAGCAAACGAAACAAATTACTGGCTTTCAATTTTAAGGGACACCGGATATATTGACGAGAAGCAACATCAAACATTTTCATCCAATTGCACTGAATTAATCAAACTATTAGTAGCAACAGTAAAAACCGCCAAAAACATTCATTAATCATGAGCAATTCCAATATTTTTCATTATTCATTTTTCGTTTTTCATTACTCATTATTCATTTTTCATTAAAAAATGGCAGAGCAAAATCTTATACTAAACATTCTTACTTTCAACCATCCGGTTGAAAAGAAAGATTTTGCCTTCTACACCGAAAAGAAAAACGGCTGTTTGCCCATAAATCATTACGAGTTCCCCTTAAACATTGAAGAAATTATCCCTGATGCAAAAACACAGAAACTTCAACAGCTTTATACCGATTTTGAAAATACCAGCGACAAGGAATCCGTAATATCCGTTGACCTTACAAAGTGTACAAGGTTTGCAAAACATTATTACGCATGGCTCATATACAAACACTTCAAAGTCGTTGCCGATGTTGTAAACTCCAATTTTGTAAGAGACCTCGAAGTTTGGTTTCACGACAAAAAGGAAACCACTACTGAATACAACGCTTACAAGGTTTTTACCCTTCGGGTACAAATTGCCCGCAATGCAGCCACTCCGGAGCTTATCATCTCATATGACGGCATTTCATTGGTACATATAAAAAGTATAATTGACCTTGATATTGAAACGACCATGTTTAAAAGGGTTGTTTACGAAAAACAGATTTACAAATACGATAAACTGCCCGATGAAGCAAAGTATCACTGGGAAAACGTTTATCCAATCCTGAGCAATACCCTGAAATATGCTTTGAATATTCCGGTTCAACCAAAACGAAACGGCACAAACAGGTACAAAGTGTATAAATCAAACCTCGATTATTTCATTGGTACATTCATAAAAGCAAAACAATTCAGCAGTATTATTCCTTTGAGTGATGGGAATTATTTTAAGGTAGAAACAATCAGGATAAAGAACACCACACCCGGCAGCAATCGTTTGCAATTCGGACAGGATAAAACCGATATTGTTCCTTATACCGGTCTTATTGTTAATGGTCCATACTCCCATTGTCCGTTTGCCCACGTAAATATGTTTTTCATTTGCCACGAAAGCGAGAAAGACAAAGCAAACCTGCTTTACACCTATTTTAAAGACGGGTATAAAAACTTTCCCAAACTCAATCAACTGCTCAAAGTTCCGGTAAACATCATCAAAGCCGACCAAATCACATTCACCAACAACGAAAATCCTTTGCCCGAAATCAGGCAAAGTTTGTTCAGCAAATCCTTTGACCCTAATATTCATTACATAGCCATATATTTAAGCCCGTTCAGTAAAAATCATCCCGATACCGCAAAACGGCAATATTACTTTCAGGTCAAAGAAGAATTGCTTAAATACGGCATCACATCTCAGGTAATAGAAACAACAAAAATATCCGACCCGAATTACAATTACAGTTTAGTCAATATTGGCGTTGCCATTCTTGCAAAACTCAATGGTGTTCCCTGGCGTTTACATCGCACACTGCACAATGAATTGGTAGTTGGTGTAGGAGCTTTCAAATCGGTAAATTCATCAAGTCGGTATATCGGAAGTGCTTTTTGTTTCTCAAACGATGGGCATTTCAAAGGTTTCGAGTGCTATTCGCAAAATGATATGTACAAGCTGGCAGGCTCAATAAGCAAAGCAATAAAGAATTACCGCAAGCAAAATACAGAAGTTAAACGTCTTGTAATTCACTTTTACAAGACCATGAGCAACAGAGAACTTGAACCCATAAAAAAAGAGTTGCAGGAAATGGGCTTGGATATTCCGGTAATCATCATCACCATTAATAAAACTGAAAGCAAAGACCTTGTTTTATTCGATTTGAATTGTCCAGAGCTTATTCCGGTAAGCGGAACATTTATCAGCATCGGCAGGAATCAGTTTTTACTTTGCAACAATACCCGGTACGAAAACACCCTGCCAAAATCAACAGAAGGTTTTCCATTCCCGATAAAATTGAGTATGTCTGCCAGTGATAATAAACTATTGGAAGACGACAAACTCATAAAAGACTTGATAGATCAGGTTTACCAATTCAGCCGTATGTATTGGAAATCGGTACGCCAGCAGAATTTACCTGTAACAATCAAATATCCCGAAATGGTGGCAGAAATCTTCCCCCATTTCGAGAGCAACACCATGCCGGAATTTGGTAAAAATAATTTGTGGTTTTTGTAATTTTAATGAAATGTTTTTTTACTTCAATTTTCTTAATTTTGATGCTGTTCTTTATTCGTTAGTAATCATTAATAATCGTATATTGCACTATGCTTGATTTCAATAATCTTTCTGTCCGCAGGGTAATAATGCACAATATTATTGCTAAAGAACCCAATAGGGACACAGCTACAACCGAGTATGAATTAAATCTCTTTACTGTTGACAACTCTGTTGTTGATACAATCAAGCAACGGCTTATTGATGCAGCAGGTCGTGACAGCAAATCATTTGAGCTCGAAATTTCCAATACTTCCGCAGATTCATTTTACGGTCTTTGCAACGACCTTAAAAACTTAAATGATACAGATTTTATTTCACGTTCTCAGGATATTGCTGAATTACTTGCAGAGAATCAAAAAAGGTCAACAATACCTGGTGGCTATCTGATAATAATTGATGCATTCAATAGCTTATCAAATCTTTCACTTTACATTGTAATAAAAGCAGAATTGCATCAGGCATTAAAGTATAAAAGAGTAAATGGGCAATCGCAAATTGAATTGCTTGATCAGGTTTTTTTAAGCCCCTCACAGAAGTTATATAAAATTGGAATATTGTTTGAGAAAAACAATGCCGTGCAAGATCCAAACAGCAGGTTTGGTAGCTTTATTTTTGATGACCAATTCCGCACAGACGGTCATCCTGCTGAATATTTTTATAAAGACTTCTTAGGTTTTTCCGTTGATGCAAATTCAAAAATTCAGTCAAAGAGGTTTTACGATAAAACGGAATCCTTTATAAAAAGCAATATTGATGATTTACCAGTAAAACAAGACCTTCTGCGAGTTTTAAAAACTGAATTTACTTTGAATACAAATGCTATAATCACTCCATCTCAATTTGCTACTTCTTACTTTGCGGACGTTGATATTCGGGATTCTTATGTTTCAGAAGTAGCATCCGAATTACCTGCATCAATTGTAAAAGACAGAGCTTTGATAGAAATGAGGCTCAGTAAAAAGAAGATTGATTTTCCGGATAATATAAACATCAGCGGTCCCGATTCAAATTTTGATACACATGTTTCATTTATACAATCTGATGAAGACTTAGAAAACCTTAATCCATCTGACACCACTTACACAATTGTTAAAATAAACGGAAAGCCTTTTTCCAATGAATGATATTGAAACAAAAATATTAACCGATTTTAATTCTCTGAAGGATGCTTTAAATAGATGGGGCAAATTTGTTGATGAAACAATATTATCAACCATAAACGTACCCTTTATTTCAGAACATAAATTAAAAATTCCTTGCTCGTATAGATTGAAAGAGGATAAGTCCTATATCTCAAAAGCATTATACAGGGGGAAACAGTACGATGACCCATTAAAGAAAATTGAAGATAAGATAGGTACTCGGCTTGTATTGCTTACTACTGATGATGTTGAGGCAGTTTCTAAAGTGCTTCTTTGTTCTGACAAATGGCATTCAAAAGTTACCAAGGATATTAACACTTTAATTGACGAAGAACCTGAAAAATTCTCTTATCAATCCATTCATGTTGTCGTATGGCCTTTAGAAACAGATTCAAATTATGTAAGCGGTACTCATGAACAACTGACTTGTGAAATTCAGATTCGCACACTTTTACAGCATGCTTATTCCGAAATTAGCCATGATAGCACCTACAAAGGTCCTTTTAAGAATGACAAAGAAATACTCAGACAATTAGCAAAATCAATGGCTTTGATGGAAGCTACTGATGGTTATTTCTGCAACATTTTTAAGAATATGTCTGATGATAAACGTAAGTATGCAAACTTCATTAATGAACTTATTACTTTGTATTCTGGCTTTAACGCTTCATTCAAAAGAGAGGAATTGGATTTTGATTTAACCAAATTTACTTTTCTGCTACTTGATAAAAAGGATATTGCTATCAATGATATTCAGGATTTTTGCGTAAGGAACAAAGCCGACCTTTCAACAGCAATAGTTCCCCAAAACGGCTATTTATTTGAACAACCTATTTGTATTTTGCTGTCATATTATTTCTTCAAACATCGTAATTTCTTACGCAACGAATGGCCTCTGTCATTAGAATCTTTACAGGATTTGTACAGGGCATTTAATACATCATTCGATTCGTTCTAATAAACCATTTCCCCCGTGGCTCTAAAATCCATCGCCCTCACTTAAAATGAAGCGTTGCGGGCTTTTCTGTCTTTTATAGCCACTCCCCACGCCAGCCCTTCTGTTGTTTTTTTCTGTCACACTTTTTGCAATGCCACCGCTCTTTAGCACATTGCAATCCTCATTCCGCTATCGCTCCATTGCGGTTGCAAAGAGCTACGCCACCGCTCAAATGCAAAAAGTCGCTACACTCCAACCACCACCACCGTTTCGCTTGTGCCAGAAAAAAAACAACCCAAAGCTATATTAACATAACGTGATCTTATAGGAGCAGCCTATTTTCAGCGGTATAAATATCATAATTCGGCTGTCCTATAAGCACATTATGTTAAATAGCCGCACAGCCTGCCCGCCCCGGACTTCGAGCATTCTACCTTCGATTTAGCTTTTCTTTTTTGCCCTTTGATGGGCAATATTGACTATCCCTTATCCGACAAACTCCATCCCTTCGGTTTTGTCATGGTTTTTGTGCCAGCCCTTCGGAAACGGCTGCCAACCCTAAAAAATATCAGAACAAAGCCCACCCAATGCAAAGCAGCAAGCAGCAAGAATTTAATTTAGATTAGAGGTTCATTCACTCCACTTCCATTCCATTCCGCTAACGGTTCCGCTTCGCTCCACCAACGCTCCATTTCATTTCAGTTCCGTTCATTTCACCACTAATCATTTTTACATTAAGGTTTTGCAGCTTGCTGCTTTGCAGCCAACCCTGATTTGTTCGTTATTTTTTTGCCATCCCTGTCGTTTCCCCAGCCCTGGAAACAAAAACACACGCCAAAACCTCCATCCCGCAGCCGTCCCATTGCCGACCTGCCTCGCCCGTAGAAACAATGTACCACTGAACCCACCCACCGGAAACATTTGTACCTCGCATCAGCTTCAGTGCATCCCCTTAAAACCTGAAGACATCAGCGGTATCATTAATAAAACCTTAAAGCAAAGATAAGCCGCCCCCGCTCTTGCAAGGTCAAGCCCTGCGGGTTTTGCAAAAAAAATCTCCACACCCCTGCAATATTATTTGATTTTAAA
>Ga0160425_1001434_pt1 | contig 22679 bp, 28 predicted proteins | sample BioMet8_FD_108193 | JGI IMG/M metagenome (GOLD analysis project Ga0160425, IMG submission 108193) | Microbial communities from bioreactor (seeded with sewage sludge) at Lawrence Berkeley National Lab, California, USA - Biofuel... | ecosystem: Engineered > Bioreactor > Anaerobic > Unclassified ...
TGGTGGTTGCCTGGAAAAAAGAAATTGTAGGTGCAGTAGGCTATTTCTGTGCCGGGCTTTTTTATGTGTTTTTTTTAATACTCAGTGCGGTCAACTCTGGGACACCATGGTATCTCGTTTTATCATGGGGCCTGTTGATTGCCGGGCCGGCATTTATAATTGGCCTTCTGTTTTTATTTAACTGGAAAAACAGAACGAAGCCTGAGTAAAATATAGAGCGTGCTGTGGTGCTATTGATACTTTTCCCTTTATAATGGCACAAAATAGACCACTTTAGCAGTGCACCCAAAATTGCGTTTGTTGGCGATGCGCCCTTAAAATGCCATTCCGCTGGCCGGGGCAAAATGCTGCGCTGTAAAAAGCGCAGCGCCATCTGCGGTAAAAAAGTAATCGTGCTTTTGCCGGAGAAGGTTTCACACGCCTTAAAACAAATAGTAAAGGGGGGCTAACTATGAAAACTTTAACATTTTCTATTACCATCTCTGCCCCAAAAGAAACTGTTTGGGCCGCCCTTTGGCAGGAGGACTCTTTTCGTGTTTGGGCCAATTTTATTGATGAAGGCACCTATATAAAAGGGGGTTTACAGGCGGGAAATGAAGTTCAGTTTCTCTCTGCTGTAAACGGCTACGGTGTGACCAGCCTGGTAGAAAAGTTGCGCCAAAACGAACTGCTTGTGCTGCGGCATCGTGCTGATACCAAAGAAAGCGGGCAACGCAAACGCAAAAACGAGTGGACGGGCGGGCTGGAACGGTATACGCTTACCGAAAACTTGGGCATTACCACGTTACTGGTTGAGATGGATACCCCGGAGGAATTAGAAACGGTATTTCAGCAACGGTTTCCCCAAGCCTTGGCCTGCATTAAAAAGCTGGCGGAACAAAATGAAAGCGACTGAATTTTTTTGAAACGATAAAATTTTGATGAACCGTGAGGAACCCATGGAAAGACAACGAAGCTACTATTTAGACCGATTGCGGGTGCTTTCTATCCTGCTGTTGTTCCCTGTTCATACCTTTATGATCTGGAACGATTATGGGCAGAAATTCTATGTTTGGGGCGGCGAAAACCGGCTGCTGAGCAGCTTGATCATACTGGCAAACCCATGGTTTATGCCTATTCTTTTTGTTATTGCGGGTATGTGCGCAAAATATTCTTTAGAAAAGCGGACGACAAAAGAATTTATCCATGAAAGAGTACAAAAGCTACTCATCCCATTTTTCAGTGGGCTGGTATTCCTTGTGCCTTTTCAAACGCTGTTTGCAAGAAAATACTTTGACGGCTACAGCGGTACCATAGTAGAAAATATTCTTTACTTTTTTACGCACTTCACTGACCTTTCCGGCTATGACGGTGCCTTTACCCCCGGGCAACTATGGTTTATTTTGTTTTTATTTCTCATTTCTTTGGTTGCTTTGCTCATCGCAAAACTGGTGCCATACGGTAAAGTACAAAATCTGGTCAGCCAAAGCAATATTATTGCCATTCTTGCACTGTTTCCCCTTGTATGGGCAGGGTATTACATCGGTAATTTTGGTGGGTTTAGCCTTGGCAAAAACCTTGTACTGTATTTACTCGGCTATTACATATTAAGCAATGAAAAGGTGTTGGAAGTATTAGAAAAATTTTGGGCCCTGTTGTTCAGCCTGTTTTGCGTAAGCCTGTTAACGCTTGTATTTTTATATTATAATTACGCTTATTATGGTGACTGGCTGGTCAACTTTGTGTCATGGGTGGGCAGCTGTGCCCTGATTGCCACCGGGATAAAGTTTTTTAATACCAGCTCAAAAACACTCCGCTATTTAAACCAAGCATCCTTCCCTATTTATATCCTGCATCAATCCATCCTTGTGGCAGTGGGTTATTATGTTTTGCGCTATTTAAACGGTTTGTTTTTGCAGGTCGTTACCATTATGGGCGTAAGCTTTTTACTGACAATCGGCCTATACGAAATTATAAAAAGGATCCCCTTTGTCAAAACGTTAATCGGCATGAAATAACTGGCACAAAACTAAAAGGCGCTGCAATACTCCGCAGCAGAGCACGGGACAGTATTTACCACCGGGTGGGCGCTTATACTGCCCCGCTATCTTTGCCAAATTACAAAAATACAGTTGGCTGCCTTAAATCAATTCTACTGCTATTGTACAAAAACAGAATGCATTTTCTCTTTATTCTTGCTAAAAAACAAAGCTGATACAACGGGGGGCAACTGATGGATTTGAAGAAAAGGGCAAAACAGCTTAAAACCGATATCCCGGCTGTGTTTTTAAGCCTGAAAAGCAAAGACACCCCTCTGGTGGCAAAGGTAATAGCAGGCATTACAATCGCTTATGCCCTTTCCCCCATCGACCTGATCCCCGATTTCATCCCCGTACTCGGCTACCTTGATGACCTGATCATTCTGCCCGCGCTGGTAGCGTTGACCATTCGCCTGATCCCACCGGATACCTTTGCGCAGTTTAAAGCCAAAGCCGAGGGCATGTGGCAAAACGGGAAACCCAAAAAGTGGTATTACGCACTGCCCATTGTGGCCGTTTGGCTGGTGGTGCTTTGGCTGGTGGTCAAAGCTGTCTTTTTACGTTGATGGCAAAGTTTTGTGAGGGGTATGTTGCATGGGGCCGTGGATGTTTGTTATTCTAATATTGTGTAGCTTTGTTGCCGCGCTGATTTCTGGTGCTGCCGGGTTTGGCGGTTCACTGTTGCTTTTGCCTGTTGTAACCGCCTGCGTTGGGCCCGGCGTTGCAGTGCCGGTGCTGACCATTGCGCAACTGATTGGCAATCTGTCCCGCATGGCGTTGGGGGTTCGGCAAATTGACTGGAAAGCTGCCGGGTGGTTTTGCCTTACCGCGCTGCCACTGGCCGCGCTTGGTGCTTTTGGGTTTGCATTGCTACCCAAAAACCTTGTCACACGCTTTATTGGCGTGGCATTAATCATACTTGTGCTTCTAAAGCTGCTGCTGAAAAAAGACCTGCCCAAAAACAAAGCCACACTGCTGATTGGCGGCGCAGTGACCGGTGGGCTTTCGGGCCTTTGCGGCAGCGGCGGGCCAATTGGCGCGGCGGTGTTTTTGTCGCTTGACCTGCCACCGGTAGCTTACATTGCAAGTGAAGCTGCCACCGCAACTGCAATGCATATTTTAAAAACAATCATCTACAGCAGGCTTACCAACATGGCGGCAGCAACTTTGCTTACCGGCATCGCAATGGGTATTGCAATGCTGGGTGGTACCGTTGTGGCGAACCGTTTTATTAAAAAACTAGATCGCAACAAGTTTCAAACCTATGTGGCAATGCTTTTATGCATCGTCGGCGTTTCTATGGTCATCATGGGTGCATAGCAATATAAAAGCCATGCTTTGAAATGAGGGGTGTATGTGGACGCAGAATTTATCAACATAACAAAAGAAACTCTTGCAAACGAGCATTTGTGCTGCATTATCCGCAGTAAAAAACCACACCCTGGGGTAGAGGCGAAACGGCAATGGCTGGCCCAGCGGCTAACGGAAGGGCATGTCTTTCGCAAGCTGAACGCAAAAGCTACGGTTTTTATTGAATATGCCCCGCTGGAAACCGCTTGGGTGCCAATCAACGGCGACAACTATTACTATATTTATTGCCTGTGGGTACTGGGCGCCGAAAAAGGCAAAGGCTATGGCAAAGCATTGATGGAATATTGCCTTGCAGATGCAAAAGAAAAGAGCAAAGCCGGTGTTTGCATGTTGGGCGCACAAAAGCAAAAGGCCTGGCTTTCAGACCAGGCCTTTGCAAAAAAGTTTGGTTTTCAGGTAGTCGATACAATTAATAACGGGTACGAATTGCTGGCACTTTCTTTTGATGGCACCACCCCGGCCTTTGCACAAGCTGCAAAAAAGCAACAGATTACAAACAAAGAATTGACCATTTATTACGACATGCAGTGCCCATTTGTTTACCAGACGATAGAGGTAATTCGGCAGTACTGTGAAGAAAGTAATACCCCTGCATCGCTGATTCAGGTAGAAACATTAGCGCAGGCAAAGGCCCTACCCTGTGTTTTTAACAACTGGGGTGTGTTTTATAACGGGCAGTTTGAAACGGTAAACCTGTTGGATGTGCCCCATTTAAGGCGGATTTTAAAGAAATAGTTTTTTACTAAACTGCGGGCTATGGCGCTCCCCCACGGGTCAGTTTACGGCCCCTTTGGCCCAAAAGCGCTAACAACTGCCAAGTAAAGGCTGATACAACGCCTTTGGGCTTTATACTTGTTTTTCTTTTTTACTATAAAAATTGCGTTTACCTATCTATGGCGCTACAAGGAGGTATTTATGATTCACAAAGGGTCTTGCCTTTGCGGCAAAGTGACATTTGAAATTGAGGGGAATTTTGAGCAATTTTTCCTCTGCCACTGCGAGCGGTGCCGCAAAGATACCGGCTCTGCCCATGCGGCTAACCTGTTTGCCAGCAAGGCGAGCATCAAATGGCTGTCCGGGCAAAGCAATATCACCACTTACAATCATAACGCAGAGGGCCATATCAAAAGCTTTTGTGCCACCTGTGGGTCTGCCCTGCCACACCAAGAAGCTGACGGCAGCAGGCTTGTAGCGCCCGCGGGCTGCCTTGATACCCCCGTTACGATTACCCCCCTGGCCCACATTTACTTTTCGCACCGCGCAAACTGGGACAATAAGCTGGAAAACGTACCAAAGTACGAAGAGCTGCCCAACAAATAGCCCACCACCACGGAATTCAGGAGGTCAATGTCATATTCAATCAGGGTGACGCGATGGAAAGGCCCTCAGAAATCCGCGTTTCTTTGACAATCCATGAAAACAAAATTTCTGCTGTCCGCGTTGGCAGACAGGCAATGAATTTAAATTTAATGGAAATCGAACAGTAAGGTTTCTTTTGTGGTACCTGCTGCACCCGGCAGGCTAGCGGTGTTGCCAAATGAGGGCGGTCAGGGTTCCCCGCCTTACAAAACTTGGTCTTTATCAACTTCTGAAGCGGGGTACACTATGCAAACTGTCTACATTGGGTTAAACATTATTGCCTTCTCCATGATCACCCTGTTGGGGTTTTTATGCTATAAGGATAAAGAGGAACCCTCCTCTACTTATTTTTTATACTCTATGGTTTTTATGGCGATTTGGACCCTTGGGACAATTTGTGAACTGTCCACCAGCAATTTTTACTGGAAAGTGTTTTTTCGCGACATTGTTCAGTTTGGGATGGCCTTTGTGTCGGTATCGAACTATTGGTTTGTCGTCTCTTATACCAAGGCTGTCAGCGATCTGCACCGTGCCGTTTTGCGCATTTTCATTGCGCTCAATGTTATCGCGATGCTTCTGCTGTTTACCGACCCGATACACCATCTATTGCGCTCAAATGTCTACCTTGTAAAATCTGGCGGTATTACCGACTTAATGGTTACCTCTACCCCTCTTGGGTTCTTTTTCGTTTTGATTCGTTTTGCTTTGTTTGGGTTTGCGACGGTGCTGCTGCTAATTCAACTTGCAAAAACGTTCAAGCAGATGCGAAATCAAGTTGTTACTATTTTTTTCGGTTTTTTTATTGCGTTGCTCTTACTTCTCAGTAAACAATATCTGTTGCAGCAGCACGGGTTTTCTATGCCAATGGCGACTGTTTTATGTATCCCTTATCTTTTCATCGGTATCAGTGTATTTAAATTTGATTTTCTCTCTGTTTCCCCCCTGGCAAAAGACTGGGTAATCAATTCCCTTGAAGAAGGGGTCATTGTATTATCAAAAGAAGGAAACGTCGTAGAGGCCAATACCTCTGCCACTCTTTTGCTGAAAAATTTTGATATGGAGGGTAAGGTGGCCTTGCAAGCCATTTACCACAGCACTGGGGACGGCGTACACCAACTAAAGGTCCACACCGCGGCCGGTGCCTTGTATTACGAAGTCGCAATGCATTTTCTCTTTACAACATCCGGCAAGCAGCGCGGTGCCGTAGCCGTGGTACGCAATGTCACGCAGCAGACAATGCAGCAGTTTGAACTGAAAGAAAAAGCGGAACTTGACAGCTTGACGCAAATTTTAAACCGCGAAGCACTTGAAAAAAAGTATGAACTGCTCAAAAAAGCCCCCATGGGGATGTTAATCATCGATATTGACAAATTTAAAAAAATCAATGATACCTATGGGCACCCTGCCGGAGACCGTGTAATCATGCACATTGTGCAGGCGATAAAAAGCTGCACCCGAAGCGGAGACCTAGTGGGGCGCTTAGGCGGGGATGAATTTTGTGTTGTCCTTGTGGGCTGTGCCCCAGAACAATGTATGCAAATTGCCAACCGCATCACACAAGAGGTACCTCTGCGGCAGGACGTACTTACCCCCAACCCGTCTGGTATTGATATCCGTGTCAGCATTGGTGTGTGCACGGGGCTTAACGCCGAAGATTCTTTTTATCATGCCTACCAGCGGGCCGACGCAATGCTTTACAAAGCAAAAAAACGGGGCGGCAATTGCGCTGTAGCCGAATAAAACCGGCAGAACTTAGCATAAAGGCCAACGTTTTATAGCAAAAATATATTGGGGATGAGTAAACAATGTTAGAGCAAATAAAGAGCAGAAAAAGTGTCCGGCGCTATTTAAACAAGCCCGTAGAGGCTGAAAAACTGGCCCAACTGTTTGAAAGCGCACGTCTTGCGCCGTCCGGCAGTAACACACAGCCCTGGGTTTTTGTTGTGGTGACCGACCAACGTACCAAAGAGCAGCTTTGTGCCGCAGACCACCAGCAAAACTGGATGTTAAGCGCCCCCATTTTTGTTGTCTGTGTCGCCGATTTGTGCAGCCGCATTACAGAAGGCACCCCCGCAGTGCTGGAAGAGAACAGCCCCTTGCCGGAGTTAAAGCTGATTATTCGTGATACTGCAATTGCCATTGAGCATGTTTTATTGGAGGCGGAAAACCTTGGTCTCTCCTCTTGCTGGACGGCATGGTTTGAGCAAAAAGACGTGCGGCCCATTTTGAACATCCCACCCGACAAATATGTGTGCGGCATTCTTACTTTGGGGTATGCTGATGAAGCCCCAAAACCACGCCCCCGCAAGCCGCTTGAATCTATTGTGCGGTACGAAAAATGGCAATAAATTTTTGACCGGATGAAAAAAACGATTTACAAAACGGCGCATCGTTTTTCAAAAAGCGATGCGCTGTTTACCGCTTAACCCAAAGCCCGGCTGCACTTTTGTGTGGCCGGATTCTTGTTTTATCCGGCACCTTACCGCTGGTAACTTTCTTTTGACGAAATACAGCAGATACGATAAAATAAAGTAAAGAAACCTTGCCTTTAAGGGCTTTACTGATTATCCTGCCATGTTTTTAAGAGGACTTTATGAAGATCATAGAAACTGAACGCCTCTACCTGCGCAAGCTAAGGCACGGGGATGAAGATGAGTTTAAAAAAGTTCTGTCTGACCCTGTTTCAATGCAATTTTACCCGCACCCTTTTTGCGACAAAGAAGTGGAACGATGGGTCCGCTGGAACCTTGAAAACTACGCCACCCTGCAACATGGCTTGTGGGCTGTCATTTTAAAGCAGGGCGAAACGTTTTTAGGTGACTGCGGCATTACAATGCAGACAATTGAGCAAGAAACCGTGACGGAAATTGGGTTTCATATTTTGCCCCGGCACTGCCGCCATGGCTATGCCACCGAGGCCGCCCTTGCCTGTAAACAGTATGCGTTTGATGTGCTGCACTACCCCGCTGTTTTTTCTTATACCACACAGAACAACCTTGCGTCACAACGGGTCGCACAGAAGATTGGAATGCATTTCGACCGGTATTTTGAAAAAGACGGTGAACCCCATGTCGTTCATGTTGCCACTGCCGCACAATGCTATCCCGGCCCCTAAACCACTTTTACTTTACTTGCCCCGCTTATGCGCTTTTTTGATGCGGGGGCCGGCCCTTCCTTTTCAGCGGGCGTTCGAAAACCTTATGGCCCGCTGTGTGCCCTGTTAAACAACATGAACCTGAAAGAAGAAACGTTATGAAAATCAACGACGCAATTGCCCTGTGCCGCAAATGCGGGCTGACCGGGGCGGCTCTGGTTGCATATGCACAAACTCTAGTCAGCGAAAACATGACCTATTCTTACACCAATTCTTTTGATCTGCCTCACAGGGCTTTCGAAAAAGGGCGGGGTTACTGCTGGCAACAGGCGAGTATTTTAAACGAACTGTTGAAGAAATGCGGTGTCAAAAGCCGCATGGTTTATTGCACCAAAAACAGTTTTCCACCCAGGATCTATGGCGGGGTAGCCCTGCCGCAAATGGTTTCTGGCCATGTATGGTGCAGGGTCTTTTGCGATGGGCAAGAGGGCGATGTTTGCCCCGGCAACCCCAATAACCGCTTTGGCTCTGTCCACTTTAAACCCTTGGCCCCGGTGAAAAACTGGAATACTTTCGTTTGCTTTTTTTCTTATTGGGGTTCTGCCGCTGTAAACCATGCACGTTTTTGTAAAATTCAAGAACAAAAAGGCAAAGTGACCAGTAAGGCCAGCCTTGAGCACTAAACCCCCCGTACTTGGATGTGACCCTTCTTTTGCAGAAATGTACCGGATTCCAGATCATTTTAAGCCCCACCCACAGGCATACCCCTTACCTTACTACCACAGAAAGGCGGTATTATGATGGCTTATGAGGAACTATTGACCCTGCTGCAAACGCGGTTTGAAGCAAACTACGCACGGCACAGCAACCTGCCTTGGGCGGCGGTGCAAACCCGCCTGATGGCAGCACCCAATAAGCTGAAAACCCTGCAAAAAATGGAGGCGACCGGCGGCGAGCCGGATGTAATTGGGCGGGGCGACGACGGCTTGTTTCTTTATTGTGACTGCTGTACGCAAAGCCCTGCCGGGCGCCGGGGCCTGTGCTTTGATGCTGCCGCACAGAAAGAGCGGCAGGCCAAGAGGATAACCCCTGCCGGCAACGTGCTGGATATGGCCGCCGACATGGGGATAAGCCTGCTAAACACAACACAGTACGCCGCATTACAGGCGGTGGTAAGGGTGGATACTACGACCTCCAGCTGGGTGGCTACCCCGGGTGACATCCGTGCGCTTGGCGGCGCGCTGTTCTGCGATTTTCGGTATGGCCACGTGTTTGCCTATCACAACGGGGCCGCCTCTTTTTACAGCAGCCGCGGGTTTCGGGGCATGCTAAAAGTATAAGAGAGAAATTCAAACAATCAAGTGGTGCAGTTTATCAATAACAGGTGTAAAAAAAGGAATAAAATGGTATACTTGTGCTAGCATTTCACCACAAAGCTCTTTGATCATACGAATTTCATTGATTGCCTTATGGCAGAAAGAAGGGAACCTAGTGCACGAGAACCATACTGAACTTACGCTGGACCCCGCAAAGAAAATTGACGAGCGCATTGCAGAATTGGCAGACTGGCGCGGGGCGCTGCTGGCCGAGCTGCGAGCCCTGATTTTAAGCACCGACCCGCAGATGACTGAGGACTGGAAATGGCGCGGTACCCCGGTGTGGTATTGCGACGGGATGATTTGTACCGGCGAAACCTACAAAGAGGTCGTAAAAATGACTTTTGCCAAAGGTGCCCAGTTGCCGGACCCACATCACCTTTTTAACGCCAGCCTAGAGGGCAATGCCCGCCGCGCGATTGATTTTCATCAAGGCGACCCGGTACACAAAGAAGCGCTTCAAGATTTACTGCGCGCCGCGATCAGTTTGAACCGCAGCGGCCGCAAAAAGTGAGGTGGACAACATGAAGCAACCTGTCAATATTACAGTACATACGCTGGTTCATGCCCCTTTGCAGATGGTTTGGCAATACTGGACAGACCCGCAGCACGTTAAAAACTGGAACAGTGCTTCCCCTGACTGGGAAACCACACAGGCCTCTAGTGAATTAAAAATTGGCGGGCGTTTTTCGTATACCATGCAGGCAAAAGACGGCAGCAGCGGGTTCGCGTTTTCCGGTACCTATGTGGAGGTTGCCCTGCAACGATCGCTTGCATTTCAGCTGGACGACGGGCGGCAGGTGCGCATCACTTTTGCTGCACAGGGCACTGCAACAGCGCTGACCGAAACCTTTGACGCAGAACAATACCACACCCAAGAACAACAGCAAAGCGGTTGGCAGGCTATTTTAGACCACTTTAAAGCGTACACCGAAGCTGCGCTAAAATAAATCTTTGACAAAAACAACAACACGAAAGGAGCATACACCATGGCCCAAACGATTCAATCCATTTTTATTAACTTGCCAATCAAAGACCTGCAAAAGACCCGCGCATTCTGGCAGGCATTGGGTTTTGGCTTCAACGAGCAGTTTTGTGACGACAAAGCGCTTTGCCTTGTTTTGCGCGAAGACAGCGTGTATGCCATGCTGATCACCCCCGAATTTTATGCAACCTTTACCCCGCGCCCACTTGCCGACGGCTCTACAACACAAGTATTACTTGCCATTGCAGTGGATAGCCGGGCTATGGTGGATGAACTGGTGCAAAAGGCAGTAAAACAAGGGGCAAAACGGTATTTAGCCCCGCAAGACGACGGGTGGATGTATTATGACCGCTTTGAAGACCTTGACGGACACCAGTGGGAAGTGCTTTATGCCGACCCTGCCTTATTGGGTGGGGTTAGCCCGTCTGCCGGCTGACACTTTACAAGCCGAGAGAGGAGCTATAAAATGAAACAGGAATTTACCGCCACCATGATGGCTGCCGAAGGCATTGACGGTGCTTACGTTGAAGTGCCTTTTGATGTGCAGGCCGTATTTGGTGCAAAACGCGTTAAAGTAAAAGCATGGTTTGATGATGTGCTTTACCGCGGCTCGATCGTACGTATGGATGGCAAATATGTCATTGGCATCACCAAGGCACTGCGGGCACAGATTGGCAAAAGTGCAGGCAGCACTTTAAGGGTCACTGTGGAAAAAGATGAAGAAGAACGCACTGCAGTGCTGCCTGCCGATTTACAGGCGGTGCTGGAGAAAAACCCTACTGCCAAAGAGCAGTTTTTTAAACTTTCTTATACGCACCAAAAAGAGTACACAACCTGGGTGGAGAGCGCAAAGAGAGAAGAAACCCGCACTACCCGGGTAAAAAAAGCACTTGAGCTGCTGCTGCAGGGCAAACCCCTGCGGTAAGGCAACCAAAACAGTAAGGAGCCGTTGTATGCAAATTGATGTGAATGGGTGTACCCTTTATTACGAAAAGGTTGGTACCGGCCAGCCGCTGATTTTATTGCATGGCAACGGTGAAACCCACTTGATTTTTGACAAGGCAACCGCGCTGCTGCGCGAATATTTTACCGTTTATCTGCTTGACAGCCGGGGGCACGGGCAAAGCAGCAAGGTAAGCAGCTTACATTACACCGACATGGCCGAAGATGTGCGCTGCTTTATTGAGGCTTTGCACCTGCCCTCGCCTTTTTTGTACGGGTTCAGTGATGGCGGTATTATTGGTTTAATGCTGGCATACAGTTGCCCCACACTGCTTTCAGGGTTAATTGTCAGTGGGGCCAATGCCGAACCAGAAGGGCTTAAACTCGGTTGGCTGCGGCTGTTTCGGTTGGTTGGTCATCTTACAAAGGACCCCAAAATTACCCTGATGCTGCAAGAGCCGCATATGACAAAAGAGCAGCTTGCGGCCATTACAGTACCCACCCTTGTGCTGGCCGGCAGCCGAGACTTGATTGCCGAGGCGCACACCCGCAGCATTGCCGCCGCCATACCGGGCAGCTGCCTGCGCATTTTGCAAGGTGAAAGCCACGGCAGCTACGTCGTGCACAGCGAAAAAATTGCATCTCTTATTTTAGAATATACAAAAACAATTGCCACTCACCCTTTACAGCCTGAAGAATAAAACCGGGAGTCTGATATGATGGAACTGATTCACACTGAACAAGAACTGAAAGACCTACAGCAAAGCAAGGATATGCTGCTGATTTATTTTGGTGGCCCCACCTGTGGCGTTTGTCACGATATGGAGCCTAAGCTGGACCGCATGCTGCAAAGCTACCCCAACATTCACGCGGTCAAAATAGAACCTGAAAGCCTGCCGGCTATTGCTGCAACTTATCAGGTGTTTTCCATCCCCGTACTGATTTTGTTTGTTGACGGCAAAGAAACTTTACGTGAAGCCGGCATTATCAGCCTAAATGCACTTGAAGAGAAAATCGCAAGATATTATAATTTATTTTATGAATGATTAAAAAGCGCAACGGATTGGGGCACAAAATGCAGCAAATCATGGGATACCGCGTAGAAGAATTACAAAAAGGGCTTTGGGCAATCGATGATGAAAAGAACGACTCCATGTATCTGGTCGAGGGCGCGCAAAAAGCGCTATTGATCGATACCTGCATGATGGATGGCCCCCTTGCCCCGTTGCTGCGCCAACTTACACTTAAGCCGGTAGAGTTGGCCCTTACGCATGCCCATATTGACCATATGTATCACGCGCCGGAATTTGAAATGGTATATTTGCACCAAGCTGATATAGACGACTGGCATGCCCCGTTTGGCAGGTTTTCAGTTTGGGCCGGGGCGCCTTTTTTGCATGTAAAGCGCAAACACTACGATGTCAAACATTACCGCCCGCTAAAAGGCGGCGATTTGCTGGACCTTGGCAGTGTGGTATTGCGTGTGTTGCCTGCCCCAGGGCACACGCCCGGCAGCATTGTTTTGGTTGATGCTGCACACCAAGTGTTATTTTTTGGTGACGCTGTGGGCTCGGGTTCCGGGGCGCTGATGGCATTGCCGGAATGCCTGATGATCAGCCGTTACCGCGATGAGTTGGATAAGCTGTTGCCAAAGCTTATGCCCTACAGAGATTACACTTTTTTAGGTGGCCACCGGCGGCAGGCAATCCCTACCCCGCAGTTCCCGGATGCGGGCCCCCTTACCTTTGAAGTTGTGGAAGATATGAAACTATTGTGCGAAAAAATGCTGGCTGGTACCGTTGCACCACAGCCCGCAGGGCATCTTGGCTTTTCCCGGCTTTCTCAATACAAAGCCGGCCGTGCTGCAATGGTGCAGAAAAAAAGCAAAATTAAATAGCAAAAAAGCGCTTAAAATATGCTATAATTATATATTATTGCAAATTATCGAGTATTTGGGGTAAAAGTTATTAAAATCAGGCAATATTGCTGCTTTTTTTCAATTTTTCTACTCAAAGAAACCGCTTTCTATGGATCGGCCCTTTTTCTGCCGTATCCACATTTTTATATTGTTCTGTTTTAAAACCTAAAAAACAGTAAATTTTTTCTATCATTTTTATTCTTTTTGTTATCGGGCCTTGCGCCTGATGATCTAAACTGGTTGTCTTTAACAAAACACCCTGTCGGAGGACTTATGAAGCACATTACGGAGTTTCAAAATGGCGAATTTTTACTGACCACTGACCCCCGCAAATTGGACCAGCAAGCTGTATTTACACTGTTAAAGCAGACTTACTGGGCCGACCACCGAGCCGAGGAGATCACACTGCGCGCCATTGAAAACTCTCTGTGCTTTTCTTTATTTCAAAAGGACCGTCAAATCGGCCTGATTCGCCTTGTGACAGATTACGCCACGTACGCCTATTTGTGTGATGTAATCATTTCACAGGAGGCACGCCATGCAGGCCTTGGCAGTTGGTGCCTGAGGTGTGTGCTGGAACACCCGGATCTTCAGGGGCTGCGCAGATGGAGCCTTGCCACAAAAGATGCGCAGGCTTTTTACGAAAAATTTGGGTTTCATTCTCTAGAACACCCCGAACGATATATGGAAATTTTCAACGACTGCTGAACCGCCAGGTCAAAGCGTTGCAGCCTGTTGTTTGCTCTGCTGTGTGAAGTGTTTGTAATCAAGCAACTGAGTAGGTGATGTCAATGCGGTATTTGCCGATTGAAAAAATCAAAGAAAACGCCGTTCTCGCGACGCCGATCTACAACGATAACGGTGTGGTTCTTTTAAATGCAAATGTCGTTTTAAAGCGTACGTACCTGGACAAACTGGGTAAGATGGGTTACCCGGGGCTTTATATTTATGACGACCTCTCAAAGGGTGTCGCAGTAAAAGAACTTTTGTCGGAGGAGCTACGGCTTAAGTCAATTAAATCATTAAAAACTTTAAATCTGGATGCCTGCCGTCTGATGGCCCACTCGATTGTGGATGAACTGGTCGATCAATCCGATATTTCAGTTGATATGGTCAATGTAGCGTCATTTGACAACTATACTTATGTGCACTGCATCAATGTCGCCGTACTGGCCGTCATTGTCGGTATTGGCTCTGGGCTGACCAACTCACAGCTAAAAATGCTTTCAGAGGCCGCTTTGCTGCATGACATCGGCAAACTGATGATCGACCTTGATATATTGAACAAAAAAGAAAAATTGTCAGATGAGGAAATGCAGATTCTGCGCTCTCACCCGCGTGAGGGATATAACATGGTGAAAGACAATATGATGATGTCTGCCATTGTGAAAAGTGCAATTCTATCTCACCATGAAAATGTTGACGGTAGCGGTTATCCGCTGCAACTCAAGGGCAACGAAATTCACCCTTTTGCAAAAATTATCCACGTGTGCGACGTGTATGACGCGCTGGTTTCCAACCGGGTATACCGTAAAGCGCTTAACCCTTCTGAAGCGCTGGAATACCTGATGTCAAATTGCTGGACTATGTTTGATACGCCCTTTGTCAAAAAAATCATGGAATACGTCTCCCCCTACCCAACCGGAATTACGGTAGAACTTTCTAACGGCAAACAGGCGATCATTACTCGGCAAAGCAACCTGAACCGCACGCGGCCGGTGATTCGACTGCTGGATACGCAAGAAGAAGTCGATTTGATGAAGGTTTTAAACCTGACGATCACCAAAATTTTAACCTGAAATTGCAGCACCGCATTGCAGTTTCCTTTGCTTTAACGACTGAGGTATGTTTATGAATATCAAAGTGGAAGACTATGTCAATGATTTATATTGGAACCATGATTTGAACTGTGCCCGCACGATGCTCGTCTGTCTGAGTAAAATTTTTGACACCCCCGTCGGCACCCAAACAATGGATGCGGCCATCGGCTTGCATGGGGCGGGCGGGTTTCGGGCACAATGCGGCTTAGTTGAGGGTGGGCTGATGTTTATTGGCCTTTACTTTAGTACCCGCGGCAAGAGCGAAGAGGCAATCGTCTCCCTTTGCTACCAGTTCGCAGAGGAATTTAACCGAAAGTTCGGTTCTCTTTTATGCTATGATCTCCGCCCAGACGGGTTTCAAAAAAACGACCCGCCCCATTTGTGTGAGAACCTCACTGCATCCGCTGTTGGTTTTGCGCAAAGCTTTATTCAAAAAGCAGACAGCTTGTTTTAACTGCCGGTAGAAAGCCGACACCCATTTGTTTTATCAAGGCAAAAACAAAAAGACAGGGGGCTTTATCATGGCGATATTTCTGTACACTGAAATCAACGTGATTGGCATTGTTATTTTGCTTCTTTTACTGCACAATACCAGCCGCAGTGGTTTAAAAGACTCCCCTCTTGACCAGCGCATTTTTAACAGCATCATGGCCACCAACATTCTGATTTTTTTGCTGGACACCGGCATGTGGATGCTGGATGGGCAGCCCTCAGTGGCTGCGTGGGCTGCAAATACTGTCGTGACCACCCTTTATTATATTTCGAACCCCTTTATCTGCTTTATCTGGCTGCTTTATGTGGATTATAAAATCTATGAAAGCAGAGCGGCATTGCGTCGCCGGGCCTTATTTTATTCAGCCCCTTTGCTGCTCACCACCATTCTCAGTTTGATCAGCCCTTTTACGGGCTGGTATTTCGTGATTGATGCACAAAACCGTTATACCCGCGGCCCTTACTTTTTTATTATGGCGGCCGTTTCATTTGTCTACCTTTTGCTTGCAAGTTGTATTTGCCTTTACGACTTTTTTAAAAATGGCTGGGAGAAAGACAAAAGCATCAACCTGCTGCTTGCTGTGTTGACCTTGTTGAACATCCTATCCGCCATGGTGCAAACCTTATTTTTCGGAGTATCCATTATTTGGATCTGCACGATGCTGGGGTGTGTTTCCATCTACATCAACCTGCAAAACCGTGAAATTTCGACTGATTACCTGACGGGGCTTTATAACCGCAGGCGCCTTGACCAGTATTTACAGCGCCGGCTGCACGCCCCACGTGGCGATCGCCTTTTTTTCTCGATTTTACTTGACCTTGATGAATTCAAAAGTATTAACGATAACCTTGGCCACCATATCGGGGATGAGACGCTGGTGCAAGTAGCCCTGATTTTGCACAGAGCCTGTAAAGGCCATGACGACTTCATTGCCCGTATGGGCGGGGACGAATTTATCATTGTCGGCGAACGGGCAACGGTTCAAGAAATCGAAGCCTTGATGGTCAACATCGATGGCTTGACCAATCAGCACAATCTGGAAGAAAAAGCGGATTATCCTTTGCTGATCAGTATGGGGTATTCGGTGTTGTCTCAACAGGATACGCTGGATTCTTTCCTTGCGGCCGCAGACAGACGGATGTACGCCAACAAACAGCAGCGCAAACAATTGCGAACAAACGCTGCCCGGCCCAGCTAATATCGTATTGTCTTATCCTCTTGCCCCATAGCAGTTACGCTGTGTGTGCGGGTTATCCGCATTTTGGTTTTTCAACGGCCTAGTGGGCCACAACGGGTATCAATTTTTCGCATTGCCGCGCACAAGGCCGTAACAGGCGCGCACTGTTTTAAAACCTCGTTTGCTTGGGGTGGTTTTGCTATCACCCGCAAAGATCACGCATGTTGCCGCCCTATGCAGGGCCACTTCATCTACAGGCAATCTGCTCTCAGCATCGTATCTTTTAAAAAATGATTCACCTTATTATTTTGTGGGCAAATGCAGTGGTTTTTACCACTCTTCTAACCTGTTGCAACAGTTACTGCAGCTGAATTTTGGTTCAACTAAAACAAGAGTAGATAGCGCGGGAGAAAAATATGGTGTTGTTTAAAAAAACTGTCAGCCCCGATGATCCGGTGTTCTTTAAAAAGAATGAAATTCTTGATAACTTATATCGTGCCAAAATATTATCCGCAATTATCATTGCATTTGAGCTTTTGCTGATTATTGCGGACGTGTGGTCTGCGCTATTGAAGGTGGACGAGCGATTTCATTTTGATCTTTATCTAATAATGTATCTCATGCTCATCTTGATCAATGCTGTTTATCTTTTAATTGTTCGCCACTTTTTATCCATTCAAGACCCTTCCGCAAAGGCGTTTCGTCGCATGGATCATATTATTACCGTCTATCTTACGCTTTTACTGTCCTGGGGTGCCGTAGTTTCGTTGATGGATCAAAAGCTGTATGGGCACTTAATTGTTTTCATGATGACCACGATGATCTCTTCCATGCTTTATTTCCGGCCGCTCAAAGACATTTTGTTTCCCACTATAGTTTCCTCCCTTATCATCTTCATTGGTCTCCCTTTTTTTCAGTCTTCTTCTGATGTTTTAATTGGTCATTATGTAAATCTTTGTGTTTTCATTGTGATTTCACTGTCCGCTTCGCGTATTATCTTCAACAGTTATGTGCGAGATTACAATAATAGGATTCTATTACAAAACTCGAAACACCTTTTAGAAAAGGAAATTGAAGAAAAGCAAATCATCAATAAAAAATTACAAAAAGCGAATCAACAGTTAAGCCAGCTGGCTCTGCTAGATGAGCTGACCGGTGTACCAAACCGCAGAGGGTTTCGCAACTATATCGACCACGCTTTTGACACCTTTGCAAAGGATGGCTGCTTATTGTCGGTCTTGATGGTTGACATTGACTTTTTTAAGATGTTTAATGACACTTACGGACATGCTGAGGGCGACCATGTATTGAACATGGTTGCAAAGCAAATTGATTCTTTAATAAAAGAACAAACCGAATTTTTTTGCCGTTGGGGCGGCGAAGAGTTTATCTACGTTTCTTTTGGCTCTTCGGCAGAGGAAGCTGCAACCCTTGCTGAAACGATTCGCCGTGCCGTATCTGATTTAAAAATATTAAACCATGCCTCTTTGCTGGAAAGCACAGTGACCGTGAGCATCGGAATCTGCACCCTACACACCACTGCCCCCACAGATATAGAGCATGCAATCAATACCGCCGACAAAGCAATGTACCGTGCAAAAAGCTGTGGCCGCAACTGTGTGTGCAGCTTACCTGTCTCCCCGCGCTTTTCACAAGATACCAATCCCTGATTTTACTTATTTTGTCTTTAAGTTGGTGAACCTATGGCTGTGCCGCAAAAAAATGATTCTCATATTTACGAAATCAAAAAAGAATATGAAAAAATCGACCGAGATTGGTTATCGTTGCATTATAAGATTTCTGTTGGCTTTGTTTTATTTGCTTTTGTAGTAGAATGTTTGATGGGCATTATCATGATCCACTCCGACTTTTTGAACACTTCAATCAGCCGCTATATTTTAAAATTCATTGTTTTCCCCAGTGGGGTCAATTTTTGTTGCATTCTGCTTGACACCTTGTTTTTACGCAGTCGCAAATTCAATCAAAACCAAAAAATTTTTGCTGTCTCGTTTTTTTTCGTGTTGATCTGTTTTATGTTATTTACGGTACACAGCGCCTTCGTTGCGACTTACTACATCTTTGCAGTCGCAATGTTTATGACTACCATTTATGCCAGCTACTATATCACTGTTATTACTTGCGCTGCAAGTATTACAGGGCTTGTTCTGTCAGAGCTTTTTATCCGTTGGGATGTTGACAAACAAAGCGTATTCGAAAGCACTTTACGGCTGGGCAATTTTTTGGTCGCACTGGCTGTATTAACAGCGGTCGCCGTGGTGTGCCTGGTTCAAATTCGATATGAACGCAAAAAAAATGGCGCCAGCATTCTAAAAGAGCTGGAGCGCCAAAAGCTGCAAAAAAAAGTGCAAACCGACGAGTTGACCGGGGCCATGAGCAGAAAAGCACTGCACGATGCCATGCGGGATATTGAGGCCGATACGCAAACCAACTCGTATATTTTAGTCATTGCCGATATTGACCACTTTAAACTGGTAAACGACAACTTTGGCCACCAGCATGGTGATGTGTGCTTAATTGCCTTTTCAGAGATCCTGCAAAGCGAATGCGAACCCAATACTGTGTTTCGCTATGGCGGAGATGAATTTTGCTTGCTTTTTTGTAACGTTGAAATGGAACAGGTGGTGGCTGCCTGCTGGCGAATGCTTAGAAAAGTTGAAGCTTTGAGATTTGAGGCTAAGCCTGAATCCACGTTGACTGCAAGCTTTGGTATTGCAGCATTTCACCTGCCCATGAACGCAGCACAGCTTTTTGTGCAAGCGGATCAGGCGCTGTACCAGGCAAAAGAAGCCCGTAACACCGTATGCGTTTATGAACCGTAACCAATAAAATAACCCCCGCCCATTACCGGCCGGCCACCTTGCACTGGGTGACCGGCCGGTTTATAATAAAGGGGATTCGATCTCCGCATAAAAAGCACTGCCCGCGGCCACTTTTACCCTGAAAGCAGATGAAAATATGGAAAATTTAAGCCCTGACATCCTGCGTTACATTGCAGATCACAGTGAAGAAGCGTACGACCTGTTGTTGACACTGGCACGCATCCCCGCCCCATCCAACCATGAAGAACAGCGTGCCGAATTTTGCAAAAACTGGCTAACAGCACAGGGCGCAAAGGGGGTGTACCTGGACGACGCATTAAACGTGATTTACTCTGTTGGCTGCACTGATAACAACCCCGTTGTCGTTTTTATGGCCCATACCGACGTTGTATTTGCCGACACCAGCCCTCTGCCCTTAGTGGTGGAGGATGGTAAAATTAAAGCCCCGGGCATCGGCGACGACACCGCAAACCTTTGCGCTTTATTTCTTTGTGCCAAATATGTCGCCGAAAACGACCTGCGGCCCACGCAAGACGTCGGCATGTTGTTTGTCGCAAACTCAGGGGAAGAGGGCCTTGGCAATCTAAAGGGCTCACGCAAAATCGTCTCCACTTACGGCAACCGCATTCAGGAGTTTTTTTCCTTCGACGGTTATATGGACGGTTTGGTCAACAACGCCGTCGGCTCAATGCGATACCGCGTAGAAGTGCTTACGGAAGGTGGGCATTCTTTTGCAAACTTTGGCAACCGCAACGCAATTGCGTACCTTGCCTCAATGATCGACACGCTGTACACGGTAAAAGTACCACAGACGAAAACAAAAACGACTTTTAATGTCGGCACTGTTCAGGGGGGCACCTCGGTTAATTCGATTGCTCAGCAGGCTGAAATGCTGTTTGAGTTCCGTTCTGACAGCCGGCAAGACCTCACCTTTATGGATGCGCATTTTCATTCTGTACTAGACAGCTACCGCGCAAAAGGCATTACAGTCAATGCCACTTTAGTGGGCGAACGCCCTTGCAGCGGAGAAATAAACGAAGATCGACAATCCGCGCTGACCCAGCGGGTCGCTGAAACAGTGCGGCGTCACACGGGCACCCTGCCAACAATGGGCCCATCTTCTACTGATTGCAATATTCCGTTGTCACTCGGCATCCCCAGCGTTTGCCTTGGCACCGTGCGGGGCGCACAGGCGCACACGCGCGAAGAGTGGATACAAATTGACAGCCTTACCACCGGCTACCGCATTGCATTTGAAATGATTTTACATTATTTTGAATGACCCACCCCAATTGTCTAACTTAAACTAAAATAGTGAAAGCTCTGCAACATGGTTTTATACCAAGTGCAGAGCTTTTTTCTTTTGAATTATTTCTATTGGGTTTGCTTTGCCGCAGCACTGCATGCGCATGTTTTGATTGGGTGGCGCAGCACCGTTTTTCTATTTGCAGGTTCCACCTTGCGCAGATCCGAAAGGTAAATTTCGTGGTGTAAACGTTTCGGGGTCATATCATTCTCATACCCGTTTTCTGCCAAATAGCGGTCCATCCTAGCCACCGTGGCAGGTTCCTCGTCAAACGGGCCAAGATGCATCATTTGCACACACAGGCCTTCTTCCACCGTCAAAAACTGCACACTGCTGCAATCCAGCTTTTTCTTTTTTGTCGCCTGTTCTGCCGCCCAGTCAACATCTGCTTTTGTGACAAAGCCTGGCAGGCGGATGACCGAGATCCAGTGAAACGCCTTTTTGTTTTGGTAATCGACCCCGGCGACCCCCTCTTGCCACCAAAACCCCTCCAGCGGGGGAACGACATACTCAAAAAAACCGGGTATTTTGTGCGGTCCCTTACCGCTCATTCTAATTGTATAGGCCACTGTATACAAAACGCTGATCGCGCGCTGATATGCCCCCTCTGCTTCATTGGGGTCCCCCTGCCCCTGCACTGCAATATAATTCATGGCGGGCACTGTGACTATTTGCGGTGCCGCTGGCGGCGAGTAGAATTCTTTGTACTCTTTTTTAAAATCGAATGCCATCGTTGCGCTCCTCCGTTTGTGTAATGGATCAAAAAAACAGTTTATGGCGTATTACGCCTGCAACAACGTAAACCCATCTGTCATGATCTGTTTTGTTTGGGCAAACAGCTTTTGCAGCTCATCTGTGTTGTCTTTGCCTGTTGTAAGGCCTTCTACGATACTGTTTGTAATGGCTGTGACAACGCCCGCCCCTTTTTCAAACTGCACCGCAGCGGCAAGCAGTTGCTTTGCATCATACTCGTCGCCTAAATCATACAGTATGCGGCTTATTTTATCAAACCCGCCGCAAAACGACACTTCGTCCTGCGCTTCGCTGCCCCGCAGTGCATTGGGTACCGTGGGTACTGAACCTAAAAACGTCACAAGGCTTGTAAACAGTTTTTTGTAGTCTTCTTCTATCAGCCCCGTTTTCAACTTCGGCAAATCCTGTATCAGCTTATCAAACCCTTTGCTGCCGACAAAACTCACCGGCGGGTGTAAAAACAGTGCCGCCTTTTGCGCCAGCGCCTCTTTGGCGATCTGGTATTTGTTTTTTACTGCATGCATTCTGACTGTGCATATCGTATTCGGCTTTGACAGCCCGGGGTAACTGCAACCCCACGCGGGGCGCAGTTCATCATAGGGCAGCCGCTGGGCCTCGTACCGCCCACAATCAAGCAGGCTGCACTCCCTTGCACCATCGTCAAACCCTGCCATCAACGCATAATGAAATGGAATATGCTCTTTGTGGTACAGTTTTGCATAGTACGGCAGGTAATACATGTCCAAGGCACCAAGCACCACCGGGTACCCGGCGCAAACCTCCGCTTTCGCTTTTTTCAGTGCCTGCTCAAACGTGGGGTAGGTATAGTGTCGGTACTCAAAACCCACGATTGGGGCCAAAAATTGGTACATCTGTTTCGTGCGCCCATCCCCAAGGGCAATCATGCGCTTTAGCTCTGCCCTTGGAGTGTTTTGGTAGCAAAATGAGCCGAACGATGCCAAACTGAAAAAGAAACTGGGGGGCAATGTTTCCTGCGTATCCCTACTATAAAGGTCCTCTATCCCGTTCCACATGCACTCGTAGTCATGCACGTGATGCTTTAGTTCTATTTGTTTTTCCATAAAATACACCCCTTCGCCTAGCTTTTGCGGTATGACAAAAGTATAAACCCTCAGTCTGTCGAAAAAGGTCCAGCGAAGGCTGGGCTTTTTCATTTAAAAACAGTAAAATAGGTATGGGTGATGAGGAATGTTACAGCGAGGGAAA
>Ga0160425_1001451_pt1 | contig 22522 bp, 18 predicted proteins | sample BioMet8_FD_108193 | JGI IMG/M metagenome (GOLD analysis project Ga0160425, IMG submission 108193) | Microbial communities from bioreactor (seeded with sewage sludge) at Lawrence Berkeley National Lab, California, USA - Biofuel... | ecosystem: Engineered > Bioreactor > Anaerobic > Unclassified ...
AGCATCAAATGGCTGGTCCGAACACGACTAGCCAAAGCTTTGCAACTTTGTCCAATTTGGACATGCAACAATGTCCAAAAATGTTTTGCAACTTTGTCCAAAAAGTACTTGCAAAAAACACCCGCATTCAGACTTTCAAACGTTGTGTTGAAATCCACTTCTTTTCCATCATAAATAATTTTGCCTGAGGATTTGTGATAGATACCGATCAGACATTTCATTAAGGTGGATTTTCCGGCACCGTTCTCTCCCATAAGAGCATGCACCGTTCCGGGACGAACTTTTAACTGTACTTTATCCAGCGCCTTTACACCCGGAAATTCTTTTGTTATATCTGTCATTTCAAGAATGTAATTGCTCAATCAATCCCCTCCGATTTACTGTTTTTCAATAAGAACCATATATGGCCATACCTGTCTGCCAAAAAGTATGGCCATTTTCTTTGATTGTGTTTGATAATGTTTATTTCGGAATTATTTAAAGGTTGCAAGCAGATCTGCTACATTTGAAGGTGTAATTGCAACTGCCGAAGTAGCAACCTTATGATCTTTATCACATTCCTTGGGAACGGAGCCTGCAATCATCTGACCCAGACAATTCACCACGGCTTTTGCCTGCCCTGCAGGATCCTGGTTCACCGTCATTGCAAGTGTCCCGCTCTGGATGGCAAGGCATCCCACCTGAGTGGCATCTACACCGACGATCGGGAAATCGATCTTTATATTGCTTGCCGAACATGCCTCCACTACACCAAGTGCCATGTCATCGTTGTTGGAACAGACAAAATCAAATTTTGCTCCGGTTCCTACAAACTGAGTAAACATATTCATGGATTTCGTGCGATCCCATTCGGCGCTCTGCTCAAATACCCAGTCAACATTAATCCCGTTTTCCTTCAGTGCATCTTTTGCCCCCTGCGTACGGTTGGTGACTGCGTCCTGTCCTAATGTTCCAAGGAACATCATACCCTTAACATCTGTCTGACCCTTATTTTTAAAGTAATCTGCCAGCCACTTACCCTGCGCTTTTCCTGCATCATATTCTGCCATCCCTACATAAATAGCCTGAATTCCGTCAAGTGCACTGGCATCTGCAGTACGGTTAAAGAAAACAACCTTCATTTTCCCTGCACTCTTTAAGAAATCATTTGCATTACCGCCGGTAGCCATTCCTAAAATAACTGCATCAAATCCGTTGTTGTTGAATGTCTGAACCTGAGAAATCTGGGTAGAAACATCTTCTCCCGCATCACCCGCTACAACAACCTGAACTTCATAACCCGCCGCCTTAAGATCCGCAGTAATGTTCTTCTCGAAAGTAGTCCAATACTGATCACGGATTGGAAGACAAACACCTACTTTTCCGCCCTTAGCAGCTACAGCAGATGTTTCGGCTTTGGTAGTTTCCTCGGTCTTGGTTGTTTCTGCTGCTTTAGTTGTTTCTTCCGTCTTAGTTGTTGCAGCTGCTGTAGTCTGAGTAGATGAACTGCTTCCACATCCGGCAATACCAAATACAAGAATTGCAGTTAGCATTGTAGCCAATATCTTTTTTTTCATATTATCCTCCTTAGATGAAACCGATATCCGTCCTATATCCCGGTTGCCCCAAAACCGGAAAACAGCGCACCAGTTTCCTTTACTGTTAATATGCTTTTATATGTTATAATCGGGGCATAACTCTTTAAGAACACCAACCGCATCTTTCTAATATTTGATAAAAATATTTCCTTTCTCTGCAGACTCAACACACTTTTCTATCCACTTCACTCCCTGTGCTCCGGATTCCACATTCGGATACCAGAAATCACCATATTCTTTTTCAGTGTCTGCCGCTCCCATTGCAATTGCAAATCTTCGATAAAGATTTGCCCATGCTTCAAACAAACCTTCCGCATGGCCACATCCGATACGATCCTCTGTTTTTGCTTCGGTATACAGATAACCGGCACCTCTTTCAAGAATTTGAACTGGCTTGCCTTCGACCTCATAGGTCATCTGATTTGGTCTCTCATCATCCCACTCAATAGAAGCTTTGGATCCAACCACACGTATTTTATGGTAATGTCTTGCTCCGCAGTTAATAGAACTCGCCCAACAATAAACCTGTGCGCCTTTCTGCACGGATTCAGACCCCTCCAAATTCATAATCACAAACGCATTATCTTCCAGCTGTCGACCTTCCACAAAAGCCTGTTTGGTGCACATCAGGGAATCAATTTTCATATCGGGAATCATTGCCTCTATGATAAATAAAGGATGTGTCCCTACATCTCCCAGTGCAAAGGATATTCCTGCCTTTGCAGGATCAAATCTCCATTTTGCTGCAGGATTGGTCTCTTCGATCTTATCGTTATATCCACCGAATGCAAAACTCATATTGATAATACGGATTTCTCCAAGATCTCCGTGTTTGATCATCTGTCTTGCCTGCTGTATCATCTGATGGCCCGAATATCCATATGTAACTCCCACCACCCGATTCTTTGATTTCGCAAGACTGACCAATTCTTCAGCCTCTCCTGAAGTGAAGCACAGGGGTTTCTCGCACACCACATGAAGTCCGGATTCCAATGCCGCCCTGCACACTTCATAATGCATCCCATTGGGGGTTGCAATGGAAACAGCCTCAATGCCGTCCTCTCTCTTTGACTCTGCTTCGAACATCGTCTTATAGTCAGGATAACAGCGGTCAGGAGCTACTCCAAGTTCTGCTGCAAACTCCATACCTCTTTCCGGATTGATATCAAATGCACCGGCAACCAGCTGAAAATTGTTATCTCTTAATGCAGCGGAACGATGAATATAACCGATCTGACTCCCTTTTCCGCCCCCTACCATGGCCCAGCGGATAGGATGGTCAAGTACTTTTGTCCCATTAATCATGTCTGTTTTTCTCCTTTGATCAAATCTCATACCCGACAGATTTTAGATATTCAACACTTGCTTTGACATCCCGAAGGCTGGTATCCGAATTCCTGGGATCTCTTTCCTGTTCAATCGTGATGTAGCCGCTGTAGTTAATCTCATCCAGTGCGGTCTTAATTCCAGGATAATCCAGGATTCCTGTTCCTATCGGGCACATAGCACCCTCTGCGCAGCCTTCAAAGAAGCGAATATGCTTACACATCACTTTGTCATAAATCTTTTTATTCACATCTTTGAAATGCACATAGTCAAGAATAGTCCTGTACTTTTTCAAATATTCGGCGGGATTCATTCCGGAGTAGTAAAGATGCCCGGTATCCAGGCATAATCCAGCGGTTTTGTAAGGAATATCATTTACCAGCTTTTCAATCTCATCGGAAAATTCGATGTAACCGCCGGCATGAGGATGTACCACAGGGCGGATGCCATTACTGTTTGCTCTCTCACAAATCCCCGTTACATGATCCATCATCCTTTTCCAGTCTTCATTGCTTAATCTGGGACTGGTTGAAACATGGCCCGCCTCATAATCTCTCTCATCATGTCCCCAATCCATAACCGTCATGTACGGAGTCGGATATTTCTGTCCTTCATGATGCGGCAGCGGAGGCAGTTTCGTAATAAGAGAACAAATATTATCTACCTGTTGTAAAATATTTTCATAATTATCATCGCTCAGAAGATCATCAAAAATAGTCCCCGCAACAATCGAAAGATTATTCTTTTTGAGTTCTTTTGAAACCACTTCGACATCCAGCGGAAGATATCCATAGGGTCCCAGTTCAATTGCACGGTAGCCTGCCTCCGATGCCTCTTTGAGGACCCTGGTCCATGGCGGCAGATAAGGGTTTTTTATATCATCAACCCCCCAGCAGCATGGTGCTCCACAGATATTGATTGACATAAATGTACTCTCCTTATATTTGTAAATAATCAATTTTGAATTCCTTTACAATCCTCAATTCGAACTGATAGTCCCTATTTTATTCCTTGGAAAAAACAAAAAATAGCCATAATAGCGCCCAGTAATGTTCTCTTTGTGCTTTTTACGTCAAAAAGTAGTACAAATCATGGTTTTTTGCACAAAAATTATGCATATTTTTGTAAATATTTTTTTAAATCATAATAAGATAGATAAATTATTAACAATAGCCCTGGTTTTTAGCTTTTTTGTTGTGATATTGTCCTTTTTTGTATGTCAGTTTTCCTGATATGAAATGAAATTTCTGAAATAAAAGATAAAGTCATGCCAAAACCGGAAAATGACATTGTTCTTCCTGTAACGATCAGAACTTGTAACGATCAGAACTCCCAAAAAGAGAACCGGACCTGCGGTATAAAAGTAAAAGGAATATTGTAGAAGTGTGGTATATAAAACCCCAAGGATGACCGAATGAAAATAAGAAAAGACGGTGTTTATGATACACAAATAAAAAGGCAGCATGTCATATCACCACGCTGCTGTACAGTCGGCTTGTTAAACCGCTGATTTTTAAATTACTTTTTTACGTTGTCTCTCAGCATATTAAAGAAGTTACGGAATGAAGCTGGCGTCTGTCCGGTTTTTTCTTTAAAAACACGCACAAAGTGAGAAGTATTTACAAAGCCACAAGCTTCCGCGACTTCGGCTACAGACATGCGTTTTTCGGTAAGCATTTCCTTGGCTTCCAGAATACGTACATATATCAGGTAATCATGCGGGGAATAACCGGTATAAGCCTGAAACTGTCTCGAGAAGTAATGCTTACTGAGATTTACATAATCCGCTATATCATCTATTTTCAGAGACTGAGAATAATTTTTATTAATATATTCCAAGGCTATTTCAATGATTGGTGGAACAACCGGATGATCCTGAAGCTGAATATTACTTAACAGCTCATGAATCAGGAAGGAAATTCTGTGGTCATCCGGGAAAGAAGAAATAAGTTCCTCGCGGATCCTGTTCACAATACTGGCAATACGTCCCTGATTTTTATAAACATAACCGTAATGTGATGTAATCAGATCATAGTACGCGGCGGATGCATTTCCCCGAAATAATATTTCCCATTTGACACACTGTGGACTGGTAACACGATAGAAATGCGGATTACGTAAATCGATCAGAACCAGGTTGCCTGCAGAAACTTTGAAATTTTTACCCATGTATTCAAATTCCATTTCTCCTTCCAGAACCTGTGTTATAGAATAATACTCAAGAAAATTACGTCTCACGGAGTATTCCTGATTACAAACATATTCATTTGACCAGATTGTATAAAATAAATTATTTATGGCAAAGTCAGAAGGCACATGGAATGCAGCGCCTCTTTTTAGCAGGATACCGGATTCGTTGTAAATTGTTACCCCATCACTTGGATTCATAATACAGAACCTCTCATTTTGTTTTTCTGCGGTATCCTGAAATTAAACCGGTCCTATATCCATAAGGGCCGGATTTTTATAAATATGTTTCTTTTTATCCGTCAGCTTCTATAGATGAGCGATTTGATAAGAATGCTGATTCCGCCGATAATAAAAATAATGATCGTCACTTTCTTTATCTTATCATCGCTGAATTTCAGGCTGAGACGGCTCCCGGCCATCAACCCCAGAAGTGCCGCCGGCAGCGCTATTGCCGTAAGAATAAGGGTGAGCCTTGTGAAAATTCCCGTAACAATATAGACAAGAATCCGGAACGTATTCTCCAGCAGCATAATGAAACAAACATTGCTCCGAAACTCCTGTCTGTTCTTTGATGTTCGTTCTATATAGGCCATAAAAATCATATTGATTCCATACAGTCCGGCGGTGAATCCGGAAGCAATGGACAATACAATCATCAATATCCTGTTTTCCTGATGTTTCTGATTTACCTTGCGTGTCCACATCTCAATGCCGAGCCCTATCACAAATAAGCCCAACAGTGTCTTTAAAATCCAGGGCGTCGATAATTTCAGGCACAGTGCTCCGGGAACAACGCCTATCATCACACAGATGGAAACCGGTATTGTGATCTTCCAATTTAAGTACTTTTTATTTTTAACGGCAAGGATCAGATTCAGCAGCCAGTCTATCGGTATCTGCATGGGGGTGATCACTTTATTGTCCAATTCCATTGCCAGAACCGGGTTTGAAAAAAGAGGATTTCCAAACCCGCATAATCCTTTAATAATACAGGCCAAAAATTGCACAGCAAAAACAAATATCCCCAATTTTAATGTTATTCCCATACCTGTCCCCGCAATCGTAAAATGATGATAAAAGTTGATCCATGTCTCTTATTCTGAAAAAAATTACGCCTGCTGCCGCAGACAGCTACAGGCGTAATGAACTCTTTTCATAACATCTCACTTGAAACCGTTTTTTTCAATACCCGACATTTTTATTGACCTGTTATTGATAGTCATGCAGCCACAAATACCTTGGATCCTCATTTCTGTCTGTCTGATTCCAGGGTTTCCCGTCCAGATGTCGGATCATCCAGCAGGTATACATGGTAAATCCCGGTGCCGCAGACTGCGGGTGAAGTTTCCCTCCGGGAATTGCGGAAAAGCTCCCGTCAACGCTTTTGAACACCTCATCACCTACAAAACTCGCCCCGAAACCTTCCGGCCGGTCAAATTTAAAATAATAGGTTTCCGGCTGAGGGTGGCAGTGCGGAAGATACCCGGACCAGTTGCCCGGATCATTCAGGACTTCACCGAGTACCATATTGGATTTCGGTGCGATCTCATGATCAAAGATCGTATTCACACGCCTGTTCGCAGTATTTCCGAATTTCCCCCTGCAGGAATATTTCCATGGTACATCTTCCGGGTAATAGAATACTGCCGGTTCCTTAGCCGTGTTCCTGGTACATTGTACCAGGATCTCCGAATCCCGTTCAACAGTTACTTTTGCAGAACTTCCGGCATATAAATGAAGGCAGTAAGGTCCCTCTGTGAAAACATCTTTTCGGGATGCGCATTCCGTATTATCATTCCAGGTATAGGTAATCTTCCCGGAAAGGAGCAGGATTGCCACCTCCTCCGCTTCTCTGCCAAAGGTTTTTTCCGTACCCGCCTTTATCCGGTACACACGGATATCCATCAGCATATCGCTGTATTCATTATCGTAGGTTGTTAGGATCTGTTCACCCTTTTCATCAAATTCCGGATAACCGAACACTTTTTTCATGACAACTCCTTCTGATCTCTGATCCTGTCTCCGGATTATAGCTTAACTTTCACAGGAATTCCACCCTTTTTGCAGGATTCCGCTGCGGCAAGCCCGATCAGGACAGGAGCAAGTCCGTCATTTGCATTCACAACAGTATCTTTGTTCTCCAGGCATGCTTCCACGAAATCTTTTTCCTCCTGAATATAGGCATCATTATATCTTTCCAGGAAGAAGTAAAGCGGTTTCTCGCTCATTACGCCGCCTTCTCCGTAGAATTTTGTGTTGTTTGCCGTTTCATTATCGGCAGTCATCATGCCCTTGGAACCGAATACCTCTATCCTCTGGTCATAGCCATAGGAAGTCGCACGGCAGTTATCGATCACACCCAGTGCGCCGTTTTTGAATCTCATGGTGATGATTGCGGTATCCACATCACCGGCTTTGCCGATCTTGGGATCTACAAGACAGGTACCGATCGCGGAAACTTCGGTCACTTCGCTCCCGGTCAGGTAACGCACCATATCAAAATCATGGATGGTCATATCCAGGAAAATCCCTCCGGAAACCTTAACGTAGGATACAGGCGGAGCCTCCGGATCCCGGGAACATACCTTAACGATCTCGACCTTCCCCAAATCTCCTTTTTTCACACAATCGGCAACGTGTTTAAAATTCCTGTCAAAACGGCGGTTAAAACCGACCTGGTATTTGACATTGCTTTTCTTTACGGCAGCGAGAACCTGTTTGATCTTTGCAAGATCATGATCGATCGGCTTCTCACAGAAAATATGTTTCCCTGCTTTCGCAGCTTCAACAGAGATAGGACTGTGCGTATCCGTAGAAGAACAGATGAATACCGCATCGATATCCGGATTCTTTAAAATATCTTTATAATCCTTGCAGACCTGCGGGATTCCGAGTTCCGCCGCAACTTTCTTTGCACTCTCTTCAAAGATATCGGAAATCGCAACAACTTCCGCATCCGGAACAGAGTTGACCAGATTTGCTGCATGCAGTTTTCCGATCCGTCCTGCACCTATCACACCGATTCTTAATTTCTTTGCCATTTGAATTGCTCCTTTTCTTATCCCATTTTTATGACATGCATCATTGATTTCCGGGCTTTCTGTTTTCTGCTTTTCTGTTTTTCTGCTTTTCTGCTTTTCTGTTTTTCTGCTTTTCTGCTTTTCTGCTTTTCTGCTTTTCTGCTTTTCTGCTTTTCTGTTTTTCTGCTTTTCTGCTTTTCTGCTTTTCTGAAAAATTAAATTCCGGTATGCTCTCTGATATACTTTCTTGCTTTCATGGCATATTCAAGCGGATTTGCCCTTGCGGGATCCTGTTCCGCTTCCACGAGCAGCCATCCGCTGTAATTCGCATCCGCAAGAACCTTGAAGACCGGATCAAAGTCCACGTCTCCGTCTCCCGGCACGGTAAAAGCACCGTTCCTGACTGACTGAAGAAAACTCCAGTTATTCTTCCTCGCTTCGTCCACGACGTTTAGCCTCATATCCTTAAGATGCACATGGCCTACCCGATCCACATACTTTTTCAGCATCGCCAGAGGATCTTCCCCCGCAAAGGTGAAATGACCGGTATCATAGCACAGGAATACATATCTCGGATCCGTGTTCTGCATCATACGGTCTGTTTCCTCCGATGTCTGTACGACCGTACCCATATGATGATGAAAACAAAGCTTAAATCCGCGGTCCGAGGCGACCTTCCCGAGCCTGTTTAAGCCATCCGTAAACATCTTCCATTCATCATCGTACATGACATGCTTATGTCTGCCCGTCAGGATAGGAATATCGGTCTTCCCCTGAATGGAATAACTCTGTTCGCTCACATTGATCCTGTTTGCTCCGACCGCGGCAAGAAAATCAAGATTGGAAATAAAATCCTTTTCCACTTCTTCATAGGGTTCCGTCAGCAGAAAAGAAGAAAACCATCTGCTGGCAATCCGCATCCCCCTCAGATCCAGTGCTTTCTTCAATGCAGCCGGATCACCCGGATATTTGTTCCCGATTTCCGTTCCGGTAAATCCGGCCAAAGCCATCTCGCTTACGGTCTGCTGAAATGTGTTTTCGCCTCCAAGCTCCGGCATATCATCATTGCACCAGCCTATCGGAGCAATGCCAAGAAAAACTTTCTTTTCATCAAACATTACCGATTCCCTCCTGTTTTCATTTTCTTTCCGTCCGGCAGTCCGTGCCCTGCCTTCCTATTATTTTACTGCTCGATTTTTTCGACCCTGTGATTTTTAAAGGAGGCTGTTGTGGCAAAAGTGATCTGCGTTGCCCTTGTTCCGTCATGAACCGAGATATCCGGCTTTCTGTTTTCTCTCACGCAGTTGATGAATTCTGCCATTTCCAGGCGGTAAGCTTCTGCAAATCTTTCCGGGAAACCGCTGACACATTCCGTGCAGGCACCGTTCTTATCATATATCATGGTAAGATTTTTTTCCGGTACAGGACTTATGCGTATGGTTCCTTCGGTACCGACAATCTCTGTCTCGATATGGTAACCGTAAGGTGCCGTTCTTCCGACATGAAGCGATGCCATGGCGCCGTTTGCAAACTGGTAAAGCGCACATCCTGTTTCATTGTCACCCGCTGCCGTAAATTCCGGATGCTTGAAGGTTGCGCCGAGTGCATATACCTCTGTCGGCTCGCTCCCCAAAAACCACCGCATCAGATCCACATCATGGGAAGCCATATCAATAAAGAGCCCGCCGCTCGTAGCTGCGAATTTAATGGAACCCTGCACTGCGGATTCGGGATCTATTCCCACCGCTTTTACCAGATAGGGCTTTCCGATCGCGCCTTCTTCGATCTTCTTTTTGGCGTAGACATAGGAAGGATCGTACCTTCTCATGAAACCGAGGAAAAATATCCTGTCCGGATGCGCTGCAACTGCCTTTTCCGCCATCAGGCATTCCTCCAGATCAACGCCGAGAGGTTTTTCCGTGAAAACGTGTTTTCCCGCATCCAGTGCAGCCTTGATCTGGGTACAATGCAGTCCGCTCGTTGTTACGATTGCCACCGCATCCATATCCGCATTCTTCAGCATTTCGTCAAAGTCCGTATACAGATCGGTCACGCCCAGACTGTCTCTTGCAAAGTCAAGCTCCGGCTGTACAATGGAACATGCCGCTGTAAGCTGCGCGCCCGGAATATGGAATGCCAGATTATCCGCATGAACTTTTCCAAGTCTTCCAAGACCCGCAATTCCAATTTTAATGTTTTTCATGATTTTATCTCCATTTTTATTTCTTTTCCGCCGGAATTTGTCCGTCGGAATTATTTTGCAGCATTGCGAAGTGCTGCCGCTGCCATCCGTTCACGTGTTACATCAAGAAGCACCGCACCGATAATAACAAGTCCGAGAACCAGGTTCTGTATTGCAGAAGAAACGGAGAGCAGTGAAAATCCGTTACGCAGGACAGCAATGATCAATGCGCCGAGCATGGTTCCGAGCATGGTCCCTTTTCCGCCCATGAAAGACGCTCCGCCGATAATACAGGCAGCAATGGCATCCGTATCGTATGGCTGAATGGCATTCGCACCGTTGCAGATACCGGAACGTCCGATGGAAAGGATTCCTGCAAGTCCTGCCATAATACCTGAAAAAGTATAGCAGAATGTTAAGACATTTGCCGAGTTGATACCGGAAAGACGGGTAGCTTCCATGTTGCCGCCTGCGCAGTAGATGGAACGTCCAAGCGCAGTGCGTGTCAGCATGATGTGCAGGATCACATAAACAATGATCACTACGATGAAACTTACCGGAAAACCTCCGATCGTTGCCGAGCCAAGCCACATGACGCCGTCAACTCCCTGATTGCTGAAGGAAATCATCTGGGACCCCGTTACGATCAATGCTGCGCCCCAAAGCACATTCTTCATACCCAGCGTAGACACAAAGGGATGAGGAAGATGCAGCCGTGTAAGCAGCGTGCCGTTTATAAATCCAAACAGTGCACCGCAGGCCAGCGCCACAATGATGAGCAGTGCCGAATTCTGAACGCCCATTTTCAGCAATGCACCCGCTGTACAGGCGGCGAAGGTTGCAATGGCACCGACAGAAAGATCGATTCCTGCCGTGATCAGTGCAAGCAGCATGCCGGTCGATACAAGTGCATTAAAAGAAGTCTGTTTCAGAATGGACATGATATTGGCATACTCCAGGAAATTCTTGGAGGAAAACGATAATACAATACATAGTATAAGCAATGCACCGAATGTACCTGCATATGATGACAGATTATTAGATTTTTTCATTTTGGTTATACCTCCCATGCCGCTTTCATAATATCTTCCTGACAAAAAGCAACTTCACCGCGATCCATGGATCCTGTGATTTTTCCGTCACGCATCACAATGACACGGTCGCTCATCCCGAGTATTTCAGGCATTTCAGACGAAATCATAATAACACATTTGCCTGCTTTGACGAGTTTATTCATTACCTGATATACTTCCACTTTTGCTCCCACGTCAATGCCGCGGGTAGATTCATCAAAAATGTAGATTTCCGCATCCGTATTGACCCACTTGCCTATAACCACCTTCTGCTGATTGCCGCCGGAAAGCTGGGCAACTTTTTCTTCCAGCGAAGTGGCTTTGATGCTGAAATCTTTAATGTTCTGCTCTCCCCTTTCCCGGATTTTCTTTTTATCCAGAAGAAGGCCCTTCTTAAAACCTTTGAGATTCGCAAGGATCATATTCGTGCTGATGGACTGTGCAAGAACAAGTCCCTGCCCCTTGCGGTCTTCTGTCAGAAATGCCATGCCGGCTTTGATCGCTTCCTTGGGAGTTCTGATATGTACTTCCTTTCCCTTGACGTACACCTTTCCGCCTTCAAATTTATCCGCGCCGAATATGGCACGCATGGTTTCCGTACGACCGGCCCCGATCAGGCCCGAAAATCCGAGGATCTCCCCGCCGTATGCTTCAAAGGAAACATCCCGCAAGACCCCTGCTTCCTTCAGATTTTCGACTTTAAGGAACGGCTCTTTTGATCTTGTTCCGTATTCCTTCGGAAACTGGGTGTCCAGGGTACGGCCTATCATTGCTTTGACCAGAGAATCGTTATTCCATTCCCCGATCGGCTTTGTATCTATATATTCACCGTCACGAATGACCGTGACTCTGTCGCATAATTCAAAAAGTTCCTCCAGCTTATGAGAAACAAAAAGAATGCCGACACCTTTTTCTTTCAGCTTGCGGCATGTTTTCATCAGTTCATTGATTTCCTTGTCGCTCAAAGAAGAAGTCGGCTCATCCATGATGATCATCTTGGCATTGGCAAGAACTGCTTTTGCGATCTCCACCATCTGCTGGATACCCATTCCGAACGTCCCAGCTGCTTTGCTCGGGTCGATATCCTTTCCCAGAGAAGCCATGACTTCTCCGGCTGTTTTGTTCATTTCGGCATAATCAAGCATCCCGTTTTTATTCTTTTTCCATTTGTTGATAAAGATATTATCCGTAATGCTCAGCAGCTTCTCCATATTCAGTTCCTGGTACACGCAGGCGATCCCCGATTTTATGGCTTCTTCAGGAGATTTGAAATGCCGTTCCGTACCGTTAACGAAGACCTGTCCTTCTTCCGCCTGATAGACACCGGTCAGAACCTTGATCAATGTTGACTTGCCGGCACCGTTTTCTCCTATCAGTCCATGAATCTCTCCGGGTTTAACATTGAGCTGCATATTTTTTAATGCAACGACACCCGGAAAACGTTTCGTAATATTCTTCAATTCCACAATATATTCGCTCATTGATTATTCACCTTTTCATTTATCCATTCAGTAAGTGCCCGTTGAATAAGAAGCTTCCGAAAACAGTTTTCATACCGTTATACAGGAAGCTTCTTACCAACAGCACCGATTCCCATCATCTGATAATCAGGCAGCGTTTATGAAGTTAATACTGTGATAACTGTTTATTTCAGATATCCCTGCAGAGAATCAAGCCGCTTCTGTGCATTGTCTTTATTCACAACCGAGCAGCCGGAATCAATAAACTTATCCAATGTCTTGCCGTTCAGAGCCTGAACTGCTGCATCTACTGCCTTATAACCCATGTCATGAGCTTCCTGAGCAACCGACAATGTCTCTTCACCGGCAAGAATTGCCTTGCATGCCGACTGGATGCCGTCAAATCCTACAAATACTGTTTTCTTATAGGCTGCATTATCTTTTGCTGCACGGGCAGCTGCCATAGCCATATCATCGTTGTTGCAGACGATCATGGCAACACCCTGCGGATGGTTCTGCATAATTGCTTCCATACATGTAACTGCTTTATCCGCTACTGCATCGGCATACTGAACTTCATTGTCAAGGAACTTTCCGCCGTCTGCTTCAATGCCTTCTTTATAACCTTTCATACGTGCCGTTGCCGTGCTGTCTCCCTGAACACCGGAAATGCAGATTGCATTCAGTTCGGTCCATCCTGCCGCCTTTGCAGCTTTGACTGCTTCGTCTCCGCCGATCTTGGCTGCATCTTCATTTGACGTGCCTACAAATGTAAGGACTTCCGGAGCATCGATCTTGGTATCAACTGCAACGATCGGTTTCTTCTGTCCGGAGATCAGTTTCTTAACCAGATCTGCCTGCAGAGGAGCAATGACAAATGCATCATATGCGCCTGAGTTAAGATCTGTCTCTATCATGTTCTGCTGCTCATCATAAGCTGTTTCCGAAGTAGCGCCCTTGACTTCAACCTTAACATTCGGATGATCCTTCATGTAATCATTGGCACCGGACTGAACATATTTCCAATACTCGGAAGATGTTGTTTTCAGAATGACATCGATGGAGCATGCCTTCCCGCTGCCTGCGGCTGCCGCTGTGGTTGCTGCTGCCGTTGTTGCTGCCGCTGTGGTTGCAGCCGCTTTGGTTGTCTCTGCCGCCTTGGTGGTTGCTGCTGCCGTTGTTGCTGCTGCCGTAGTTGCCGCTGCTGTGGTTGCTGTACTGCTTGAGCCGCCGCATGCCGTAAGTGAAGATAAAACCGATACCGCCAATACTGTTGCTGTAATCATTCTGCCAATTCTTTTCATATCTGTTTTCCTCCTTTATTTTAGTGAAACCTACTGAACACTGGCTTTTACATAAAATACGGCACGTCCCGGAACCGCTCCCCATAGCATGTTCCCGAGAACACGACCTGTTGGCCATAAATTAGCACATTTCCCTATACGTGTCAATCCTTGAAACCATTTTTCTATTTAATATGTGAAAATAGAATAATTATATGGTATATTTTTTGTATATTTTTACTACATTTTGGCACTGCTTTCCCAATTTTTTGATCATTCATTGTTAAAATTTTAATTATCTTGTTAAAAAATTAGCCATGTTCTCGCGCACAAAGGAACAGGCCCAAAACCTTTTTATAGGTTTTGGGCCTGTTCCTTTGTGCATATTAGATGAAAATAATTGGAACTTTTTGTCTAAATGTTATATATATTTCGGTAATTAATCATTGTCAGCTGCAGTTCCTTATCCGGTTTGCTCCCTGTAAGGATATAATCGGTCAGGATCTCAAGGGGACGAATTGCCTGTGCACGCACATCCTGGTCGATCAGGAAATCAATAACCCCGTCTTTTAAATTGCTGACGTTATCTTCCGTCAAATCATGGCACACCATATGAATCTTTCCTTTCAGGCCAAGTTCCCGGATCGCGTCACAGGCTCCTGCCTGACCGTTGCCTGCAAAATAGATTCCGTTGATCTTTTTATCTTCCGAAAGCATCTTGTATACAAGGTTATGTGCGATCCTTACATTATCGTAGCCCTGCTCTGCCGGCAAAATCTCAATCCCGTTGTAACAAGCGGTTATTTCCCTGACAAAACCATCATACCGGCTCTGGTGGGAACGGTTAAACGGCGGCCCGATGATGGTCAATACCCTCCCGTGCCCGTGGATCAGAACATTCATCAGGCCGGCACAGGCGCAGCCGCTCTGAAAGCTGTCCTGTCCCACATAACACATTCTGCCGGAATCCGGCATATCCCGGTTGACAGTAATGACCGGTATCCTGGCCGAAATGCTTCTCAGCCTGTCACATATCCTGTCCTCCTCAAGAGGAGTTACGGCTATCCCGTCCACGCAGGCATCTTCCATCTCATTCAGAATACAGATCTGTTCCTCCACATTGGACCCCTGATTGGGATAAACCAGGAGTTCTGTCCCTTCCGCACGCATCTTGGACCGTACGGATTCCACTTCCCGAAGGAGATCCCTCATAAAAGGGGATTCCACCGACTGTAAAAGAACACCGATACGCATCGGCTTTTTCATACGCATGAGCTGAACACTCGCCCGATTCGGATGATAACCTTCTTTTTTTATGATCCTGCGTATTTTCTTTTCAACCCCGGGATCCACATGACCGCGATTATTGATCACACGGTCCACCGTACCTCTGGATACTCCCGCCTGTTTTGCTATCTGGGATTGTGTCAGCGACATGTTATACCTGCTTCCGCATCACCTGTTAAGGGCTGTACTATTTTCTTCCTGTCTTCTTCAAAGTCTCTTTTACGACACGGACAATATGGTCATCGGTCAGATCAAATCTTGTGCGAAGATAATCCTCCGGACCGACTTCGCCGAATTCATCTTCTATCGCCACATATCCGACTTTTGCTTCTCCGTCCAGCATTTCCTTTACTGCGCTGTAAAGTCCGCCTATCCTGTTGTGGTTTTCAGCCGTAACCACTGCTCCCGTCTTCTCTGCCCATGTCCGTATCAGTTCTTCATCCAGAGGTTTTACCGTATAGGGATCGATCACTGCTGCATCTATCCCTTCGGCTTCCAGCTTTGCGGCCGCATCCAGTGCTTCTTTGACCATAATCCCGCATGCTGCAATGACGGCATCTTTTCCTTCCCGAAGCACAAAGCCCTTTCCGAACGTGAACTCCGTATCCGAAGGATATACGGGGTAGGATTCTTTTCTCGGTACCCGGATATACTTAACGCCTTTTGTATCCTTTGCTGTTTTCAGGAAGGAACTGAGCATGGATACATCCGTACAGTCAACCACGATTGCATGAGGGATAGCCCTGTACAGAGCCATATCTTCAAAGGGCATGTGGGTACCGCCGTTAAAGGCTGCCGTAATTCCGGGATCCGTTCCGATAACCGTCACGGAATTGCCGGCATATCCGCCGGAAAGAAATACCTGATCAAAGCACCTTCTTGATGCAAACGGTCCGAAAGAATGAACGATCGGCTTCATTCCTACCGCAGAAGCTCCGCAGGCAATCCCCACCATGTTGGCCTCCGCAATCCCGCAGTCAACCGCCCTGTCATACTTTGAGAGAAGTTTTTCAGTCCCGCTGCAGCTCATAAGGTCCGCATCAAGATACAATACATCCTTATCCTCAGCCATCAGTTCATCTACCGTAGCGCCGATGACATCTTTGTACATACGGGCATCTTTTTCTCCGTTATAAATTGTTTTCATATTCCGTCTCCTTCTCAGTTAAGCTTTTCCAGTTCGGCGTTCAGGTCACGCAGCCATTTATCACAGACATCGGGTTTTACTTTCATGGAATGATTGCCCATGGTCTGTTCAACCTCCGGGACACCCTTTCCTTTTACCGTATCAAGAATTACTGCTCTGGGCTTGTCCGAAACAGGCGCAGTCAGAATGTCATGCAGCTGCTCTATATCATTTCCGTCTATCCTTTTGGCATCAAAACCGAATGCCTTGAATTTCTCCTCAAAATCAAACTGATTGATGATATCCTTTGTGTAACCGTCAAGCTGTTTTTTGTTGTCATCCACCAGCCAGATCAGATTCGTTATTTTTTTTGCTCCGGTGAACATGGCGGCTTCCCACACCTGTCCTTCATCGGCTTCCCCGTCCCCTACAAACAGAAATGTTCTGCTCTTACGTCCTTCCAGTCTGTCTCCGAGCGCCATTCCTACCGCCAGGGAAGTACCCTGTCCGAGCGAACCGGTGGTCATATCCACCCCGACCGTCAGATTTCTGTCACAATGGCTCGGAAGATGGGTACCCGGCTGGTTTAATGTTTTCAATACCTCATAGGGGAAAAATCCCTCAATGGCAAGGGCTGCATAGACGGCAGGACCGGCATGCCCTTTTGAACAGACAAGCTTGTCGCGGTCCGGAAGCATGGGATTCTTCGGATCATAATGCATGACCTCTCCGTACAGGACCGCCAGCGCATCTGTAATGCTTAAGGAACCGCCTATATGCCCGAAGCCTCTGGCCTTGATCTCCTCCACAATGCCTATTCTGATCTTTATCGCCAATTTCTCAAGTTCTTTCTTTTTCGATGCATCCATTGTAAATCTCCTTGTTTTGAAATTGTTGTACCTGTATGTATGGCAATGCATTCATACCGTTCTGCAGATACCTTTCCAGGTGAACAGTTCTGTTTGTTTCAATATCTTTTCAGATACGTGCTACGCCGGACTCTCTTGCCGCTTCCGAAACAGCTTTTGCCACCGCAGCTCCCACTCTCTTATCAAATGCCTTCGGGATGATGTAATCCGCTTCGAGTTCTTCATCGGAAATGAGACCTGAAAGCGCCTTGGCTGCCGCCATCTTCATCTCTTCATTGATCTCTTTTGCACGTACGTCAAACGTACCGCGGAATATGCCGGGGAAGGCAAGTACATTATTGATCTGGTTCGGAAAATCGCTTCTGCCTGTTGCAATGACCTTTGCACCGCCTGCCTTGGCATCATCCGGGAAGATCTCCGGTGTCGGATTGGCACAGGCAAATACGATCGCATCTCTGTTCATCGTCTTTACCATATCCGTTGTCACGGTCCCCGGCGCTGATACGCCGATAAAGATATCCGCACCGACAAGCATATCGGCAAGGCTTCCCTCTTTATGCGAAAGATTGGTCACTTCCGCCATTTCTTCCTTGATCCAGTTCATTCCTTTCTCACGTCCCTTATAAATGGCTCCCGTACGGTCGCACATGGTGATATCCTTAAACCCGTAGGACAGAAGAAGCTTTGTAATGGATATGGCAGCTGCTCCGGCTCCGGACGTAACGATCTTTACATCTTCCTTTTTCTTTCCGACAACCTTCAGTGCATTGATCAGCCCTGCAAGTGTGATCACTGCCGTTCCGTGCTGGTCATCATGGAAGATCGGGATATCGCATTTTTCTTTCAGTTTGCGCTCTATTTCAAAACACCGGGGAGCGGAAATATCTTCCAGGTTAACGCCTCCGAAAGAACCTGAAATCATATATACCGTGTTAACGATCGTATCCACATCCTTTGATTTGATGCACAGCGGGAAGGCATCCACATTCCCGAACGTTTTGAACAGGACGCATTTTCCTTCCATTACCGGCATGCCGGCTTCCGGTCCTATGTCGCCGAGACCCAGAACAGCCGTTCCGTCCGTAATGACTGCACAAAGATTATGACGTCTTGTCAGTTCATATGACTCATTGATATCTTTCTGGATTGCAAGACACGGCTCAGCCACACCGGGAGTATAAGCAAGCGACAGGTCTTCCTTGGTTTCCACAGGGACCGTTGCTATTACTTCGATTTTTCCTTTCCATTTTTTATGCAGCTTTAATGACTCTTCAGCGTAATTCATTTTGTTTCCTCCGTTTTATCATATGATTTGATTGTAATTATTTATCCGATGCTGACGGAAGCGTTGATCCTCCGTACGGCATGATGATAACCTCTGCATTGCTTCCGCATTTTTTAAATGCCTCATCCACGGCCTTCTGTGCATTTGAAAACGGCTTCATAAAACAGCTCTCCGTCAGTTCTGCCGGCATATCGGAAACAAGATAAATATCTGCATTTTTCAAAACAAGCGCTATGGCCGCCGCCTTATGTCCGCCGAGTTTAAAATCCTTTCCGATCCATTCGATCAGTTCATCCGGCGTCCGGGACCGTTTCATCCAGTCTTCAAAAATCTTTTCCCCGAGCCCTTCCCTGCAGGAACCGACAAGAACGATCACTCCGCCTTTTTTAACGGCATGTTTTGCATTGTCCAGTGCTTTCTGTGTCTGATACAAATTCAGATCCTTCGGGGCGCCTCCCTGACTCACAACCACAATATCCGCCCGGTGCGGGATCTTTTTTAAATACAATCCGTCCAGAAACCGGCAGCCTTCCCGGTGCGCTTTCTTTACATCTCCCGCTACCGCCTTCAGGATTTCCTTATGGGCATCCAGAACAACATTAAGGATGAAATCCACCCGGCAGATATCCGTCGCTTCCTCAATATCTTCCCGAACGGGATTGCCCTCCAGTTTTCCGGCATGTGCGCCCTCCTGCACCATCATGGAGTGATTGCTCTGTATGGCATCTCTTGTGGAAACGCCCGGCATGATGGCTTTGGAGCCTCCGGAATATCCGGCAAAATAATGATATTCGATGTTGCCCAGGCATATGCGTCTGTCCGCTTCGGCAACCGTACGCGCGATGTCGACCGGCGTCCCGTGCACGGTATTTCCCATATGAACACAATCCGAAGTGTCCGCATCCATACATTTGATCTGTGAATAAACGGCTTCTCCGGCCAGATGCCTGTGTTCCTCTTCCGTCTGTTTTCTGTGGCTCCCAAGCGCAAAAACAAGTGTAATATCTTTTTTATCGACTCCGGCCGCTTCAAGTTCTTCCAGAAGCGGCGGCATGATCTTCCATGTGGGGCACGGTCTTGTAATATCGCTTGTTACAATGACTATCTTTTCTCCGGGTTTAACAATATCCTTCAGTCTCCGTGACCCTATGGGATGCTGCAGCGCATCCCGGACAGCATCTTCTCCTGTCAGGCCTTCCGGAACGTCATTCGGTTCGAGAACATCAAGAACATTGGCATCCGGTATTTCAATCTCCTGAACCCCGTTTCCAAAGCCAAGTTCAAATTTCATAGAAACACCTTTCTGTTTGTTATATCACGATGCGGGTGTCGAAAGTAATATCACGGATTGCTCCCGCGATCCTATCATAAATTGTCCGGACAGATTTTACTTCAGGCTGCCGTGACGCAGGGCTTTTACCACGGGAAGTTCCTCCCCCGTTAAGAAACGAATAAGGGCTCCGCCGCCTGTACAGATATAATTTATATTTTCGGTCTGTCCGTACTTGGTGGTCGCCGTGATGCTGTCGCCGCCGCCTACGACCGTATATCCGCCGGTACTTCCGAGGGCCTCCCACACCGTTTTTGTGCCGAATTCCGACGGAGCTTCTTCGAATACGCCCATTGGTCCGTTTACAAATACCGTCTTGGAAGCATTGATGATATCCGCATAGCCTGTTGCCGTTCTGCTTCCGATATCGACAGAGCCGATGCCCGCAGGGATCTGTCCGACGCTCGCTTCTTTTCTTTCGCCGCCTTCAACCCATGCCAGATCTTTTGGAAGCACGATCTTATCCGGATACTGCTCATACAGCTTTTTGGCAACCTCAATATATTCCCCGTAATTGCTCTTCATGATAAAATCCAGGCTGCCCTTACCGATTTCTTCTCCTCTGGCTGTCAGCAGGATGTTTCCTACCAGCCCCCCGGTCAGTACCTTATCGGCAGCACCTTTTTTCAATACGCTGTCCATCATAAGAAAGGCATCGGATATCTTGGCTCCGCCGAGCACAAAGATGCAGGGCCTTTTCGGGTTTTCCATCAGGTCCGATATGACACAGTATTCTTTCTCAAAAAGTCTTCCCATGGCTGACGGAAGCACTTCTTCAAAACCGCATAATGACGGCTGGTCTCTGTGCGCTGCCGCAAAAGCATCGCACACATACAAGTCCCCGAGCGGTGCCAGTTTCTTTACTACCTCCGTGTCTGCCATCTGCTCATGCGTAAGCTTTAATTTCATTTCAAAAAGAGTCTGCTCCTCCGCCATAAAACGCACATTATCCAAAAGCAGTATATCACCGTTTTTCAGTTGTTTGATCGCTTCCCTTGCCGCCGGACCGCATACATCATCAATAAATTTCAATTCATGCCCCAGCATCTCCTCCAGCACTTTTGAGTGCGGAAGCAGGGTATAGTAATTCTTATATTCGATATCGCTTCCCTGGTGCGCCAGAAGAACAACTTTGGCGCCTTTGTCCGATAATTCCTTTATTGTAGGCACGCATGCTTTGATGCGTGTGGTTGACTTCAGGGTTCCTTTCGCCCTGTCAACAGGCTGGTTGATATCCACCCTGCAAAGTACGGTTTTTCCCTTCACATCGTAATCATCCAATGTTTTTATGCCGAATCTCATTTTCTGTCTCCTTCCGACCGGATGTTTCCATCGGTACGGGCACATGAACATGTTAAAAAAACAGCAAAGAGTTGCCGCAAGTCTCCCGCTGCGGCAGCCCCCTCTGTTTTCGGTAATGTTATGATATCAGTGTCAAAAGTCCGTTTCCCACGTAGACTTGCCTGCAGGTGGGAATAAGGATTTGTGACACGTCCAAACATAAGGAAGAAGTGGGGCAGGGGCCCCATGAATTCCGAATGTTTGGCAGGATTGCGGGAGCACAAAGTGCAGGCAATCCGTGATATCACTTTTGGCAGCCACATCATATTATTATATGTCTTTAAATATACCGATTCCGAGGTACTTGTTTGTCATCGAAGTACCTTCTTCCCTCGTTGTCTGCATGTTCATGGATGCACGTATTGCATCCATCGTCTCCGGAATGGTCACGCTCTCCTGCGGAATGTTGATGGCATACATCAGGTCATTCCCGCTCTCCACGATGGAGTCCTCCCACAGCCCGATCTCATACATGTCACCGCGGCGGTTCCCGAGATCCCTCGCGTATTTGAAGAAAGATGCATTCCCCTTAAATCCGTCATCTATCCTGACTACCCGGATACGCGGATGCTTCTCAAATGCCTCCAGCGCCATCTGTTTCGTGATCTTCTTTCCGTCTTTCGGGGTCGCGACCACTGTAATGATATGGCCGTGCGTAACAGGCGTATGCACCAGGATCCCTGTTGCCTGAACATGCGGCATGATCGTCATGAGGTCTACTGCCTGATGTGACGGCGCTTTATCGATCTGAAGCGCATTCGTAAGTCCCCTGTGGTAATCTCCCGGATCCGCAACTCGCCGGATGATCGTAATTGCCACTCTCTCAATCCCGTATGCCCTGTCCAGACAGTCAACGCTGCGGATCAGTCCCGTGGTATTGCAGGATGTCAGTTTCAGGTAATTTACTCCAAGGCCCTTTTCATAATTTGCATATCCGTGGAAGAACACGTCAGCAACATTGTTCTTCTCTCCGCCCTGGAATATGGCCTTTACTCCCTTTTTCAGATACAGTTCCTTGTTCTTGGCTCCCACACCTCCCGGTGAAGAATCCAGCATGATGTCTACCTGATCCATCAGTTCATCAAACGAACCTGCTACCGGAATCTTTTTCGCCTTGAATGCTTCCGGATCCGCTCCGTCTACAAGGTAAAGATTGTACTTCACCCCGTTCGC
>Ga0160425_1001455_pt1 | contig 22486 bp, 20 predicted proteins | sample BioMet8_FD_108193 | JGI IMG/M metagenome (GOLD analysis project Ga0160425, IMG submission 108193) | Microbial communities from bioreactor (seeded with sewage sludge) at Lawrence Berkeley National Lab, California, USA - Biofuel... | ecosystem: Engineered > Bioreactor > Anaerobic > Unclassified ...
GAAGGATTTTTACACCATTTTCAAGCAGACGAAAATCTTCCTTGTTCTGATCCTCGTCTTTTCCGTCATGCCGGGCTATAACATGGCGGCGTTTGCCGTTATGTATGCGTCGTTTCTGCCCATTACGGCTCTGGCCTATGACGAGCGCTCCAAGTGGGGCACACTGGCGGCCATGATGCCCTATTCTTACCGCCAGCTCTTTATGAGCAAGTATGTGCTGGGTTACTGCACCATGGCGGGGGCGGCGGTGCTGGCGTTCATCGTGCAGACGTTTCTGGCGGCCATACGCCATCAGGCCCTGTCCGCGGAGGAATGGATGACGCTGGTGGTGGTGATGTGCATTTCCGTGATCCTGCAGGCGATCTTGCTGCCGGTGATGTTCAAGGCAGGCGTGGAAAAGGGACGGCTGGTTTTCTATGGGATGGTGGGCGGCATCGTGCTGGCGGGTACGTTTCTGAGCAGCAGGCTGACAAACACCCTGGAGAATGCCGCGGAGCTGCGCTTGTCCGCTGTGCTGCCGGTGCTGCTGGCTGTGGCGGTGGCGATCAATGTAATCTCCATGACCGTTTCCGCCCGCATCTACCGGACCAAAGAGGTGTAAAACAAAGAAAAGAGAGCCGCTGTCCCATGACAGCGGCTCTTTCTTCTTGTGATGAGATGAAAATAAGATGAGGTAAAAGATCCGTTACAGGGTTTGCAGATACGCCTGCGCGAAGTGGGAGGCCACCGCGCCGTCGGCCGCGGCGGTGACGATCTGACGCAGGGGTTTGGTGCGCACGTCGCCGGCGGCGAATACGCCCGGCACACTGGTGCGGGTGGTTTCATCGGCCACAATGTAGCCCTGCCTGTCCAGCTCTACCTGCCCCTTTACCAGCGCGGTGTTGGGGTCCCGGCCGATGGCCACGAAGAGGCCGTCCAGCGGCAGCGTGGTGTGGGCGCCGGTGACCCGGTCGGTGAGGGCCAGCCCCGTCAGCTTGTCGCCGTGGAGCAGCTCGTCGATTTGCGTGTTCCAGATGAAGGTCAGATTGCCCGCCTTTTCCAGCGGATCCAGATATACCTTTTCCGCCCGCAGCGAGTCGCGGCGGTGGATGAGGTAGACCTTTTCGCACAGCTGCGAAAGCGTTCTGGCGTCCTCGGCCGCGGAGTTGCCGCCGCCGGCCACCGCCACGGTCTTGCCCTTGAAATACATCCCGTCGCAGGTGGCGCAGTAGGCCACGCCCCGGCCCACCAGATCCGCTTCACCGGGAAGCCCCAGCTTCCGGGGGCCGGCGCCGGTGGCCAGGATCACGCTTCTGGCCAGCACTGTGCCGCCGGAGGTGACGATGCGCTTCGGATTTTCCGAAAGGTACAGGGCGGTGACCTCCGCAAACTCGCTGACGGCGCCGAACTTCTCCGCGCCGGAGAGCATTTTCTCCGCCAGGTCAAAGCCGTCGATGCCCTCGTTGAACCCGGGGTAATTTTCCACCTGGGTGGTGGTGGCCATCTGACCGCCCGCGCTGAGCATCTCCAGCACCAGCGTGGAAAGCCCCGCCCGGGCGCAGTAAAGCGCCGTCGAATAACCGGCGGGTCCTCCGCCGACGATCACAGCGTCATAGATTTTTTCCATAACAGGCCTTTCTGCGCTTACAGCGCGCCTTGCTCCTGCAGCCAGGCCTCCACCTGGGCCTGAGAGGCGGGTGCCACCAGCTTTTCCCCGTGGCCGCCGTCTTTGTAGACGTACAGAGTGGGAATGGTGGAGGCGTCCAGTTCTTCGGCCAGCTCCGGCTGCTCGTCAATGTTGATCTTGCCGATGGTCAGCTGCTCTCCGAATTTTTCCGCCAGACGGTCCAGCGCCGGGGACAGACGACGGCAGTAGACGCACCAGGGCGCCCACAGTTCGACGAGAACGGGCTCTCCGGCCTGCTCCACTTCCTGATGAAAGTTTTCTTTGGTAATTGTTTTAATCATATATCGTTCCTCATTTCCAGAAGTCGTTTTGTGCGGCGGCGCGCCGCCGGGGCGGTCTGCCCTGTGTGTACTGTAACTATATCAATAACAGTTCATGCTGTCAAGTGGAATATCAACAAAACGAAAAAATTTTTAAAATATTTTCGCGGTGCAAAAAGAAAAAATATGAAAAAGAAGAGAAAACTTTAAATGATACTGGATTTTTTACGATCGTTTTGATAGAATGAAAACCGGACGGGGAAAGCTCCCCTCTCCGGAGGAAAAAGACCGAAAACTGTCCGCCTGGCGGACACAGCAGTGGAAAGGAAGGTTATTATGAAGTTTTATGAATGCAGTCATTGTCACAACATCATTGCCTATGTGAAAAGCTCCGGCGTGCCGGTGGTTTGCTGCGGAGAACCCATGAAAGAACTGATTCCCAATACCACCGAAGCGGCGGGCGAGAAGCATATTCCTGTCATCGCGGTGGACGGCGGCAAGGTTACTGTCACGGTGGGTGCGGTAGAGCATCCCATGCTGGACGCCCACTACATTATGTGGATCGCTCTGGAAACCAAGCAGGGCAACCAGCGCAAGGAACTGCACCCCGGCGAGAAGCCCAGCGCGGTGTTCATGATGGCCGAGGGCGACGAGGTCGTTGCCGCGTATGCCTACTGCAATCTCCACGGTCTTTGGAAGGCGTAACGCCTTTTTGCGGCGTATTGCGTACATAAAAAAAGCTGCCTGCTTGCAGGCAGCTTTTTTTATGTGAGGCCGCAGGCGGCTTTGATTTCCCCGAAATGCCGGACAGGCGTTTTGGGAGCCGTATGTTCTCCCAGTTGTTTTTCCATCCACACTATGTCGTACCAGCGGTCGAATTTATAGCCGCAGGCGTGAAACCTTCCTGCCGTGTGATAGCCCATGCCGGTGTGAAAAGCCACGCTGTCGCCCGTCAGATACGGGTCCTCCTGCGGCGGCCAGGCGATGCAGGCGTACAGATTGAGCACGCCCTGCGCCTGCAGGCATTCCTCCAGTCTGCCGTAGAGAAGGCGGCCGATCCCCATGCGTTTTCGGCTCTGCTCCACATAAATGGAAACCTCTGCCGCCCAGCCGTAAGCCGGCCGCGTCTGAAAGGGTCCGGCATAGGCATAGCCCACTGCGGCGCCGTCCGCCTCGGCCACAAGGTACGGATACTTCTTCAGCACGCGTCCGATGCGTCCGGCAAATTCCTCCGCGCCGGGTACGTCATATTCAAAAGTGATGGCGGTTTCTTTTACATAAGGCGCATAGATGGCCAACAGCGCCGGAGCATCGGCCTCCGAAGCTGTGCGGACGGTGACAGGCGTCATAAAAGCTCCTCCTTCAGCGGTCTGACGGCAGCGGGCGGATTGCTTCGGGAGGACTCCGCCGTCGGCCTGCGCTTGGGAACGGAGCGGCCGCTGCGCTTCGCCCGCGGTTCATGCCAAAATATGTGCTATTTTAACACGGATGGTCCTCTTTGTAAATCCTGCGGTTTCCAATGCATCCTGTCTGCTGCCGCAAAGCGCCCGATGAGGGCGGGAGCAAGCCGGCTCCGTACTTTTTTCACCCGCGGCGCTTTTGCAGCAGATGATCGTATTTTATCAAATAAAGAGCTTGTACTTTCGCATGATGTTCGATATAATCCAACATATATACAAGAACGCACAAAAAAAGTAGCGAAGCCGGGTGCAACACGATGAAAAACGAAAAAAAGTGGATACTCTTTGTCGGCTGTTTTATATCTTATACATGTACCTATATGGTTCGCATCAATCTGTCCATGGCGGCGCCGGGTCTGCGGGAGGCGGGCACACTGACCGGTGCGCAGATCGGCGTTCTGGGCGGTGTTTTTTCGGCCATGTATGCCGTGGGGCGCATTTTTAACGGAAGTCTTTGCGACCGCATCAAACCCCGGCACATGATGGCGGTGGGCCTGTGCACGGCAGGCGTCTGCAACCTGTGCGTAGGTCTGTTCCCGCCTTTTGCGGGAATGGCGCTGCTCTGGGGCGCCAATGCTTTTGCCCTGTCCATGCTCTGGGGCGCCGTGCAGACGGTGACCTTCTTTCTCTATCAGGGGGAAGAAGGGCGCATCAAGATGTCCCTGCTGTCCTCCGCCGTGGCCATGGGCAATATCATCAGCATTTTGCTGACGTCCTGGCTGGTGAAGAATTTTGGCACGGCGATGGCTTTTCTGGTTCCCGGCGCGCTGGTGGTGATAGTCGGCGCCGTTGATTTTTTCCTGTATCGCACGGTGGGATTTTATTTCAGCGATGAAAAAGCGGAGGCATGCCGTGATTCGGGCGTACCGGTGATTCTGCGTCTTATGAAGCGGAACAGTGTGCAGCGCGCGATGGCGGCTGCTTTTTCCCACGGCGTGATGAAAGAGTGCATCGGCCTTTGGATGGCCTTGATTTTTGTGGATATTTACGGTCTGGATCTGAAGAAGAACGCGGCTTTTATGGTGCTGATCCCGCTGATCGGATTTATTGGACGTCTGCTGTTTCCGACCTGCTACAGGCTTTCCGGCTATGACGAAATGAAGACGGGACGCTGGGCTTTTCTGGTCAGTGCGGTGTGCGGCATTTTGCTGTGTTTCAAAGGGCTCGGCGTCGCTGTGGGGCTAATGGCCATCAGCCTCATGTATGCCGCTGTTTCGATGATCAACACGGCGCTGCTGTCCGTATACCCGTCCCGTTTTACCCAGGAGCATTCCATGAACACGCTTGCGGGAATTCTGGATACCTGCACATACACAGGCAGTGCTCTTTTTTCGCTGATTTTCGGTGTTGTTGTGATGTTCTGGGGTTATATTCCCATGTTTGTCAGCTGGGCGGTTCTATCGCTCATTGGTCTGATCGTTCTGCCCCGTGTCAAACGGCAGGCGCTCTGACAGCTGTCCGGCAAGCTGCCGTACGGGCGTCTGAGGATCGCAAACGGAACCCTCCGACGGTGGCATGACAGGTTGTCAGGGAGGGCGGCGGCCATCTCCAAATCCGTGTTTTCCTGTAAAAAAATTTATATTTGGGAGATATGAACGGTTTTAATGCGTTCATATGAGCATTGTGCGCAAATTTTTTTCGAATGTTCTTTGGAAATGCGGCAAATTGCACATGAAGAACCATGAAACATTGTAAGAATGGACAGTTGAAAAGAAAACAAAAAAATGATTAGTATTATTAGTATATTACGAAAATGTTAATAGTACTTATTTGAGAAAGATTCAGCAGTTGGTCCTGTCTTGTTTTCCTGCGATTTTTTCGGATCTTGGCGGCGATGTGCACAGCCGGAGTTCTGCGGTATTCGCGGCCAGGTTTTATGATATTCGAAGTTGCTTGATGATCCAGTTCGGTCCTCATCCTGCGAGAGCAGGGTAGAAGATAAAAAATCATTAAGGAGGAAAAAAAGATGAAAAAGTTGTTGGCATTGTTGCTTGCGCTGGGCATGCTCTTCTCTCTTGCGGCTTGCGGCAGCAGCTCAACCAAGTCCGGATCCGGAGGGACCACCAGTGACAAGGGCATTGTCGCAGGCTCCAACAAGGGCGCTTCCGGCCAGACAGACAAAGATGTCTACCTGGATATGTGGGGCGTCTGGGGCCAGGACAACTACCGTGCCATGTATTGGCAGCAGAAGGCCCAGGAATTCTGCGAGAAGTACGAAGCTGACACCGGCACGTCCGTATGCTTTGAGTATTATGGCCAAGGCAGCTACGGCGAGCTGTCCGAGAAGCTGGCAGCCGGTGCTGTCACGCAGGCTCTGCCCGTGATTTCACAGGTAGAAGAACAGGCCACCGCCCGTTTTTCCACGCTGGGCGTTGATCTGACCAAGTATCTGTCGACCGACGTTCTGAACAACTATCTGCCTGGCTTGATGGTTTCCTGCAAGCAGAAGGGTGTCATCTGCGCCGTTCCTGCCGGCCGTTCCTATATCGTTGCCACGGTGAACAAGACTCTGCTGGAGAAAGCCGGCCACAGTGTTGACGAGCTGAAGACCTGGACCTGGGACGATATGTACAAGATTGCCAAGGACATTTCCGCTCTGGGCAACGGCGTCTATGGCACAGCTGTTTATTGGGATGAAGATGCATGGCCCTGGGAGTCCTCCGTATACTCCAACGGCGGCAGCATCGATAACGAAGACGGCACCAAGATCATGTTCGACGAGGCCAGCGGCACCCCCATTCTGGACCTGAACGTGAAGATGCTCAATGAGGGCATCACCTACAGTGCCTATAACGATTTCGACTATAAGGATGTTGACTCCGGCTTCTATGAGCTCTGGGCGCAGGGCAAGCTGGGTATGTACATCGGCTCCATCACCATGTACAAGAGCGGCCTGAAGTACCGTGATTCCTATGCAGGCGAAAAGGGCGACTTTGATGTTACCGTTGCCAAGCAGCCTGCCGGCACGGCCGGTTTCTCCGTTGTTACGGGCGGTTCCAACATGATGATCATGAACAGCGCTACCGAAACACAGAAGAAGGTCGCGGCTGCTTTCTTTGAGTATCTGGCACAGGACGACAATGTCGCCGGTTGGAATGAAACGTCGGGCTACATGGCGTTCACCAAGAGCGTCAAGGATTGCCCGGCCTTTAAGAAGACGACTGATGCGGATCCCAACCTGCTGAACATCTATCAGTTTGTTGAGGATGCCCACGCTCGTCCCACTACCCCCTACTGGCAGGATATGTATTCCAACGTCATTATCCAGGATCTGGTTTATATGACACAGCATCCTCAGGAATACGCCACACATGACAAGACCGCCGCAATGGTGAACAGCTGGGCGGAGAAGTGTCAGAAGATTCTGAATGAAGGCGTCTGATCCTTTCCCTTTGCGTCCGGTATAAGAGTATCATTTTGTATTACTACTCCTGTATGGAGGAGGCGGAAGCCTCCTCCATACAGGATTGTATATAATGGGTATTCTTTTTTACCATCCTATCATCACGCTTAGCTTTGAAATCATAAGGTGGCTTTAAACAGCCTGTCCTTTCATATATCAAATTCTATAAGTGAAAGAGGAACCAGACTATGTCCATCGTAATGAAAGACATCAAGAAACAATATGCCGGCACCGATAAGCCGGTCATGGAACACTTTGACCTGACGATCGAAGAGGGTTCCTTCACGGTGCTGCTGGGTCCCTCCGGCTGTGGCAAGACCACGGCGCTGCGCATGATCGCGGGTCTTGAAGATGTAACGGACGGCCGCATCTTCATTGATGACACCGACGTGACTGATGTAGACCCCGGCGACCGCAACATTGCCATGGTTTTTCAGAACTATGCCATTTATCCGCATATGACAGTGCGGGGCAACATTGAGTTTGGTCTGAAGAACTATCAGATCGAAAAAGAGGAAATCAAGCAGCGTGTGAATTATGTGCTGGGTCTTACCGGCCTGAGCGAATATGCGGAACGCAAGCCGTCCCAGCTGTCCGGCGGACAGCGTCAGCGTGTGGCCCTGGCCCGGGCCATCTCCAAATCACCCAAGGCGTTCCTGATGGATGAACCCTTGAGCAATCTGGACGCCAAACTCCGCACGCAGATGCGTTCTGAAATGATTCAGCTGTACAACCGTCTGGGCTGCACCTTTATTTACGTGACCCACGACCAGACCGAGGCTATGACCATGGGCACCGACATTGTGGTCATTTACAAGGGCACGATCATGCAGCACGGTACCCCGGAGGATGTGTACAATCATCCCGCCAACCTGTTTGTGGCGCAGTTTATCGGCGACCCCGGCATGAATGCCATTAAGCTCTCGGACGGCGGTTTTATCGGATTCAAGCCGCGTGACATTGAGTTTTCCGAAGCTCACGGGGCAGGGATCAGCATGGACGGCACGATTCTGACCAATGAATTCATGGGATATGATTACATGACCACCATCGACATCGGTCACGGCAATATTGTTATCCGCAACAAGGCGCACAAAGAGGTCGGTGAGAAGGTCAGGATGTTCCTGCCGCAGGAGAAGGTTTTCTACTTCGACGCTGAGCAGAACCATACCAGCGAGAAGCAGACCGGTGAAATAGTGGAGGTTTTCCATGTCGACGACTAACACCTGTACTGAGGGAGGGGTCCATACAGAACAGGGGACCTTCCGCAGGCTTGAATTAAGAAAGCATGGCCGTGCGTATCGGATTCTCAACAATGCGCTGAAAAATCCCTATGTCCTGATCGCGCCGGCTGAGATCATTGCTCTGGGCACCACTGTGTTTGCCCTGATCTATTGTATCTACATGAGCTTCATGAAGTGGGACATGATCACGGGCAAAAAGTCGTTTGCCGGTTTCTACAACTACAAGTACATCTTTACTGATGAGATGTTTCTTCATTCCCTTGCCAACACCATGGTGTTCATGGTGGTGACGGTGTTTTTCGGCCTGATTCTCAAGGTGCTGATCGGTGTGTTTCTGAACAAGAACAAGCCCGCCCACAACCTGGTGCAGACCATCATGTTCACCCCCTACATCATTGCCACCGTGGCCATTGCCACCATTTTCAAGTACATGATGCAGCCTACGGCCGGTGTGTTTAACCAGATCCTTTCCTTCCTGCACCTGCCCACCTCGGACTGGTATATGGGGTCCAAAACGGCGCTGATGTCCCTTGCCTTTATCGCGATCTGGCAGGGACTTGGCTACGGCGTGCTGATCACGATTTCCGGTCTGCGGGCCATTCCCAATCATGTATACGAAGCGGCCCGTCTGGATAAGGCCGGCAAATTCAAGACCTTCTTCCAGATCACGGTGCCGCTGTTGAGCCCCACCATTTTCTACCTGCTGGTCACCACGTCCGTCAACGCGTTCACCACCTTCGATATCATTCAGATGATGACCGGCGGCGGCCCCGGCGACTCTACCTATATGCTGGCGTACTATGTTTATATGCAGGGTGTCCGCTTTATGCATTACGGCCGCGCCATGGCCGCGTCCGTTGTTCTTCTGATCATCACGTCCGGCCTGTCCATCATCAACTTTGCGCTGGCCGGCAAGAAGGTTCATTATCAGTAAAGAAGGAGGAAATCATATGGATCAGCTGAAAAGCAAGAAAATGAAGAAGAAAGATTCCGTTTTTGGCAAGATCATGGAGTGTCTGCTGCTGGTTGTGCTGTTTGTATTGTTTGTGCTGCCGTTCTACTACATGGTCATTTCTTCCTTCAAGACAACCATTGAAGCAATGAGTCCCGTCCCCAAATGGTGGCCCACCACCTGGGTATGGACCAACTTTGGCGAAGCATGGCGGGAGGCCAATTTCACCCAGTACGGATTGAACTCGATCATCATCTCTTCCGCCGTTGTGGTGACCTGCCTTGTATGCTCCGTACCCTGCGCCTTTGCCTTTGGGCGCCTGGAATTCAAATTCAAGAAGCCGCTGTTCGCCATTATCCTCAGCGATATGATGATCCCCGTGCAGTGCGTGTTCCTGCCGCTTTTCATCATGTTCTCCAAGCTGGGCTGGCTGAATACTTACGGCTCCATGATCCTGCTGTTCACCTATTCGGGCTCCACGATCTTTTTCATACGAAATGCGTTTATGCAGGTCAACAACGAGGTATTGGAGGCGGCCCGATTAGACGGTGCCAGTGAATTGACGGTCATGTTCCGCGTCACGTTCCCCATGGTCAAACCCGTGGTGGTCACGATGGCGCTGATGGCGTTCCTGCGCCGCTGGAACGATTATTTCTGGAACCTGTCCCTGACGACCAACGACAAAGTGCGTACGCTGCCCTTTGCCATCCAATCTCTGAACGCCGCCACCGACGGCGCCATACCCAGATGGGAGATCACCATGGCCGGCGCGACGATGCTGATGGCGCCCATGCTGATTGTGTACATCTTTGCCAACAAACAGATTAAAAACGCCTTCGTCTATTCCGGTATCAAGTGATGAGTTCCTTTTTTCCCAAATTAAAGAATAAGCTGTTTGGCAATTACGAGTGGGTGGTGGACTTTTCTGAGTTCATCACCTCTCGGGATGTCCGGAAGAGCCGTGTCACGGCTGTTCTGGGGTATCTGGTCTTTTTCATACCTCTGGTATTTCACGGGGACTCGCAATATGCCCGTTTCCACGCCAACCAGTCGCTGATCAACCTGCTTTTATCGACAGTGGGCGCAGTTCTCCTGTCGCTGATTCCCTATGTCGGTCCGTATCTGATGATCCTGCAGGAGGCAATGAGTCTGGTCTGGATGGTGCGCGGTATGATTCTGGCGGGACAGGGACGGGCGGAAAGTATTCCGCTGGTAGGCTGGATAACGATCCTGGCCTATCGTCTGCCGGGGCAGAGCACCGGGAAAAAAGTCTGATAGCAAAAAGTTTGCTGGCGAAAGTACAGCGGAAGGCGGAAAATGGAAAAAAGAAGGATATTTGTGATCTCTGTAGACGCGCTGTTTGCAGAGGATAAGACGTATGTTGAAACAAAGGAAAACCTGGGGTCCTGGCTGAAGCATGCCAGCGGCTGCGTCAACACAAGGTCTATTTACCCGACCGTAACGTATCCCAATCATGTGGCCATGGCCACGGGGACTTATCCGGAACGGAACGGGATTCACACCAACTATATGTTTACCCTGACCGGGAACGGGCACGACCACTGGTATTGGGATGCGCGCTATATCAAAGTGGACACAATTTTTGCCGCGGCGAAAAAGGCCGGTTATACCACAGCCGGCGGTTTTTGGCCGGTGACCTGCTGGTCGGGGGATATTGACTACAACATTCCCGAATACTGGCTGTCCCACAAGGAAGATACCATTGAGAATACCTTTCCCCGAATGGGTTCGTCCCCCGAAGTCATGGAGATCATTCAGGCCAACCGGGGCTATCTTCGCCCCGGTGTGGAGCACAACATAGACTGCGAGCCTGAATATGACGAATTTATCGTTCACTGCGACTGTGACATCATCCGCAGATACAAACCGGAGGTGTTTCTGACGCATTGGTGTGTGGTGGATACCTTCCGTCATCAGTACGGCATTGATCATGACAAAATCAAAGAGGCAATCGATCATGTGGACCGCTTTTTTGGCCTGATTGTTCAGGCGCTGAAGGATGCCGGTGTGTATGACAATACGGATATCTTTGTGATCTCCGATCACGGCCAGATGGACTGCCAGCGCATGATCCGCCTGAACAAATTTTTTGTGGACAAGGGTTTTATTACGCTGGATGAAGAGGGCCGGGTCAAGGATTACAAGGCCATTGTGATCCCTGACGGTATGAGTGCCTCCGTCTATATGAAAGACAGGAATAATCAGGCGGACTGCCAATTGGTCTACGATACACTGCGGGAGATGGCGGAGGTCGGTATTTACGGTTTCTGTCAGGTACTGACCAAAGAAGAAGCGGTCAGCCGTTATCATCTGGACGGCGCCTTCGATTTTATTCTGGAAGGTGACGGCTATACTTCCGTGATTGACGGTTTTGATGGCGCGTATACGGTGCGTGAGGACAAGACTGCCACCAAGGATCACCGCCATGGCCGCGGCAATCACGGGTTTATGCCGGAAAAAGGCCCCAAGCCCATGTTCTGGTGCAAGGGCCCGCACATTGTTCCCGACGTGTGGCTGCCGGAGCATGTGGTGGTGGACGAAGCGCCTACCTACGCTGCTCTGCTGGGCGCCAGTCTGCCGGATGCTCAGGGGAAACCAATGCTGGAACTGCTGAAGCAGTGATTTTGCTATTTTGTGTTAGGGGGAAAGAATAATGCGGTATTACAACAAATTTCAATGGGGTCTGAAGCCCTATCGCCTTGCTTCCCATAAAATCTGGCACGTAGCGCCACAGGAGCGCGATGAATACCTGAAGCTGGACTGGAACGAAGCGACCATTCAGCCGTCGCCCCGCGTCAGCGAACGGATTCACAAGCTGCTGGAGCATGAGAATTTCTTCAATCTGTATCCCTCTATGGTCAATGACGAATTGACCCGGCGCCTGAGCGAGTATGTGGGTCTGCCTCCTGAATATATGCTGTATTTTGTCGGCTCGGATACGGTACACGAGGTGATCTGCCGGTCCTACATGGCGCCAGGCAATTCCATTCTGATTCTGGGTCCTTCCTATGACAACTTCCGCCTGACTGCCGAAAGCATGGGCGTCAAGCTGAATTTCTTTGAGATGACGGAGAATTTTGAATTTATCGCCGAGGATTTTGAGGCTGCCATTGACCGCGTGGAGCCTTCGTTTGTTTACATTTGCAGCCCCAACAACCCCACCGGTCATCTCCACAGCATCGATTACATCCGTCATCTGCTGGAAAAATATCCCGAAACCATGTTCCTGCTGGATGAAGCCTACTATGAATTTGCCAAGAAATCCGTCTGCGGACTGACGAAAGATCACGAGAACATTCTTGTGACCAGGACCATGTCCAAGGCCTGGGCGCTTGCCAACTTCCGTTTCGGCTATGTGATCTCCAACCCTGTGAACATTGAGCAGATGAGCAAGATCCGCAATCCCAAGAACATCAATTCCTTCACGCAGGAGGCTGTCTGCGGCGCCTTGGAGGATACTGCGTATATGTGGCGCTATGTGGACGAGGTCAACCGCGCCAAGGACTTCTTCTATGAAGAGCTGAAGAAGCGCAGCCAGTATGTGACCGTCTATTTCGGCTACGCCAACGCCTTGCTGCTGAAGTTCCGCACCGCCGAAGAGAAGGACGCCATGTATCATTATCTGGACGACCACAAGATCATGGTTCGTCCCTTGAAGCAGAGTGCCCTGCTGGAAAAATGCTTCCGTGTGTCTATCGGCACCATGGAGCAGATGAAGCGGGTGCTGGCCTGCATGGATGAACAGTTTGCCAGGATGTGATTTGCCGCAGAAAGCGACAGACGAATAAAAAAAGCCGCGAAATCAAAAGATTTCGCGGCTTTTTTTCTATGGTGGACCTGAAGAGATTCGAACTCTCGACCTCACGGATGCGAACCGTGCGCTCTCCCAACTGAGCTACAAGCCCGTGAATTGGGCGAGGCAAATTTGCCTCGCCCAATCATTATACATGAATCCTGAAAAAAAGCAACAGTTTTCTTTCCCGTTTCCGGGAAATCAATCCAGCGCCGGCAGCTTTGCCATGACGGCGGCGCAGCGGGGGCACAGATCGGGATACTGGGCGTTCTGACCCACCTGGGGATGGTGCATCCAGCAGCGCATACATTTTTCTCCCTTTGCCTCGGTGACCTCCACCGTGAGGCCGGGGAAAGCGGACCCCTTGCCCACCACGTTGCTCTCATCAGGCGCACCGGTTTCCACGGTGCAGTCCGAAACGATGAACAGCTCTGCCAGATTCAGCTCCGACACGCTCGCAAGCGCCTGACGGGCGGCTTCGTCGCCGGCGTACAGGGACACATGCGCCTCCAGCGCCTTGCCGATGCGCTTGTCGGCGCGGGCGGCTTCCAGCACAGCGTTGACGTCGCCGCGCAGCGCCATCACGGTGTCCCACCTGGCCATGGCTTCCTCGGAGAGGGCATAGGCGGTATAGGGCTTCACCATTTCGTTGAGCAGCACGTTGCGGCCGTCGTCGGAAGAGCGGTGGGGCATGGCCTGCCAGATCTCGTCGCAGGTGAAGGCGAGGATGGGGGCGAACATCCGGGTCATGGCGTCCAGGATCAGGAACATGGCTGTCTGCGCGCTGCGGCGGGGAAGCCCTTCGGCTTCGTCGCAGTACAGACGGTCCTTGAGAACGTCAAAGTAGAAGGAGCTCAGATCCAGCACGCAGAAGTCGTTGATGGCGTGGGCGATGGGGTGGAATTCATAGACGTCGTAGCTGGCAAAGACCTTTTCGATGAGGGCGTTGAGCCGTGTCACCGCCCAGCGGTCCAGCTCCAGCATCTCCTCCGGCGCCACCAGCGCGTCGGGGTCGAAGCCCACCAGGTTATCCAGGCAGAACTTGGAGGTGTTGCGGAACTTCAGATAGTTCTGAGAGAGCTGCCTGAAGATGTCGTCGGAGCAGCGCACGTCCACGCGGTAGTCGGCGGAGCCCGCCCACAGACGCAGCAGGTCGGCGCCGTACTTCTTGATGATCTCGTCGGGGGCCATGCCGTTGCCCAGCGACTTGTGCATGGCCTTGCCGTCGCCGTCCACGGTCCAGCCGTGGGTCAGACACTCTTTGAAGGGTGCGGTACGGCCCAGGGCGCCCACCGCCACCAGCAGGGAGGACTGGAACCAGCCGCGGTACTGGTCGCCGCCCTCCAGATACATGGTGGCGGGCCAGAACTTCTGATCGCGCTCCATGGCGCAGAAATGGGTGGAGCCGGAATCGAACCAGCCGTCCAGCGTGTCGGTTTCCTTGTCGAAGGAATGGCCGCCGCAGTGGGGGCAGGTAAAGCCTTCAGGCAGCAGGTCGGCGGCGTCGGCGTCGAACCAGGCGTTGGAGCCGTCGGCCTCAAAGCGCTTGGCCACGGCCTCGATGCTCTCGCTGGTGCAGACGGGTTTGCCGCAGTCCTTGCAGTAAAACACGGGGATGGGCAGGCCCCAGCGGCGCTGACGGGAGATGCACCAGTCGTTGCGCTCGCGGATCATGGCGCCCATGCGCTCCTTGCCCCAGGAGGGGAACCAGCGCACGTTTTCGCAGGCGGCAATGGCCTCGTCCTTGAAGGATTCCACAGAGCAGAACCACTGGGGGGTGGCGCGGAAAATGATGGGGCTCTTGCAGCGCCAGCAGTGGGGATAGCTGTGGACGATCTCCTCGGAGGCAAAGAGGGAACCGGCCTCCTTCATATCTTTGAGGATGACAGGGTTGGACGCCTCGGTGGACATACCGGCGTACTTGCCGGCGTAGTCGGTATGGCGGCCCTGATCGTCCACGGGCACCACCATTTCCATGCCGTAGCGCATACAGGTGAGATAGTCGTCGGCGCCGAAGCCGGGGGCGGTGTGGACGCAGCCGGTGCCGGAATCCATGGTGACGTAGTCGGCCAGCAGCAGGCGGGAGGTCTTGGGCAGGAAGGGGTGCTGGGCCAGCATGTTTTCAAAGAAGGAGCCGGGATGGGTTTCCACGATCTCATAGCTGTCGAAGCCGCCGATGTGCATGACCTTTTCGGTCAGCGCCTCGGCCATGATATACATCTCGCCGTTGGGCGCCTTCACCACGGCGTAACTCTCGTCGGGATGCAGGGCGATGGCCAGGTTGCCGGGCAGGGTCCAGATGGTGGTGGTCCAGATCACAAAGAACAGCCGGCTCTTGTCCAGGTGGGACAGCTTGCCCAGATCGTCGTGCATGGGAAACTTCACATACACGGTGGTGCAGGGATCGTCCCTGTACTCGATCTCCGCCTCGGCCAGCGCCGTTTCGTCCTTGGCGCACCAGTACACGGGCTTGAGGCCCTTGTAGATGTAGCCCTTCTGGTACATGGCGCCGAAGACCCGCACCTCGTCGGCCTCAAAGCCCTTGTCCATGGTCTTGTAGGGGTGTTCCCAGTCGCCCACCACGCCCATGCGCTTGAAGCCGTCCATCTGACGCTGGATGTATTTTTCGGCGTAATCATGGCAGGCGGAACGGAAGTCGGCCACGCTCATGGCCTTGTGGTTGAGCTTCTGTTCCTTGATGATGGCGGACTCAATGGGCATGCCGTGGTTGTCCCAGCCGGGAATATAGGGAGTGTAGTAGCCCCGCATGGCGTAGGAGCGGGTGATAAAGTCCTTCAGCGCCTTGTTCAGGGCGTGACCCATATGGATGTCGCCGTTGGAGAAGGGAGGGCCGTCGTGCAGGTTGAAGAGGGGCTTCCCCTCGTTCTTTTTCAGCAGTTCGTTGTAAAGGTCCAGATCCTCCCAGCGCTTGAGCATATCCGGCTCCCGCATGGGAAGGCCCGCCCGCATGGGAAAGCCGCTCTTGGGCATATTGAGTGTTTTCTTGTACTCCATTTGCTTTTCCTCCATCTATGATACTTGACCGTACGCATAAAAAAACGCCTTTGCCTCTTTGACAAAGAGACAAAGGCGCGTTGACCTCTGCGGTACCACTCTCATTGCCGCCCGAAAAGGCGGCCGCTCAACTCCACAAGCTGTGGGCGGAGGATGATAACGGCCTCCTGCCGTCCGGGCTTACTGCTGCTTCAGCCGGATGCTCCGGGGTGATGTTCCTGCTCTTTTCGCTGACCGCCTTTCACCGAACGGCGGCTCTCTGCCCAGCGTCGAGGGCGCTACTTGTCCCCATCATCGCCTGTTTTTCATATTATGCCTTATCTTACCCACTTTCCGCCGTTTTGTCAACGGAAAAATGCGAGAAATTTATCACGCGGGGCAAAGACTCAGAAAAGCAGGCCGATGAGCCCGATGAGGCCCATAACGGTATAGATCACGGCGATCACGGCCAGCACCCAGGTGACGGCGGTGTTGCCGCCGCCCTTTTTGCTTTTTTTCTGGAAAGTCTGGCGGACATAGAACAAAGCGCCGCAGCAAAGACCCAGCAGCAGCGAGGAAACGTAACTCATGGGCATGCTGTCCTTGAAGGCGGTGAGCCGCAGGATCAGCACCAGGCCCAGCACGCCGAACATAACGCCCAGCATGACGTTGACCCAGACGGGCAGCTTCTGGCGCTGAGGGAGCTTCTTCTCGGCGGCGCCCTCTTTTTTAACGCTGGGGTGATAATTGGAGCCGTTTTTCTGCGCGTGGCTGTTCCGCTTGGCCATCTGCTCCTTGCGGCGGGTGTAGGCGCCCTGTTCGGTGCCGTAATAGTTTTCGGAATTGTTAGCCATGATGATGTTCCTTTCCGTTTTATGAATGGAGAATGCTTCTCACAGCGAGAGGCCGGCCAGGTACCGGTGCAGCAGATCGAAGGCGTGATGGGCGCTGACGGTGCGGATCCGTTCCCGGTCCCCGCCCAGCAGCAGCGGGCGGACAAAGGTGCCGCCGGGGGTGTCCAGTCCCACAAAGACCGTTCCCACCGGGTTGCCCCGGTCGTCGCTGTCGGGGCCGGCCACGCCGGTGACGGACACAGCCAGATCCGAGTTCGTAAGCTGCCGGACGCCCTGCGCCATGGCGCGGGCCACCTCCGGCGATACGGCGCCGCATTCGTCCAGCAGCGCCTGCGGCACGCCCAGCACGCGGGCCTTGACTTCGTTGGTGTAGGAAACCACCCCGCCTTTGAACACGGCGGAAGCGCCGGGCAGATCGGTGATGCGCTTGGCAATGAGTCCTCCGGTGCAGGATTCCGCGGCGGAGAAGGTGAGATGACGCTCTGCCAGGGTGCGGCGCACGGCGTCTTCCAGACTGTTTACGTCCACGCCGTACACGGTGTCGCCCAGCGCGGTCAGCACGGCCTGCAGCAGCGGCTGCATCATTTCCTCGCCCGCCTCCGGGTTTTTCGCCTTGGCGGTGAGCCGCAGCAGCACCTCGCCGGTCTTGGCGTAAGGGGCCAGAGAGGGGTTCACAGCCTTATCCATGACGGCGGAGAGCCGGCGCTGCACCTCCGGTTCTCCCATGCCGAACACGCGGATGTTGTGGGAAACGATGACCTCCCGGCTGTGGGGCCGCAGGTAGGGGACGACGCTGTGGGCCAGCAGGTACCGGCACTCGGAGGGTACGCCGGGCAGGAGAATGACGGTGACGCTGCCGGCGGTGAAGGCACAGCCGGGCGCGGTGCCCACGGGGTTGTGGAAAACGGTGCAGTCCGCCGGCAGCTCGGCCTGACAGTCGATGCTGCTGTCGGCGTCGTGGTGAAAGACGCGCTGCACGTACCGGCGGATCTCCTCCCGCACTTCCGGACGAAAAACGAGCGGCACGTCCAGCGCCTGGCAGACGGTCTGCTTGGTGAGGTCGTCGTAGGTGGGGCCCAATCCGCCGGTGAAGATCAGCAGGTCGGACCGGCTGCGGGCAATGTCGATGACGGAGGAAAGCCGGGCGGGGTTGTCGCCCACCACGGTGTGAAAATGGACGTCGATGCCGATGTCGGAGAGCGCCTCGGAGATTTCCCTGGCGTTGGTGTTGGCGATGTTGCCCAGCAGAAGCTCCGAGCCGACGGCAATGATTTCGGCACAGTGAAACATATGTCTGCCTCCTTAAAAGCGCACCTTGACCAGCTCCCGGCCGTCCCAGGCCCGCTGCATCAGGCCCTCCACGTCCAGCGCCTGTTCCAGCTCCCGGACTTCCTCCACATGAGGGCGTGTTTTGGGATGGCGGGGGGTAAAGACGGTGCAGCAGTCCTCGTAGGGGAGAATGGAGGTGTCGAAGGTGCCGATCTGCCGGGCGATGCGGATGATCTCCTCCTTGTCCATGCCGATGAGAGGCCGCAGCACGGGCATGGTCACCACGTCCTCGGAAACGCGGAGGGCCTCCATGGTCTGGCTGGCCACCTGCCCCAGATTTTCGCCTGTGACCAGCGCCTTGCAGCGCAGCGTCACGGCCAGTTTTTCGGCAAGGCGCATCATAAAGCGGCGCATGATCAGGGTGAAGTGATCTTCCGGACAGTTGGCGCGGATGGCCTCCTGGATCTCGGTGAAGGGGATGATGTAGACGTTCAGCCGTCCGCACCAGGGGGTCAGAAGTTTGGCCAGCTCCAGCACCTTTTCCCTGGCCTGCTCCGAGGTATAGGGAGGCGAAAAGAAGTGGATCATCTCCAGCGTTACGCCCCTCTTGGCGATCATGTAGGAAGCGACAGGCGAGTCAATGCCGCCGGAGAGCAGCGACACGGCGGAGCCGCTCATGCCCAGAGGCAGACCGCCCGCGGCGGGTTCGGCCGGTGCGTGGACGTAGGCCGCGTCCTCCCGCACTTCGACAAAGACCGTCAGCTCCGGCGTGTGCACGTCCACCTTCAGATGGGAAAAGGCGTCGTGCAGTTCGCCGCCCACCCACTGGCTGATCTGGATGGAGCCCATGGGAAAGGATTTGTCGGCCCGCCGCGTTTCCACTTTAAAGGAGCGGGCCGCCAGCAGCGCATCCTTCAGATAGGTGCGGGCGGTTTCAAAGATGGCCTCTTTGCTCTTCTCGCAGGGCAGGGCGCGGGCCACGGCGATGATGCCAAAGACCTTGCGGCAGGCTTCGTAAGCGCCGGAGAGGTCGCAGGCGTCGTCGCAGGGCTCCACATAGATGGTGCTTTGCTTGGAGTAGATGTTGAACTTGCCGTAATGCTGGGTACGGCGGCGGATGTTGGACATCAGCCGCATTTCAAAGCTGCGGCGGTTGAGTCCCTTGAGAACCACCTCGCCCAGCTTGCAAAGGATCATTTCACGCATGGCTATCTCCTCTGTACGGCACCGCGCGGTAAAAAACCGGCGGCGGGTCGTGTTTGTTTTTATATTTTGAGTGAATTCAGAGTGAATGTCAAGGGGGCGGACGCGTGAGAAAGGGGTATTTTACGCTCCCGATGAAAAAAATCCGTCCGACCCGGCAGGACCGGATCGGGCGGAGTGTTACAGCAATGCCTGGATCTCTGAAAAGACGGTGGTATAGTCCAGCCGGTCGGGCGCCGTCATATCCACTGTGACGGTGGGACCGATTTGGATATTGTAGTCTTTTTTCCGACAGTCGGCCAGAAAATCCGGGAAGGAAACGGGGCGGATGTAATCCTGTTCCCGCACAGGCACACCCTTGTGGTAGACACTGACCAGATGGCCGGGGTGGCGGGCGGTGTCGCGGTTGCGCGTTTTGCCCCGCTGGTAGAGGACCTTCATATCGCCCGTGAGGAGGACGGTCAGGGCCTGATAGCCGTAGGTGCCGATCAGACGGCGCAGCTCGGCGGCGTGCTTGCGGCAGAAGGGATACTCGATCACCAGATCGCCGCCTTTTTCCATAGCCCCGCTCAGGAGCTGGTAAAAGGTGTCAAGGCTTCTGTCGTTCAGGGCCTCCCGTTCTTCCAGGCTGTTGAAGCCGAACCGGTCGAAATATTCTTCCTTGAGCGTGTCGTAGGACAAGAGCTCAAAAGAGGCAAAATGCCGGATCAGTCTTGCGGCGAACTGACTTTTTCCGCTGCCGGGACAGCCGGTCACAATAATAAGATGCTGCGGCATTGGCATCAATCCTTTGGTGAAATATGAAGCATACGGTAAGTGACGTTCATCAGCAGATGGTTGAGAATGAGATGGACGTCCTCCACGATCTGCATATTGGGCAGCTCGACCCAAAAGCAGATGTCGGCCAGCTCCTTGAGTTTTCCGCCGGAGAAACCCGTCCAGCCAACGGTTTTGACCCCCTGCTCCTTTGCGTAGCCGACGGCGTTGAGGACGTTGGCGCTGTTTCCGCTGCCGCTGATGCCGATCACCAGATCGCCGGGTTTCAGCTTGCCCCGCAGCTGAAAGCGAAAAACCTCGTCGTAACTGATGTCGTTGGCCACGGCCATCAGAGTGGCCACGTTGTCGTTAAGGCAGACCACATGGAATTTTTTGTCCACGTATTCGGAAACGCCCTTGTTGAAATCGTTGGCCATATGGGAAGCGGTGCTGGCGCTGCCGCCGTTGCCGAAGACGTAAATGGTCCCTTCGTTTTGGTAGGTGTCGAGAAAAGCGTCCAGAACGCTCCGGATCTCCTCCCGGTCCAGCTTTTGCAGGGTTTCCTGTTCCAAAGCCAGGTAATCCCGGATATAAACGGTTTCCTGTTCATTCATGATATCACAGCTTTCCGCCGGGGATAAACGGACGTTTTTTCCCGGCCGGTTAAATTGACTTAGATGTTTGACCGAACAGGGACTGCTCGATGCAGTCGCAGATCACATGTCCGATCATGATGTGGGCCTCCTGTATCCGTGGGGTGTCGTCAGAGGGGATCAGGAAGGCGAGGTCGGTTTCCGGAAGGCAGATCCCGCCGCCGCTTCCCAAAAATCCCACGGTGTGCATGCCCGTCTGTCGGGCCTGACGCAGGGCACGGGCAATGTTCTGGGAATGGCCGGTGGTGGTGAAGCACCAGAGAAGGTCGCCCCTGCGGCCCAGTGCTTCGGTCTGCCGCTGAAAGATATAGTCGTAGTCGTAGTCGTTGCCGATAGAGGTCAGGACGGATGCGTTGCAGTTCAGGGCGAGGGCGGGCAGCGCAGGGCGGTCGAAACGGAAACGGCTGACGAACTCGGCGGCCAGATGCTGGGCGTCGGCGGCGCTGCCGCCGTTGCCGCATAAAAGGATCTTCCCGCCCGACTGAAAGACCGCGGCGGCGTCGATGGCAGCTCTCTCGATGTTTTGCAGGATCTCCGGGTCGGCCAGAAGCTGCTGCTTGAGCGAGATGCTGTCGGAAATGCTGCGGCGGATCAGTTCTTGCATGGAATCGCCTCCTTAGATGACGTGAATATCGGGGATGTCGAGAGCCAGAAAGGCATGTTCGCCCACCTCGTAGATGCGTTTGTTCTTGGGGTTGTTTTCGTGAACGGTGATGGTAAGGCCCTGGAGATCCAGCTCGTAGAGCTGATAGGAACCCATAAAGGTGGAAAGAGTGACCTCCGCTTCGAAAAGTCCGTCCTCCTGCAAAGAGCAGGCCTCGGGGCGAATGACCAGCGAGCAGGCCTCTCCGCTCTGGCAGGAGCGGGAACAGTCCACGCCGGCGAGAGTTTTGCCCAGCGCCTCGACGGTAACGGACCCGTTGGGCGCCACTTCTTTGATTTCGGCGTGAAGCATGTTGGCCGTGCCGATAAAATTGGCGCAGAACTCGCTGGCGGGATGATAGTAGATCTCCTTGGGCGTGCCCACCTGGGCGATTTTGCCGTTGTTGAGGATCACCACGCGGTCGGACATACTCATGGCCTCGGCCTGATCGTGCGTGACATAAATGGCGGTGATGCCCACGGCGCGCTGGATCTTGCGGATCTCAGTGCGCATCTGCACGCGCAGTTTGGCGTCCAAATTGCTCAGCGGCTCGTCGAAGAGCAGCACGCCCGGCTCCATGACCAGGGCGCGGGCCAGCGCCACGCGCTGCTGCTGGCCGCCGGAGAGCTCGTTGGTATGGCGGTTTTCAAGGCCCAGCAGGCCCACCAGGCGGATAATATCCGCCACGCGTTTTTGGATCTCGTTTGAAGAGAGTTTTTTGAGCTTCAGGCCGTAGGAGATGTTATCGTAGACGTTGAGGTTGGGGAACAGGGCGTAGGTCTGAAAGACCATGGCGGTGTCGCGGCGGTCGGGGCTGAGGTTTCGGATGGACTTCCCGTCCAGCAGGATGTCGCCGCCGGTAGGGCGCTCAAAGCCGGCCACCATACGCAGTGTGGTGGTTTTGCCGCAGCCCGAAGGCCCCAGCAGCGTGACGAATTCGCCGGGCCGGATATCCAGGGAGATATCGTCCACGGCCCGCACTTCTTTTTGTTTATCGTGCTTATTGGGATAGACCTTTGACAGGTTTTGAATGGTAACGCCTTTTGCACTCATGAGAAATCCTCCTCCGATTACGACAGCAGATTTTTGTCGCTGCTTTGGCCCAGCCGCTTCAAAACGGCGCTCATGATACCCACCGCCACAAAGACGATGACCATCAGGATGACGGACAGGGCGGCAGCGTAGCCAAACTGTCCTTTATCCACATGCTGCATGACGCGGACGGTCAGCAGGTTGTAGTTGGCCGAAACCAGGAAGATCACGGCGCTGATGGCGGTCATGCTCTTGACGAAACTAAAGACCAGGCCGGTAAAGA
>Ga0160425_1001463_pt1 | contig 22412 bp, 15 predicted proteins | sample BioMet8_FD_108193 | JGI IMG/M metagenome (GOLD analysis project Ga0160425, IMG submission 108193) | Microbial communities from bioreactor (seeded with sewage sludge) at Lawrence Berkeley National Lab, California, USA - Biofuel... | ecosystem: Engineered > Bioreactor > Anaerobic > Unclassified ...
CTAAACTTGACACCCCGCACAGTTACTGCATCTACAAAAGCATCCAAACTATTCACACGCTTCTGTCGTTTTGCTTTCCAAAGCTGCTTTTGTGAAGCCAAGTTAATCTTTGAAATATAAATGATTGAATCTTTCGTATCCAGTCTGATTCTGTCGGCGTTCAGGACGAAGTCATTATTGGTCAACAGCGTCTGAGCCGTATTCGTATTAAAATCGAAGTCATTGCAATACAGAAGCTTGCCACTTTGTGATGAATGCTTATCCAGACGAAATCCGTATGCATGAAAACTCACATCATGCAAAGCATAAATGATTGGGGAAACAGGATTCACAACCGTATATGTCACATAGGCATGATTCAGATTCAATTTCTTCACAGTAAGCTCATCAATATACGGCGCGATCATCTCATACAGCGTTTTAGTCTTCACCTCCTTCTGTAGCCGTTCTGTCCTTGAGGAATAATATGAATCATAGAAATGTATTTTCGGTTTACGTATTTCAAAAGAGTTGAAATGCAAGTGCCGGAAGCTTTTTCGCCAAGTCATGTTCACCCCTTTGAAACCAATCATTCCTATTTGTGCATCCACATAAGTAAAAGGCAAACTGTCTTTCTTTTCCCATTGCTGAAAAACCTGCGGGTCAGGCACAAGACGAATACCTTTTATATTCAGTTCGCCATTGAAAAGATTAATATTCAGTTTATCAAAGGAAAGTTTATAAAAACCATCCGTTGCCAAAGCCGTCCTACGCACCAGCTCTCTTCGCAGATAGCGTTCCAAGCGATTAGTTCTCAACAGATTCAGCATAAAAATACCCACTGATGGCAAAAACAGCACCAGCAGCACGATTATGATTATTTTCCTTCGCCTCTTCCTCATTTGATCTAATCGAAAGTTATAAATAACAGATTTAATACTGATTCTGTTTATTCTCCAAAAGAGTATTATTTATCAAAACACATGAATTTTTCAAGACAGACTACTGTTTTTCAGTCATATACTTCCAAAAACGCATGGGCATATTTTGTCGCTGAAGTCTTGGATTGATGCGTGCCTTGATGGCAATCGTATTAAAATATTCTTTCCACAATTGTTGAAAAAGTTTTTCATCCTTGTCCAACAAATCATCGCTCAATGAAGCAGACAGACGCTGAGTCTGATCATTGGGGAAAGTCACCTGACTGACATTTTGCAAATCATAATAATAGCCATAACCACGTTTCAAATCATAAAAGAGCCATTTCTGATCAGCAAAACGATCTTTCAGATAAGGTATAATCAGAGAAATAACATTATAAAGAGGTTCGACAGGTGCAAAATAAGTTCCGTCGGCAGCTTTTTGAAAACGGAGGAACTCCAAAACATGCGTACGCTCACTGCTGACTTTCTTTGCAATATGACTTACTTCCAACACATCCGGATCGCCAAAATTCTGTTCTATCGATTGAGGAGAATCAATCACCTTGCGCATATAGCGGAACAGTAAACCAGCGACTGTCGGCAACTCCGACAGCCAACAGTATGTTATCATAGAAAGTGAAGTCGCCGACAATCGTTTTTCCAAGCCTTTCCAAACCCGGCTACTCTTTTCCTTATCGGTACATACATGCAGCGCATCATCATAAAACAAAGGCAAAGGTTCGCCTTCAGCAAGAAGCAAATCAGGGAAAGTTTTTCGAAAATACGCATCAAAGAGAGCTGTGAGCAATCCTTCAAAAGTCATATCATAAAAAAACACTGTCATAGCTTACTCCTGAAACTGTAACACCAATTGCCGCTCATCTTCCTTTTTATGAGAAGGCTTTTTGACCAAAAGTCCACGCACATATTCAGGCGTCAGTTCCTGAACCGTCGAAATCGGGAGTTCATGACAAGTAATAAAATACTGAGCCTTTTTCATCACCACTCCTATCTTCTTCAACTGTTCGAAACCCAAACGCTGAAAGCGACGTGCCACAACAATCATCTTTGCCGATTTCACTCCAATGCCCGGAACACGCAGCAGCATCTCATAATCAGAGCGGTTTATATCAATAGGAAACTGTTCCGGATGGCGCAAAGCCCACGACAGTTTGGGATCGATCTCCAAATCCAGATTTGGAAAAGCATCATTCACAATCTCGTCAACTTTAAACTGATAGAAACGCAACAACCAATCCGCCTGATACAGACGATTTTCGCGAACCAATGGCGGTTGTTTCAATGCCGGAAGACGATTATCATAGCTGTTAACAGGGATGTAACCTGAATAGTACACTCTTTTCATCGTCGGGCGCTGATACAAAGCAGAGGTCAGACGAAGAATATCCTTGTCTTTATCCGGCGTTGCACCCACAATCATCTGCGTACTTTGTCCGGCCGGCACAAAGCGTGGAGCGTTGCGGAAATGCTTTCTTTCATCTTCACTCAGCAGGACACCCTGCTGAATATAACGCATCGGCTCATAAACACTCTTAAAACTTTTTTCAGGAGCCAGAAGCTGGAGGCTTTTCTCATTCGGAATCTCAATATTCACACTCATGCGATCGGCATAAAGACCGGCTTCATTAATCAGTTCCTGACTCGCTCCGGGAATACTCTTCAGATGAATATATCCGTTGAAATGATGAACCACGCGTAAATCTTTGGCGACCCGCACCAGACGTTCCATCGTGTAATCAGCATTTCTTACAACGCCACTGCTTAAAAAAAGTCCTTCGATATAATTCCGCCGATAGAACTCGATGGTCAGATCCACCAACTCTGAAACCGACAATGTAGCGCGTCGGATATCATTACTGCGCCGATTAATGCAATAGGCACAATCAAACATACAATAATTGGTCAGCATAATCTTGAGAAGCGATACGCATCGCCCATCTGCAGCAAAACTGTGGCAAATGCCCCAACCGGCCGCATTGCCCAGTCCGCCCGGCTGATTTTTGCGCGTCGTTCCGCTGGAAGCGCAAGAAACATCATACTTTGCAGACTCAGCTAATATTTTTAATTTCTCAAGAACACTGTCGTCCATAAAATTTCATCATTTTCTTCACAAAAATAAGGATAATAACGTTATCTTTGTATTACTATTAAAGAAAAAGGTTATGGCAATGGATGATGTACTTTCAACATTCTGTTTTAAGAAAATACCAAATAATCATTTCGTCAAGGTGGAAAGAATGACACCGGATGAATACGAGAATGGAGGAGAAGAACTTACCATCAGTTACAGCTACACAGATAGTCCTTTTGGAAAAACTCTTATTGCTTCAACTGAAAAGGGCATATGCTTCAATGCTTTGAGTGACAACAAAGTTCATGCCTTAAGTGAATTGAAATCGATTTTTCCTGAAGCAACCTATCTACAACAGCCGGACAAGGCCCAGCAAGCAGCACTTAGATTTTTAGAAGAAGGATATAAAGAAGGAGAGACAAACATTTCTTTGCATATCAAAGCCAGCGACTTTCAACTCAACGTATGGAATGCGCTTTTAAATATTCCTATGGGCAAACTCACCACCTACAAGGAGATTGCCTGTTCACTGAACATGCCTCGTGCCTGTCGTGCTGTCGGAACAGCCGTTGGTGACAACCCGGTAGCTTTTTTCATTCCTTGCCATCGGGTTATCCGTTCCACTGGCGAATTAGGTCAGTACCATTGGGGAGCTGACAAGAAAGCCATTATGATTCAATGGGAAAAGAATCATGCTTCACTTTAACCATTCCTTGAGAGCATCCACCAAAGTATCATTCTCGACTGCCGACTGTGTTGAAAGGCGGATATAACTTTCATCCAAACCTCTGAAGTTGGAAGCATCGCGAATAAGAATGCCATATTTTTCCAACAAAAAAGATTTGAGTTCAGAAGCAGAACCTTTCTTCAGGCGAACCAGGAAAAAAGTAGTATTGGTTGGAAGAATCTCCAGTCCATCAAGTTTGCCAAGCTGATAAATAAAATCTGCTGTCTCACGTTGCCACTTGCGAATTGGCAATGTAAACTGTGCAGGATGAATCAAAATATATTTGCTTGCTTCGATAGCCGCAGCATTGACACTCCAAGGAATAACATACTTGTTAATCTCTTTTGCCTTCTCTACTGTTGATACCAGATAGCCGATTCGCAATCCCGGAATATTATATGCTTTCGAAATCGAAAGAACCAGAATCATATTCGGATGAGCGATGACATCCGACGGCTTCAGCATATCTTCAGTTGTAAAACCTGCATAAGCCAGATCGACAACAAAAGTCGTTTGTTTGTTTGCATCGATCCATTTCAAAAGTTCCGAGCGATGCCACAAAGTACCATCAGGATTATTCGGGTTGCATATCCAACAGAAATCCTGTCCTTCCAAAGAGATATCCGTCAGATCTTCAGTCGAAGGGCAGAAGTTAATATCATGATCATGCAGACGGCACGCATCCTCATATTCAGAAAATGAAGGAATCAAAATTGTTGACTTTGCTCCTTTCCACGCTTGTGCAATAAGATAAAAAGCCGTAACAGAACCATTTGTTACGACAATATGGTCGTCAGAAATCTCATTTCGACGAGCAATCAGTCGTTTCAATGAAGCTGCATCAGGCTCAGGATAGCGTGTAAGCTTCTCAAACTGTTCATTCAAATGCTCCTGAAGTTTTTCCAAATTCACACCGTGCCATACATTTGAACTAAAGTTCATTTTAATCTCATTCTGAGAACTGTAAAAATCATCCCCGTGTCCGAATAACATATCTTATTTGAAGTTTTAATTATAACGTTTTTCTAAATCGCGTGCAAAGATACACATCTTTTCCGAACGTGAAAGATTATTCTATCGCTTTATATATCGCATCCTGTATTCGGGTACGAATATCCAGCGAACTCAACCGTCCGTTCATTCGAGTCGGATTCACCCTGTTCGATAAAAATATGTAAATCAGCTTGTTTTCCGGATCAATCCAAAAACAAGTTCCCGTATAACCTGTATGACCATAGACAGAAGCCGGTGCCAACCGTCCGCAAGGCGAATTATCCGGATCGCCTACAGCCGGTTTATCAAATCCCAAACCTCTTCGGCTTGTCGGGCACTTGCTTTGCGTAAACAGCCGGCATGTTTCTGTAGAAAGGAAGCGTTCGCCTCCATACGTACCCAAATTGAGATAGAGCTGAAGCAGTTTTGCCATATCATTCGCATTGGTGAACAAGCCTGCATTTCCCGAAACGCCACCTTGAAATGCAGCCGCCTCATCATGGACATATCCGCGAAGCAACTGGCAGCGAACAAAATGATCATCTTCGGTTGGTACAATCGTCTCAACACTCATTTTTTTCAGTGGATTATACGTTGTATGCCAAGCACCTAAACGAGAAAAATAGAAGTCGCGAAGCATCTTATCCATAGGCATATGCATCTGCGCTTCCACCATCCACTTCAACAAGATAAAGTTCAAATCGCTGTACACATACTTGCCAACATTGCTCAGCTGTGATTCTTTGATATCGCGCATCATCACTTTTTTAAATGAATCGCTCACAAACATATTTTTAGCTACAGGCAAAGTGTATCCCGGCTTCTTTACATCCGAAATATATTCGGGCAAGTAAGTAAAATCATTACGAACATACACTTTTGAATCGAAATGGATCGGATGTTCAGCATCTTTCTCTGAACTGATCAACGAACCCTGATAGCTGTTTTTGTCGATGGCATCCGTATAAAACAGAATCGAAGGAGTCAGCCCCGACTGATGATAAAGCATGTCCTTGATCGTAATATTCTTTTTGTCCGAATTTCTCAGTTCGGGCAAGAAAAGCGAGATCTTGTTATTCAAGCGGAAATGTTTCAAATCATACGAATGCATGACCGCCAGCAATGCGCCGGACGCTTTCGAGCATGAAGCCAAATCGTACACAGCATTCTCATTCACAGCCTGTTTATTCTCATAATCAAAATAGCCAAATGACTTGCTGTAAACAATCATTCCATTCTTTGCTACCAGTACCTGACAACCGGGGAAAGCCTTCTTTTCGAGTCCTTCGGCAACAATCTCATCAATATCATGCAAACGGGCGGCGCTCAATCCCACTTCTTCCGGTTCGTGATATCCCAACCGGTTCTTTGCCGTATTAAGGCCTGTTCCGGCCGCAAACATTTTCGGAACAGAGACAGGCAGTTTGCCTCGTGCTGCAATTCCGCCAAAAAGAACCTGCGCCGCATATTCCTGCGACAGAACTGAAGCCTCGTATGCCATCACAACACCTTTAGCCCGCTGCAACGAGGTCTTGTATTCCTGCGTATAATAGGGTAAAGTAAAGAACACGAACACAACATTTTTTTTCTGAACCAACTGTGTCAATGCTTTGCTTTCAGCTATGTGTGTGCCGTGAACAGAACAAATGATCATGTCATAATTATTCAATTCGGCATAAACTTTTTTTATCTGCTGAGCCGTAGCAGTGCGCAACAGACTGTAGCAAGCAACAGAATCATAGCGGTTCACCATTTTCTGAAAAGGATTGCCTTCCACTTCACCAATAGACAGCACAGCAATACGTTTTTTATCCAAATGCTGGACAGGCAATGTTTCAGCCACATTCTTCACTACCGTGATTGCCTCTTCATTCAGTTTCGAAGCCAGCCACGCAGCATGAGGCGAATTCAATCTGTCGGAGAGATTCTGAAGATTGATGGGTTGATACTGATTAAGTCCCAGTGCATATTTGTATTGGAGTATTTTCACGCATCGCGCTTCGATATCATCCAGTTTGATCACGCCCGAATCGATTGCCGTTTTTATCGCATTAAACGATTCCATAGGATCTCCCGGAGCAAGCAGAATATCATTGCCTGCCAGGAAAGCGCGTACGCAAGGATCGTCAGAAGTGCTCGTCGTCACTCCTTTCATTTCCAAAGCATCTGTAAAGCACAAGCCTTCAAATTGCATCTTCTCTTTCAGGAATTCAGTAACCACCTTATATGAGAGCGATGTAGGAGTAATCGAGCTATCGATAGCCGGAACATACAGATGTCCCGTCATCACACCGCCAAAGCCTTCCTGAATAAAACGCTGAAACGGCAGCAGTTCCACCTGTTCCAACTTTGTCATATCATGACGTACGACGGGCAGCGTCACATGCGAATCTTCATTCGTGTCGCCATGACCCGGAAAATGTTTGGCAACAGCAAGAACGCCCGCCTCTTCCAATCCGCGACTATAAGCAATGCCGCGGCGAGCCACTGCTGTAGCATTCTCGCCAAACGATCGGATGCCGATCACAGGATTCTCCCAGTTGCTGTTCACATCCATGTCCGGTGCGAAATTAACCTGTATTCCCATTTCCTTGCACTGTCGGCCAACTTCCTTGCCATACTCCGTGATCAATGCCATATTGTTTACCGCGCCCAGCATCATGCTTTTTGGGAAACGTGTCGTCCCGCTCAGACGCATTGCCAAACCCCATTCGCCATCCAAAGCGACAAGCATAGGAATGTGCGAATCTTTCTGCAGACGATTGGTCACAATGGCTTGTTTCATCGGATCGCCGCCATGGAACAGTATTCCGCCAATCTTCATGTCATTGACCAGCCGAACCAGTTTTTGCATGTTCTTGAAGTTGTCGTCGGGATCGCCGAAAACCATAAACATCTGTCCGATGCGTTCGTCATAGCTCATCGCATCGAAAACAGAATCAACCCAATGCGTCATCCGGGCTTTATCAGCCGCTTTGTATAGATTGGGCACCGTCTGCCCAAAAGAAGAAAGAGCAGAAACACAGCAAAATAAGAATAGAAATATCTTTTTCATCACCTGAATCCTAAAAAAATATCTCCAAAAGTACGCATTATTACGAGAAAAATCACACTTATATAACGAGAAAATAATGCATACAGTGATTTATCCGAACAATCGCAGAAAGATGAAGTACTGAATCAAATTTGATCCGTCTCTTTATCTTCTTTCGTTTCAAGTTTGCTTTTTTGCTCCTTACCGTCCAGGTATTGCAGTTCGTTCCTGGCAAAATTCTGATTCTCGACGTCATCGCTTTTGAGAAGATCCTCCAGCACTGTACGCGCTTTGGCATAATCTTTCATATTGATCAGAATATAAGCCGTGCGCCGACGGAGGAATGAATATAACGAATCCAAACCGCCTTCCGGATCATCATCCTTCTTCATCTGTAGCAGAACATCGTTGGCAATTTCGTTCACAGCTGCAAGCGCACCGGGGTCCTTCATGTTTGAAATGCAATTGACAAACTCCTGTATAGAATCTAATTTTCCACTTCGCCGGGCGTTTAAAGTGAAATAGAATGCTCTTTCATATTCATTGAACTCCATATAGATGAAGCCTAAATAAAAACAAGTTCTATAAAACAATTCTCTCCCGTTATCATTGATTTCAGACCAATTTTCAATCAGATAATCATATAGGTTGCGGAAGCATGATAAGGATTGCAAATAGCATTTCGACGTAAAATAGCGGTGTCCCCAATAAGCATCCGACTGCAATGACTGGTCGGTGAATTGAAGAATAGCTTTCTGTTCGTCCGTCAGATCCTCATATTCCTTGTTAATCGTCTTGTCTTTGATTTCATCGAGCATATATTTCAACTCCCAATAATCCTCATCTTTAGTGGTATGTCTGACTTCAAAGGTAGTAGCGAACGTCACTGCATGCTGGGTTCTGTAAAACAACGAGTCAGCTCCTTCCGTGCGAGTAACTGTAATCTGATAGTATGAAGATTTTTTACTGCTTCCGGGCAACCGTTCCAAAACGATTGCCACCGATTCTTCATCCATCTCAACAAGAAGCATCGCACTTTTCAAGGGCTCATTGCCATCATCCATGACAGCCTCTTTCACATTATACGAAAGAATGAGGCTTGGGTCGGTTATCTCCTTCACTTGCATTGCCCGAACGACTGTCAGCTTGCGCACATCTTCCTTCGGCAATCTATCGAACTGTGAGATAATCATCTCCACGCTTTCCGGCAGGCATGGTTCGCCCTCGGCATTCTTCAGTTCGCCATTGCCCAGTTCGAACTTTCTTTTCAATCGATTCAGCTTATTCTTAAAATCCAAAGATTCCCAATCCGGCTTTTCGGCCTCAGCCGCTCTCATCATCGCCTCAAAATCGCGGGCCACTCTGAAAGCCATCATAAAATGCGCCCGAAGCCTCTTGACATCATAATCGACGTTGCCCGAAAGGAAGAACAAATTCGACAGATTGATTGTCAGCGGATTTTCTGCATCCGGAGGATTTCCTTTGGGATCCAGATAGCACGTCCAATAATTATACTGATAGTTGACTTTATTGACGCAATCCAGCGCCAGATTCAATTTCGGGTATGACAATTCATAAAAATTATTATAGAACAGCGTGACAAAATCGACGTTCTTCTTATCCAGGATGGCAAAGCGCCCGCCTTGGAAACCGATGATGCAGCCTTCGTCTTCATTGGCAATGATTTCTCCGGGAAAAGCCTTTATCACATCGTTGATAGTCTCGCTCGTAGCACCTCCAGTTACGGCATTGCCTCTCTTCCGTTTATAGGACTTGTCATAAACGATGAATCCCGCAAGGAGCAGAACAAGGACAAGCAATATGAAAGCCAAAATTCCCATTTCCATATGTTAATCGAATAATTGTTCTGTATTTTCAACAAAAATACAATAATTATTGTCAAAAACAATAGCACAGGCCTATAAAAAAAGTTCATTCACTCATTTTCACAATCCGACGAACGGAAGGGCGTATCCATTGCATCACTTCTCGGCGCATCTCACGTCCAAGGGCATTCCAATAGGGGATTTTCTTGAAGGTTGAACGAACCTGCCGGATATCGAAAAGCAGCAGGATCAGGAGGAAAGCGCATCCGAAAAGTGTTGTCCATCCGTAGAGCTGCTTCACGCTGATCACCGTGATCTGCTGCATGAATTCCGGCGTATCAATGATTCCGCAGCGGGTGATATTATCGGCCATGCAATAACGCAGACCGAAACTATAAAGCGCCGACCCGACGGCAGCACCGAGTCCGGTCCGGATGATTCCAATGATAAACAGACCATGGAAAAAATGCTGGAATGGCATCATCTCCTCCAGATAGATCGTCAGTGCGCAGAAAACGATCGTGTAACCGAAACTGCGGAAGAATGTCGGCGCATAAAGCTTCTCGATATTCACGCCCGGCGCAATCAGAAAATACATGAAGAACTGATAAAGCACCAGCGTAGCGAAACCGATGAACAGCAGGCGGATATACGACAGATGCATCTGATTGATCCAGACGAGCGTCACAAAACAGCCTGCCACAATCCCCAGAAACATGAACACCGAGAAATAAACCGTGTGCAACGAATCAAAATGCAGCACGCTCCCGATCCAGGCATTCTGCAGCACATTCGACGACGACGCCAAAATCTCCGAGACAGAGAACAGCAGCAACATCGGCCACAGATTCTTGTATTTCCACGCGTCGGGCGAGATGAACGGATGGCGGATATGACGCATCCTGTTGATGCAGAAGTAACAAGTGACGACCGAAGCAAAAGCTGCAAAGCGGATCTTCGGACTGTCCCACCAATTATAATACTCGCCATAATTGAAAATATAAATCAGTTCGAGCAGCAATGCCGACCACAGCACGCCTCCCAGCCAATCGACTCCATAAAGCGGCAGCGTCTTCATGATGCTGAAAATCTTCGTCGAAGTGACCAGAATCAAGATGACCACAAGCAGCAGAGCCATCAGCAGATAGTTCATATACTGCCAGTTGTAATAATACCCGACATACGTTCCGAAAAACTCCGAGCACTGTATGTCGCCCAGCACCAGAATATAAAGGAACGGAAAAAAGATACTGAAATCGCGCTCCGGCGTCAGCCAAAGCTGAATGTTCGACATACATTCGAACGTTCCCCAGAGCTTGCAGAATCCCGCAGCGTAGCACATCACGCAAAGCAGCGGCATCGAAGTGGTGAACAGCGACAAAACATTGCAAGCCAGGATACACACGGCGCAAGCCAGCAGCATCTGCTTGTTCTTGAAGCGGAACTTCAGACGGAACAGCAGCGGGAAAGGCATATTCACGCCCACGAGAGCAAAGAATCCGCACATCATCACATCCTCGCGCGTCAGCACCGTCGTACTGACCATCCTGTTTGCCGACACCAGATAGATGCAGTCCGACAACTGGAACACGAACGCGAAGAAAAGATAGATCCACGGGCGGATGAACTGCGGAACAAAATCCTTGAACAGAGGCATCTGAATCTTCCCCTGCATGATATGTGCTGTCATCGGATCAATATTTTACAGTACATTCAACATTCAGTCCGGCGCGAAGCAGGGCGACGCTGTTCTCGTCATTCCCGACCAGGCGGATCCGAACCGGCACGCGCTGCTCGACCTTCACAAAATTGCCCGTTGCATTGTCCTGCGGGATCGCCGTGTACGAAGCGCCCGTCGCATCCGAGATCGATTCGACCTCGCCTTTATAAACGACCTTCGGAACAGCATCAGCCTTGATATCCACCTTCGCTCCGATCCTGACACGATGCATCTGCGTCTCGCGATAGTTCGCAATCACCCAAACATCATGACTGTCGACGATATAAGCCAGCTGCTGCCCGGGCTGCACAAGCTGTCCTTCATGAATATCCTTGCGTCCCATCACGCCGTCGCAAGTAGCGACAATCACCGTGTACGACAGATTGAGTTCCGCCAGATCGACGGCAGCACGCGCCAGCTTGATGCTGGCTTCGCTCTGTCCGAGGCGTCTGGACTGCTCGTTGCGCATCAATGCCGACGATTTGCGCTGATGCGCTGCCTGCTCGTAGCGGGCTTTTGCCGACTCATAGACCGTCCGCGCGTTGTCGAACTGCTGTCGCGTAACGGCATCGCGCTTCAGCAACGCCTCATAACGCCTGTAGTCGCGCTCGGCATTGTCCATGTTCGCTTTCGCCTCATCGATACCGGCCTCGACCACATGAATATTGCTCTGCGCCGTTTCCACACCGGCGGAAGTGACCGACGAACCCGAGAGCGCGTTGTTCAGATCGGCTTCGGCCTGCGCCAGACGCAAGCGATATTCGCTGTCTTCAATGACGGCCAGCGTGTCGCCCTTGTGCACCTGCTGATATTCTTCAAAACGGATCTGCTTGATGAATCCCTGCACACGCGTATTGATAGGCGTCACGTGGCGTTTCACCTGCGCGTCGTCGGTGAACTCATTGTTTCCGAAATGTATGAAACGGCTGCACACATATCCCAAAAACGCAGCCAGCAGAATGATAATGACCGTATTGTATATTCTCTTGATTTTCTTCTTCGTTCCCATAATGTCTGATTATAAATTTCCTGATGTATATTTCATTTTGTAATAAGCATAAACGATACCGATGCGCGCATTCACCTCCTGCAGTTCTGCCGAGAGCTTCATGTTCGAAGCATCGATCATATCCGTGATCAGCGCCAGCTGATTCAAGTAGCGGTCGTTCACGACGTTGTAGTTCTGCGAGGCAAGCTCGACGCTCTTCTGCTGCGTTTGCCATTCAACGAACGACTGCTTATAATAAGTGTAGGCCGACTGTACGGCATTCTCCAACTGCTCCTCCACAGCCAGACGGTTCTCGTCAGACTGCCTTACAGCCAGCTTCGCCTCCTTCAGCTTCTTGTCGTTCTTGAAAAGCGAGGAGAGATTGTATTTGATGCCGAGACCGACGTACCAGTAATTGAAGTTGCGGTTTATCGGCGGCACTTCGATGGTTATCGGTCCGTCGAAATGATTGGCAGCAACGACAGCCACTTTCGGAAGCAGTTCCGAGCGCACGATCTTCTCCTGTGCATGAGCCATATCCACACCTATCGAAGCCTGTTTGAGCGTTGGCGAAGCGGTCGAAGCAATCGTTTGCCAATCCTGTTCCTCATCGGTTGCATACTGCCGGCGGATGATTGTCGTATCAGGAACGATCGAAGTAGAAAGCGGGACGCCGATGGTTGTACACAGCTGATGATTCTGAATGGATATCTCATCCTTGAGCTTTGTCAGCCCGAGCTTGAGATACTCCAGCTGAAGCTCATAGCGCGTGATATCGTTCTGAAGCGCCGTGCCCTGCTGATGCCGCGCTTCCGTGTTTTCAATCAGTCGCCGTGTCAAACCGATATTCTGCTCATATACTTTCACCTGATTGTAGAGTTTGTAAAGATCCAGATACTGTCCCAAAGCGATGAACTTCACCTGCAGACTGTTTTGTGCCGTCGATGCGGCCGACTGCTGATAGGCAAGTTTTGCCAAAGCGATATTGTTGCTTATGGCTCCTCCGGAATAGACCACCTGCGAAGCCTCCAGTGCGAAATTGTTGCCGAAATGCGGGATCGGCGCCTTGGTGAAATCGCCGAAATCGCGGTTCGTTGTAAAACCATTACCCAAATAGCTGGCCGACAGTTGCGTGCTGATATCCGGCAGCCGCTGCGCCTGTGCAGTCTTGACCGCTTCGGCAGCGATCTCCGTCCCTGATTTTTGTACCCGGAGCGTCTTGCTGTTCGTTTCAACCAAGTGGAAAAGTTCGTCTATTGACAGACAGCGCGACTCCGATTGTTGGGCGTTCAAGCAGATGTTCCCTGCTAGACTTATTGTCATTACCATAAGCCCGGCCCATTCTTTTTTCTTTATCATCCTTGATAATCATTCTTTAATTGCGGTGCAAAGTTACCGCCACTTCTCAACGCCGGCGTTTCCATTATTTCGCAGTCAATGTCACTTTTCGAACCTTTTTTGTGTCCTATTCCGGCTGAAAAAGGCTACATTTGTTGTCAAAAAAGGAACAATGCGAGAAGACGACTATACATTCCAAGGCAAGCAGGCGCAACTCATAAGAAGTTCATTCACAGAGTGGCAGAAGGAAGTATGCGTGCTCAACTACGGAGCGATACTGCTCTGCGAGAGAGGCAGCGCATCGATAACGGTCAATTTCGAGACGTGGCAGCTGCGCGAAGGCTCGGTGATCGTTCTTTTTCCGAACGATGTGGTTCTGCTGACGCTGGCGAGCGAGGATTTTGAAGTCTCCGCCCTCTGTTACACCTCCTCGATGCTTCGCGAAGCCAGTCTGCAGCTCGAGTCGGCCGTCTATGACTCGCTGAGCAAAGACCGTTGCCAGACCGATTCGGAGATTCCGCGCACGCTGATACAATACATGTTCGCAACGCTGTCGCTCTATTTTTCGCAGAAAGACTGCACCTGCATCACGCAGCTGGTTCTGCTCCAGCTCAAAGGGTTCTTCCTGGGATTCTACGATTTTCTTTTGCGTCATCCCTCCAAGCAGCATCCCTCCTCGGGATCGCCCAGGATCGACGAGCTGTTCCAGCGCTTCAATGCCCTGATCCGCCTCAATTATAAGAAGTCGCGCGACGTATCCTATTACGCTGATCTGCTGAACATCACGCCAAAATACCTCAATTCGATCACCCACAAAGCGACCCGTCTGTCGTCAAAAGTCATCATCGACCATTACGTCGTTCTTCAACTGAAGCTCCAGCTCCGCAACTCCCAAGATTCCATCAAGGAGATCGCCTGGGACTACAACTTCCCCAACTTCTCCTTCTTCTGCCGCTACTTCAAAAAGCACACCGGCCGTACGCCCAAGAAATATCGGGGGGAGAAATAGAATTTGAAGCTGTACTTTTTTACAGCGGTAAATTTTACGGCGGTTGCAAAGCAACGTCCCGACTTCTCATTCAGCCGCTACATCAAAAAGGCATATACGTTATTACTTGAAATATTCAAAAATGAATAAAGGAAAGGCATTTAAGATAGCTACACTGGAACTATCCGATGAAATATATTTAGATTCCTGTGCTGCAAATATTTTCTGCTGAGAGATTGTATCTTTTGAATCAGGAAAACTATTATATCCAACACAAATATAATTAGCCTTACAAACATTTTGATTTTTAATATGCTGCCAATTCAAAGCAAGTTGCGTCAATCTTTCTTCTGTTAGCTCTTTCCTTTGGTCAATCTGTAAGAAGTCTAAACTCTTATATGCAGAAAAATCTGCTGAAATCTGTTTAAAATTATGGCAATCTCTTCGATTAATAGTATAACTGTAATACTCTGAATCCGGCAATTCCTTTGTATATCTAATAGATTCTATCATAGGATAATTAATATACAATTTGCCGTTTAAAGTCTCATCATTAAATAAGTCCAGCATCTCCCGTAGCTGTTTATTTAATTCATAAAGAGAAAGGTTTATATTTTGAAAATCATAATCAAAGAAAAGATATATTTCAGAGAAATCAGATGATCGTTGAATATTTCTGAAAGGATTGTCCTTCCTATCTGAAAATTTTTCCTTTAGCAAAGATACAATGTCTCCATCTCCCTCATATTCGCTCAATTCTTTATAGAGCTGATAAAGATTATTTCCAAAGGAACAAACAATATGTTCGTTGTTCTTTGGGAAAAAGAGCCGTTGTATGGTTTGGAATAGATAAGGCTCACGTTGTTTTCCTTCAAATACAAACAGGATCATACTTCAAAAGTTCCTCCTCTAAACATTTTCTCAATATTGTGTCCAAAGCGAAGTTCTTTCTCGGTACAATCGTTGAGCGGTTTGATGATATTATTAGCCAAAATGAAATTACAATCAGGGCGAAGCAGATCGTTAGTCATCAAATAAGTATTGTGCGAAGAAACGAATGCTTGACAATCCATAGCAAAGAGCTGTTTACAAACCTCATACGACAGTTTGAAGTGATAAAACGCATCAAACTCGTCGACAAATACGAAAGAAGCTTTATCCATCTGCTTTATCCAAAAATAGAGAAGCATCAGCGATTGCGTTCCGGTCGAAGCAATCACATCAAACGCAATCTGTCCGTTACCATATTTGCACATTAAAACCTTGTCATTCGGGCGAGGTTTCACAAATGCAAAACTCTGCTCACTTACATTCTTAAGAAACTCTGCAAAATCATCAACCAAATGATTATTAATTACATATTGATCCAAATTTGTGGTTGCCGTTTCAAATCCTATGTATTCATTCTGTCTCAGTCCTCTAAACCAAAGCATATTAGCCACATAATTCTGCAACTGAATCAAGTAATGCTCTTTAGATAAAGGATATGAAGTAAGCAGGAAATTCACGATAGACACATTATTTGCATTGCTTCCAAGATTGCTCATCACAGTCGCGTCCATCGGATAAGATTTTTCATCGATAGTCAATTTATCATCTGCCCGATTGAATACTACCTTACCATTAACCGATAAGCTTTCCGACATCAGACTCCCCTTTGCATTTTTTGAATATACATAGGCTATATCATATTCGCCCAATCTGAAGTAATATTCGAAAACGACTGGAGCAGTAGTATTTCCGGCAAAAACGAAATTATTATAATAATCCGGTTTCTTCCATTTTTGAGAGAGGTGATTCACAATGTCAAATAGAGCCAATGCGAGATTTGATTTTCCCGAGCCATTCGGTCCGTAAACAATCCCGTTCTTCACAACGCCATCCTTCACAGCATACACATTAAATGTGTAATTACTAGGATGAGACAAATCCCATTCTATGCGTTTAGCAAAGCCTCTATAATTGGTAACAGCGAATTTTGTGAGCATTTCCGTATCTCCTCTTTAATTATGACGAAAGAACCAAGAATAATCGAAATCACTTAAATGCTAAGCATAGAAGCAATTATTACGAGCAAAGGTAAATAATAAATTTGATATTCCGTAACTTTTTTACGGACAAACGCAAAATAATTGTTGCTTGGCATAAAATATTTATCGTTTAACGGATGAAACGGATGAGTTATTCAGTCAAACAATATGGGAAATTTAGGATACTGATTTTATACTACTCACCCGGGTGAAATTCTTAAGGAAGAGATTGAGAGCCGGGGCATTTCTCAGCGCAAGCTCGCTGCCAATATGGGGATTTCGTATACTGTATTAAATGAAATTCTCAATGCTCGTCGCCCTCTTACTCCAAGCACAGCGCTCCTTTTCGAAGCCGCTTTAGGTGTCGAAGCTGATACGCTCATGCGCATTCAGACAAAATACAATATGCAGATAGCCAGACAAGACCAGTCGCTATCCAATAGATTGGCAAACATTCGAAAGATAGTGGCAATGCTGTAGAAAGACGAAACCGTGGACGTAATCTTTTATGACTAGAGGAAGGCTTCAATTATTAGAATCCAAGCAAGAGACAATAAAATCACCTTCTTTCTTTTGAAGTCGACAAACACAAAACGATTAAAAATCATAGGCTTATAATTGAGGCAAACTCGAAAATCCAAGAGACGCCCACAATGTAAAAGGCGCACTTCTATTCGACGTAAAAATCAGCGAACCTCTCCCCGACTACTTACAGTATGATTTTGGATTGACGAAGTAGAGGGGGGAAGATATAAGAAGGTATTCATCATATCTTTTCAATTACATGTTTTTTAGCTTCTTTGCATTTTCACAATACATTTTCCATACATAAAGGCTGGCTTGAAAGTAGTTTTTATGGCAATGAATAAAACTTTTGTAAAAGTAGAATGAAAGAGAAAAAATCATTAATACTTGTTTATGTAAAAACATAAATCTATATTTGTCGAGTTCTTGATCATGAAAAGCTATTGAGGTTTAGCGAACCTTTATTTAAGATCATGTAGAAGTGCAGCTATCAATAACGATTATATATAGATCAAACTATTACATATCGTCGCATATAATAATATGAATTATCATGGGAATATTTACAATTCTAAAATTTTATATATTATGGAAGTCAACAGCATTAGTGAGCTAAAGGAAGCATTGAATAATAATAACTTTCCTATCACTACAAAAAATGAAAAAGTGAAAGGAATTATTTTAAAAATGGCTGCAAAAAAAAAGGATAAGGTTTACTTTACAGATGAAAAAGGTAATACAATAAATGAAGCAATATGTACTAATACCAATCTTAGTCATTTCGGGATGGGCGTAATTAGCGAAACAGTTATAGTAACATTAATCATAATGAGTTATATAACAATAATAAGCTTATATGCCATTTATAAGAAAAAAAATATCAAAGTAACTATATGTCCAGATGGAAGTATCAGATTGGAAACATCTGACGAGCGTTCATAATAAATATTTGTATTATAAAGAGGTGAGTTGCTAAAACTTATCTCTTTGTATTACAATAAAATAATAAGGCATGAGATTCAAAAAAAATAAAGTTTATTTTGAATAAATTATATTGAACTGCCTTCAGCCTTATTCTCAATTTCTGATGGGTCAATTGACATGATGTTCAAGTTTTTGGAGTTTCCGTATTGAGCACCTTTTTTATTAATTTCGTTACAGATGTATATTATTTGATTTTTAAGATCAGCGACTGGTAACGCTTTTTCAAAATCTATTTCCCATGCCTTCGAACCAAAGTAAGTATTTGTGTCTTCATCTAGGCATTTAAACTTTAAATCCTTTATCGGTTTGCCTGCAATATTATTTTCATCGCGTCTTGAAATTTGAACAAACAAATAACTTCTGTAAAAACCAACAACAATACACATAGTTGTCCAAGTCTTTTCATCTTTATAGATTCTAAAGTAAATACATTCATTGTCTTTATCTTCTGACATTATTCTATCAAAATTCAAACTAGAATCATAGGATTCTATATCCGTTTTAATCTTATTAAAAACATCATTTTCCAAAATGTCCTTCTTTATTCTATTTTTACATTGATTGATAGCTTTATTAAGGCTTTTCTCCAATTCATTAACGGAACTGTATTTATCAGAACCATTTAAATTCTTTTCCAATTTACCATATATCGAATTTCCCAACTCTTCATGCATTTCCATAAGCTCTTTTGTTAAATTGTAACGATGTTTAAAAAAACTAATATATTGTTGTAACCCCGAAATTAAAGATTGATCCTTGACTTGGCAATAAGGGAGAACATCTCTTTCTAACCAAGGTAATATATGATCTCTATAATTCATCATTACAAACCTTCCATTTTTCATATTGCTATCATACTCTAGTGTCCCTTTCTGTTCAAAAAAACTCTTATTGTCCACCTCTTTAGTACCGTCATTAGTCAAATAGATAACAAAAATTTCATTATCATTATATTTTTGGCCCTTCATATTGCAAACATACCTATCTATCTGCCCTTCTTGGTCGATAGCATCTTGTATCTTATTTTCAATGATAACTGCATATTGAGCGGCATTAGTTTCAGTTTTAGTTTTAGTTTTAGTAATACATCCATCTATATAATTAGCAAATTTTTTAATGCTAGAACCATCTGTATTTTCTGATGGTTTACATTCAATAGACACATTCGACCCGACATGCTTTTCCATCATTTGAAAAAATGACTCCAAGAAAGGATATTTACCGTCATTCGAAAACTTCAATATTTTCACTAATATACTTGTATGTCCATTTTCATTGATTTTAGCCTCATCTAGAAGAATCAAATCGTATGGCAATTTTTTTACTAGTTCCTTCCTTTTAATAATTAAATCCTCAAATAATGTATCAATAGTTTGTTCATCCATATTCATTAATGAAATTATTACAACTTACGAGTAAGAAATTATTGATTAACTATGTTCTAAATGCAATATTAGTCATATTATTTGAAGTGAGCAAATATTTATCAAGTAAGATGTTTGAAAGAATGCATAGGCATTTATGCAAGGAATTCACTTCTATATGATATAGAGCAAATCATTTAGTCCTTCTCCAGAGCGTCATGAAGATCTATTTCCTCTGACCCGAACACTTCATGTATTCAGAATAAGCACAAAGAAACAATCCAAAAAGATTCAGAATACTACTTTTTGAAGAAAAATACTAATCAAAATGGCAAGACATTTATTAAAAAAATAACAAAATGGATTAATAACAGATATTATCATTAACCACTTGCACTACTAAATCGAGTATTTTAAGAATTGAGTTTGTTTTATATACTTGTTACAAAGTTTTTGACAATCTAATATGACAACTGATTAAACATTCACTAAGTAGAATGTATACTCTCTAGACCCTCACAATTTTGTTTTAGCCACTTAGGATTCCCATTTTAGATTATAGAAATATATCAATCAAAGATTTAAATAGAATTTTATAATTAAGAGACAGATTATTTTGCATTCTCAGTTAATAATAATATATTTGTGCAGTTTGTTTCATATAAAATATATGGATCAAGACATTAATCAACTAATAGTTTACTTAGCAGAAAGTTTAAAACTGATCAACGACGTATAGAACAATCAAATTACGACTTTGCTGCCATTTAGAAATGGTGCACGTATAGTTTAAAATCCAGGAATGAGATTTATATCCAATTCACATAAGTTTCGGATATTGATTTCTCAGATTTGGTATAAAATAGGAGTATGAATAAAATAGCGCGATGTTCAGATGTTTAATTTTTCCATCATTTCTAATGTATGGATTAAACCTTTGGACATTTACTTAATTTGTTAAATGATGGCTACAATCACACGAGAAGAAATCTTAAACTCACTTGTTCCAAAGTGTTGTGCGTACCTTTGGAACGATAGTAGTTTGATAGAGATACCTCAAAATGAGGAAGAACTTAAAACGGTTATAGATGTTGTTAAAAAATCAGACTTCAAAATAGTAGAGAATTCTAAAGCTCTAAAATTAGGCTATAAAGAATTAGCTAAGTGGTCAAATGAAAATGATTACCTATTTCTATTCCAAACTGAATATATGCTATTGTGTATGCCCATATCTGTATTTATGCATAATTAAATATTATCAAATCAATTGAATAAAAAAGAAATATATAAAATAGGGCTTGTAGATGCGGATTTGTTATGCAATGGTACGCGTCATCCAAATCTTGCGCTTTTGAAAATAGCTGGATATCTCCGGGATAACCGTTACCAACGTATATATGATGGTCAAGATTTCGAAGACTCAAATACATACCAGTTACTAACTAATGATAGCAATTTTGATGAATTGCAGAATTTAGATTATATCTATGTCTCTTGTGTGTTTACATTCACGATGGACGATCCCCCACTTCTGCTCTCTTGCTTGATGACAGATAAAAAATTGATGAAACGTGTTCGCATAGGTGGAACTGGTAGTTATGCAAACCTTTCTGTGGAAGAGGGTTTTGTAGAAAAAAGGACTCAGGACATGGAAATGTTGGAAAATGATGATTTCCTCAAGACTCTTATAAATAATTCTGGAACATTTGGAATTAACATGCGAACACAGAGGCCAGATTATCATTTGTATGATGAATATGTCAGAGTTATGGGAGCCACTCGAGTCTCAGCTTCATATTATAAAGACTATAAAGAATATTCCATTGGTTTTTTAACAAGAGGTTGCTTCCGTCGATGTCCGTTTTGTGTAAACAAAATGGAACATGTTGCTTTGCCATATTCTAATCTTAATGATTTTCTTGACAGGGAGATCGACGAGAATACAGGCAAGCTAAAACGACCTTATATTTATCTTTGGGATGATAACTTTTTAGCTTCTCGCTATTGGAAAGAATTGCTTCAAGAACTTATAAATACAGGACGACCATTTCAATTCCGTCAAGGTCTTGATGAGCGTATACTTGCTCAGAACAAGCATGGTGAAGAAATGGCAATAATGCTCGCTAATTCAAATTATCATGGCGATTTTATCTTTGCGTTTGATAATTGGTTTGACAGGAAATTAATTGTTAAAGCATTAAAGATTTGGAAATTCCGCTGTCCTCGAAGAGAAACAAAGTTCTATCTTTTCTGCGGTTTTCACCAAAATAGTAGCAATAAGAAAGCATTTCAACTTGACATAGCAGAGATATTTATGCGCATTTGTGTACTAATGAAATATGGATGTTTGGGGTATATTATGAGACATGAGGATTATAAGAAAGCTCCAATGCCAAACATATATGTTCAAATAGCACGTTGGTGCAATCAGCCAGGCTTCTATAGAAATCTCTCATTTTGGCAGTTCTGTTACAAAAATCAGACATATTATGAAGAGCACTCTCTTGGTATAAAGCACAATAATAGACTCAAAACATATGAAGAATTTCTAGATGATTATAACAATGGCTATTATAAGAAAATAGGTTTGTCAACGCCACTGAAAACGGTATTTGATTTCCTTAATGAATTCAAGGAACATAAGAAATTGTTCCTAAGTTTCTTTAATTTATCATTCAGACAAATGACTGATCCAAGTTTGTGGTATCGAGATACGGAAATTACTATGGAAGGTAATAAATACTTTTTAAACAATGAATATTGGGAAAAGGTCATAGGAAATCCAACATATGAAAAGGTTTTATTGAAAGCATTCTATACTCATGCTGATGACAGCCTTATTGAGGACAAAGAACAGAGTAAATGCCTCATTGAAGTTCTTAACAAATACAAGTGTAGTGA
>Ga0160425_1001488_pt1 | contig 22046 bp, 17 predicted proteins | sample BioMet8_FD_108193 | JGI IMG/M metagenome (GOLD analysis project Ga0160425, IMG submission 108193) | Microbial communities from bioreactor (seeded with sewage sludge) at Lawrence Berkeley National Lab, California, USA - Biofuel... | ecosystem: Engineered > Bioreactor > Anaerobic > Unclassified ...
CCGGTTGCTTTGTGCGTTGCCGATTTGTTACATAGCTGAAGCTATGCTCCGCATCGGCAAGCCCCCAAATCATTCCGGGATAATCCACGTATCTTGTCAAGTTTATTTCTTTACAGCTCCTAAATGGATTTTTAAATTTTTTTGTTTAGTTAAGGAGAAGCAATGCTTGCACCTTCGGTAAAAATTCTCGATCACGATATCATCATCGACGGCAAGCCTCGGCAGATTATTGCCGGAGCAATTCATTATTTTCGCAGTTTGCCGGGGCAATGGGATTCGTTGCTGGAAAAAGCAAAAGCAATGGGCCTGGATGCCGTAGAGACTTATGTCGCCTGGAACATGCACGAACCGGCTCCGGGAAAGTATGAGTTTTCCGGTCGTTTCGATGTAGAAAATTTTCTCCGGTTGGCCCAGAAACACAAGCTGCTGGTTATTCTCCGTCCGGGACCTTACATCTGTGCGGAATGGAACAACGGCGGTTTTCCGGTTTGGCTTACGTCCCGTCCCGGCTGCCGCATTCGGCGTGATAATCCGATTTACATGGCCGCGGTCGAAAAATGGTTCGGCGAACTTTTGCCCCGCATGGCGAAATATCAGTACACGCAAGGTGGCCCGATTATTCTGGCCGCGGTTGAAAATGAATACGGTAATTTCGGGAGTGATCACGTCTATCTGGAAAAACTTCGCACCATGTTCATCCATGCCGGATTTGACATTCCGCTGATTACGGCAGACGGCGGCGGCGATCAATCGCTGGTTTATGGCGGAATGATCCCGGAGTGCGCCGTAGCATTGACAATGGGACCGGGAGAGTGCCTGAAAAAACTCGCATTGAAACGTACCATTCGTCCCGACGGACCGGATATGTGTATGGAATATTGGTGTGGAATGTTCGATCAGTGGGGCGCGGCGCATCGGCAATTTGCCGGGACGCTTCACGAAACTGAATTTGAAGCAATGGTTGCCGCCGGGGCTTCGGTTAATTTGTACATGTTTCACGGCGGGACAAATTTCGGCTTCACCGCCGGGGCCAATTACTACTATGGAGGCAGCGGTGAAAACGGAATGAAATATGCTTCCGACACCACCAGTTATGATTACGATGCTCCGCTGGACGAAGCCGGAGACATAACGCCCAAATACGAGCGCTATCGTGAGATTCTCCGGAAATACCGTCCGGAAATACCGGAACGAACCTTTGCGCCGTCCGTAAAAAAACAATATGCCTCGGTACCGTTTACCGGTTGTGCTCCGTTGTTTTCGCACTGGGAGGAAATCGGAACGGTACATCATACCAGTTCACCGGAAACCATGGAAACCGTCGGACAAAGTGAAGGCTTTATGCTTTACCGAACTGAAATTCAGGGGCCGTGCGGCAATGTCTATCCGGCGTCAATCGGGTTGTGGAAACTGCACGATCGCGCCCAGGTATTTCTGGATCATAAATTTCTGGGCGATTTTTCGCGAAACGACGAACGGCAAACGGTCGAGTTCCGTCTTGACGCCCCGAACGGACGACTCGACGTACTCGTGGAAAACCTCGGTTATGTCAATTTCGGTCCGGCCTGCGGACAGGAGACCAAGGGCGTGGAGGAAGTTCTCGTCGGTGCCGGCAGCTGTCACTTTACGCTTAACTTTGAATGTATCGCTCTGCCGATGAACAACCTGTCGCAATTGACATTTGAACCGATGCGGCAACTTCCACCCGACACGCCGGCCTTTTACCGTACCGAATTGACCGTCAACGTCCCGGCGAATACCTGGCTGAAATTTCCCGGCAAGAAAGGTTTTGTTACCGTCAATGGTTTCAACCTCGGACGGTATTGGGACATCGGGCCTGGAGATGCGCTTTTCTTACCGGGAGAACTACTTCGCTCCGGGAAAAATGAAATCATTATTTTTGAACAATATACCCCCCATCCGATGGTGGAATTTTCCGACCGCCGGAATTGGGGCGATATTTTGATTATTAAGCATTAATATATAATTGTTGAATTTTTTGAGGAAACACTTTTATGAATTATCGGCCCGAACATTTTTATGTCGGAGATACCTGGTACTTGCCGGTTGAAGATCGGGAGGTTCATCTTTTTCATATCCAGAGTCCGGATCACGGCAAATGGTATGAACCGCCGACCGGGCATGCGGTCAGTCGGGACTTGATCCATTGGGAGACCTTGGCTCCGATTTTAGACCCGGCCGCCGCCGGGACGGCGAAGGAAGACGGGCAATGTTGGACTGGCTGTGCGGTTCGGCACAATCAGCTCAATTATATATTCTATACCATGCGGGGAACAGACTATCCGGTGGATACGCAAGCCATCGGCTTAAGCATTTCGCCGGATCTGAAATCGTTTCCGCGTTATCCGGGTAATCCGGTCATTTCACCGGATCCGCGGTGGTACAGTAATCCGGCCAGACCAATCTCCAATCATGTTGATTGCCGTGATATCATGATTATTCCGGACCCGGCGGGAAACGGCTGGATCGGCTATTTTACGACTCGCATTCCCTCCGACAACCAGGGTGAAGCCAGCGTGGTTGCCGCGGCGCGAAGTCGCGATCTGATCCATTGGGAACAGTTACCGCCGGTATTTGCTCCGCATCAAGCGGTCGTGGAAGTGCCCGATGTATTTGAAATCAACGGACGGTGGTATATGATGGCGCTTTCCGGGATTCTCTACGGGGAATTGTCTCCTTTCTCCGGTTGCGATTATCATCACGGTACGTTGTACGCGGTTGCGGACAATCCGCTCGGGCCGTTCTATGAACCGGAAGACAATGTCCTGCTCGGCAACCGGGCCTGGTTCGGGCCGCCGGCACTACGCAGTCTGCGTTATCAGGGCGAACTGTATTGTCTCTATACCGACCGGGAAACGCCTACGCGTACCGACAATTGTACCCCACAGTGTGGAACCGTAACAATTCCCAAGTGCTTCCGGGCTTCCGGCGACCGTCTGGAACTGGTGTATTCCGACCGGATCGAAGCGGCAATCTGCCGAGAAATTCCGATTGATTATGCGGCGCTGCGGGAAAAAGCCAAACAGGAAGACTGGGGACACATATGGCCCTTGATCCCAATTCCGGCAACCATTGATGGGAACGGGACAATTACTTTGAACCGGAAAAATGTTTTTGTGGCTCTGAAGCTCGGAATTGAAAAAATTCCGGCTTATATTCTGGATGCCGACATTGATTTGATCGATGCTCGCAGCGCCGGGTTGGTCATTGGTATTGCCGACAACATTCACGGCGACTTTATTCGTCTGGATGCCGAGGCGGAATGTGTTCAGCATCTGCATGTTCCGGATGGCGATTTATCGGAAACCCGTCGTCATCCGATCCGGCGCGGACAAACCCATCATCTGCGCGTTATCGTGCGCTATGAGCATGTGGAAATCTACGTGGATGATCGTCTGGTAATGACGCACCAACGTTATGTTCAGATCAACGGCGGAACCGCAATCTTTTCCGACGGAGGACGCAGTGTGTTTCGCAATCTCCGCTGTCGGGAATTGACGGTTCCGGCGCCTCGTCCGGTGGCGCAACCATGATGACGACTTACTGCAATCCGGTCGATTTGACCTATCGCTTCCAACGGGATGGGCGCAAGGCGCTGGAACCGTGTCGGGAAGGTTCCGACCCGGCAGTCGTTCGGTTCCATGACAAATATTATTTGTGCCCATCGAAAACGGAAGGCCTTTTCGTCTCTGACGACTTGGCCCATTGGTCTTTTCTTCCGGGGGACTTTACCAATTCCGAGGGATACGGTCCGGATCTGTGGGAACATGGAGATCGTCTATTTCTGACGACCGGACTGGCGGGAGATTTTGTTCCGACACCTGCCTTTGTGACGTCCGATCCGGCATCCGGACATTGGGTGAAAACGGGCCCCGTATGGAGTGTCGGCGATCCCAAATTTTTTCCGGATGCCGACGGACGTATGTATTTATATCACGGTTGTTCAACCCAGGGCGGCTTGACCGTGCAGGAGGTCGATCCGGAAACTTATACGCCGGTGGAATCGGCGGTTTCAGTTGCGCGCCTGGATCTCAAACATTGCGGGTGGCATCGACCCGGAGAAAATAATTCTCTTGACCCGGAACAAACCTCCGGGTTGGATGCCGTCCGTTGTGCTTGTTGCGGCGATTCCTTGCCGGAGAGTTGGCAGGAGGGTGCCTGGATGACTCGACATCATGGCCAATATTATTTACAGACCTCGCAACCGGGTACGGAATTCAATATCTATTCGGACGATATTTATCAGGGGCCGACGCCGTTCGGACCCTTTGCACCGCAAGCGGACAATCCGCTTTCTTTCAAACCGGGTGGATTTATTACGGGGGCCGGGCACTCGTCCACCTTTACCGATCGATTCGGCAATTACTTTCATGCTTCGACGATGCGAATCGCGGCGCGGCATATTTACGAACGACGGATAGGAATTTTTCCGGCCGGATTTTTGCCGGATGGCACGATGTATTGCCAGCAGCGCTTCGGCGATTATCCGCATTTCGTGCCGGAAAAGACTTTGCAATACGACGATAACGTTTTTACCGGCTGGATGCTGTTGAGTTATCATGCTGATGCCGACGCTTCCAGTTCACAGTCCGGACATCCGGCCGCGCTGGCTTTCGATGAAGATATCCGTACCTCGTGGATTGCCTCTCCGGATGATCCGTCGCCGTTATTGAGCGTCGATCTGGGTAGTGAATGTACGGTCATGGCGGTTCAACTCAATTTTGCCGAATCGGGTTGCCGCCGTTACGGTATGGATGGCGATGTTCGGGTCTATCGCTGGATATTGGAAACGCGTCTGCCGGATAACACGTGGCAATGTGTGGATGACGCCTCGGAAAATACGGAAGACCGAACTCATGTGTATTGTCCATTGTCCCAACCGATACGGAGTCGCCATTGGCGGGTGCGAATATTACAGGCGGCGGCCGGCGGCATTCCGGCACTCTCCGGTTTTCGCATTTTCGGCAACGACGGTAGCGGCGCACCAGCCCGAATTGACAATTGGAGTGCCGAACGCGACGGAGAAGATCCTTGTATCGTCCGGTTGCGTTGGCAACGGCCATCCCATGCCTACGGAGTCAATATTCGTTGGGGACTTCGTCCGGATCGATTGCATCATACTTGGCAATGTCATGCGGAAGAAGAGCGGACATTACATTGTCTGGACTCGCGACAAAAGTATTATTTTGCCTTGGAGTCATTTGGCCGTGGCGGCGTTGCCGCCTGTAGCGAAGTTCGTTGTCTCTGAACCTATCACCCGGATTTTCAGCATGAAAATCAAAGCGGGAAAGTAAAATTAACAGAGGTTGTGATGAAAGTTGTCAAGGGCCTTTTTTCCGGTATGGTCATGCAACGTGATGCCAAGGGCGGCAGTTGCCAGATTTTCAGCGGCATATGTCAAAACACGGGAACCGTGAGCGTTGCGGTGATCAAGGCGGGGAAAATGCTGAAAAATTGGCAAGCCAAGATAGTTGGACAGGCCGCCAAAGGTGTTTTCAACGGCGTTTTATCTGGGATTCCAACCGGCGGCCCTTACCAAATTACGCTCGCGATCGGAACTGAAAAACTCAAACTGCGGGATCTTTACGTCGGTGACCTCTGGATGCTCGGCGGCCAGTCAAATATGGAAGGCGTCGGTAATTTGATTGACGCCCCGCGCCCGATCAAGGAAGTTCGAGCGTTTTACCTGGATAACCATTGGGCCGCGGCTCGCGACCCGCTCCATCGGTTCGATATTGCGCTGGCGGAAATCCATCAAAAACTCAATCCGGGATGGAAGCCCAATCCCGGCAAAGGGGTGGGGCCTGCCGTAGCCTTTGGGCAAGCGATGTTCAAGACCACCGGTGTACCGCAAGGAGTGATTGCGAGTGCCCACGGTGGAACGACAATGGTTCAGTGGTCGCCGACACTGAAAAAACTCGGTAACGGCAGTCTCTACGGTGCCATGCTGGAACGATTCAAACTTAATGGGGGCCGAATCGCCGGGTTGCTCTGGTATCAGGGCTGTGCGGATGCAATTGTGGATGCCGCTCCTCTGTATACGAAACGTATGACGGAGTTTATCAAAGCGGTTCGCAAAGATTTCCATCAGCCGGATTTACCGGTAGCCATCGTTCAAATCGGACGGTTGACGGATCAATGCGAAGCCATGATCGATCGGCTGTGGATGTCGATTCGGGAACAGCAGCGGTTATTGCCGAAACGGCTCAAAAACTTGACTTGCGTTCCGGTCATCGATCTGGATACCGACGACCCGATTCACCTTAGTGGAAAAGATCAAATAGTATTGGGCCGCCGCCTGGCCGAAGCGATGCGTTCCTTGCGGAAAGAGCGTGGTGCGTTGCCGCCGCCGATTGAACTGGACTCTGTTCAATCAGTCATGCTTCCCAATGGTATCGCCGCCGTGGAAGTTAAATTTAAAAATGTTATTGGAACGCTTCAGTCCGCCGGACGGCCCGTCGGTTTTGCCAGCACGAGAAGTATCAACGAAATCTTTAAGTGCATTCCTTCCGGCAATAAGGTAGTGATTCCGCTATGGACTTCCATGTTTATCGGCGATGAGTTGAAGAAACGTCTGCGCAGCGAGCAAGGCCTTTGCTATGGATATGGCACCAATCCTTATTGCAATATTGTCGATTCCGCCGGACGGTCGTTGCCGGCATTCGGACCGCTGCAGACGGGCGCGTCCTCCCTGACGGATTACGCACGGAATATGGAGGTAAGCGATCCTGTATTTGTCAAGGAATCCATGGATCACCTGGTTGCACCGTCATCGCAAAATGGATTGATTTTTCACCGGGCGCCTTCTACGGATTATTATGTGACTCCGAGTGACCGGATAAAATATGCCGATCCGAAAGAGAAAATCCGCTATTTTCGTACTGCGTACAACTGTCCGGAAGAGATGGATGTCGCACTGTTGATTGGCTATGACGGACCGGTGATTCTCTATGATAATGATCGTGAAATTTTCCGCGATCCCAACGGCGCCAATCCGATCATCGCCGCCGGAAAAGTGGTCAAACAACATTGGCCCAATGGCCGTCATGAACTGGTCTTTGCGCTCGCGTTAAATCATGGCTCGGCATGGGGCGTCAGCCTCCGAATTGAACGATGTAATGTAAAGAGAACGGCCGCCGCCGGCAAAACTGTATTGTTGCCGGTCGAGATCGACTAATTTTAAATTATTTTTTCCCAGACGGTTATGCGAGGGGGGGGCGGTTTTACGCTGCTCCCCGAGATGGACCATTGGCATAAGCGTAACGAACGCCAAGACGGTCTAAAAAGACCAGGCGGTAGCGTTGGGATGGTGTCAATAAGACAAAAACATCCTAACGCAATTTGCTACGATCTCCCTCGTGCTACAAAAGGAATAAGAAATTGTATTTCATTGATTTTCAAATCTATATCATCTTCATAGGACACGGAAAGAAATTTCCGGATTCAAGAGATCGTCAGTCCGAATGATTTGTCCAGTCCACGAAACTATTTTCCTTTCGCGGCTTTCCGCCCATGACTTTTGAACCGGGTGCGACCCGGTGCGTTACTACCGGGGTATATACTCCGCTTCGCGTCGGCCCCTGGCCCCCGAAATCACTCCTCGACGCCGTTTTGACGGTTACACGAGTTCAGTTGTTCTCTGTCATGTCCGAGATTCTCGAGCACCGGCGAGAGAATACGGCGTCCGTGGCGCGATTCCGAGTCGGCGGGGACGGCATCAGCCGGAAGCCGCCGCCGGAATCGCGCCACCACTCCGCACCGGGCCGCGCCCGGGCCGGGTCCAGCGCGGAATCGCTGGCCGACCGCGGAGCGGCCGGAATCCTCGTCCCCGGGGAACATGGAAAAATTACGATTTCGTTCGGGTTGGAATTTTATTTTTGCGCCTTGCGATATTATAGTAACGCAAGTCTTTGCAAAAGACTGAACTCAAAACAACCGCGCGGGAGAAATCATCATGCGCAAATCATGGATATGGATGTCATGTGCCGCCGTTTTGTGCGGCGTTTCGCTGAGCAGTGCTTACGGACAGTCGGCCAACGAACTTGCCGAACTGCGGCAGGAAAACGTCCGGCTGCGGCTGGCGTTCAGTGAAACGGAAAAAGGATTTCAGGAACAATACGAAAAAATCGTGGCTCATGTCAACAGTCTTCAGGACATCATCGTCAAGATGCAGGCCACGGTCAACGAATGCAGGAAAAAAACGATTGACGACGGCGGAAAAACCCAGAATCAGGCCGAAGTTCTGGCTCTGCGCCAGCAGGTGCAGACGTTACAATCCGATAATGCGCAACTGCGGGAAGAAATCAAAGTAGCGTTGACCAAATTGCAGCGGCTGATCGAAGCGGAAGCCCGGCAGCGTCAGGCGGGAATGCAGAAACTGGTGGACGTGATCTCCTCCGGGGCGGCGCGAACCGCGGCTCCGGCGCGGGCGGCGGCTCCGGCCCCGGCTCCGGCTCCGGCGGCTCCGGAAGCCGACAACAATTCCGAAGAATATTATGAATATGTCGTGCAGAAGGGGGCTACGCTCAGCGCGATCGCGAAGGCGTATAAGGTTTCGATGGATGATATTCGTCGGGCCAACAAGCTTTCCCGTAATTCGTCGCTCCGAGTCGGGCAGAAATTGTTAATTCCCAAGAAATAAGTAAACGGTTATGTGCGAACGCCGCGATGGCACGGCGGAAAGGGCATCCATATGGCGCCGATCATCGATCCCCGGAAAGTTGCATGGCAGTTGGCGGGGATTCAATTCTGCGGGGCATTCAACGCTTTTGGTTTTGTCACGGTGGCCGTGCTTTCGGCCTGTACCGCGGGCAATTCTTTTTTTGACCAGTCGTCGTTGATGGTCCGGATGTTGTTTGCCTATATCGCGCCGATCATGTTGCTGCCGGGGATTGCCGGGCTGGTGGCCGACCGCTATTCCAAACGGAACGTGCTGACGTGTTGCCGGGTAGCGGAAGTGGCGATCATGCTGGGGGGCGTGTTTACGCTCCAGGACGTTACTCACGGCGGCGAACTTTCGCTGATTTATCTGTTGCTGCTGCTGGGGATTAAGAACGCGTTCGGGCGGGCCGCCGGATTGGGTTATCTGCCGGAAGTATGCGGAGAAAAAGGCGTTTCCCTCGGTAATGGGCTGACCAATTTTACCGGAGCGCTGGGGATTATTACGGGCCTGGCGTCCGGGTTTGCGCTGAACTCGTTGATGCAGTCCTATCCTCAGATTCATATCGGTTCGTGCGGCTGGCTGTTTCTCGGCGTGGCGGTGCTGGGCGCAACCATCTCTTTCCAGTTGCCGGGGCGGGAAGCGGCCAATCCCGGTTTGAAATGGCATGTGCCCAACCAGTTCGATTTTACCGGCGCCTTTCACTATCTGTCGCAGAAGAAGACGTTTTCCTTTGCGATTGCGGCGGAGGTGCTGTTCGGTATTTACCTCAGTTTTTGCGGCATGTTGTTGATTATCAATGTAAGGCATCAGACTGAATACAGCAGTTTTGAACCGATTGATCTGTGTCCGGTCCTGATTTTTCCCTGTCTGGGGCTGGCCGTGGGGGGGCTGGTGGCGGCGTGGTTTTCGCGTCGGCGACTGGAACTGGGCGTGGTGCCGTTCGGGGCGCTGGGTATGATGATTTTCCCATTGTTTTTTACCAGCGGATTTACGCCGGCGCTGGCTTATCATGCGCATCCGGTGTTTCCGCTGTTATTGATCTGGGTGACGCTGGCGGGATTTTCCGCCGGGCTGTTTATTGTTCCGGTTCGCCAGCATTTGCAGCAGACTTCCAGCGTGGCGACCCGCGGCATTTTGATGGCTTATTGCGGCAGCGTCCTGTTTTTCAGTTGTGCCGCCACCTTGCTGCTGGTTTTTGTGCTGGCGGTGTTTCTGCATGTGAAATCCGATGTGCTTTATTGGGCGCTGGCAGTGCTGGTGGCAAGCGTTTCGGGAACGATTTTCTTCCGCCATCCCGAATTTATTTTCCGGATGTTCATGATTCTGCTTAAAACCACGTTTTTCCGCATCAAGACCACCGGGACGGAAAAGATTCCGGAACACGGTCCGGCGGTGCTGATTGCCAATCACGTTTCGTTCATCGACGGATTTTTCATCACCGACTGCACTTCCCGGCGGGTTCATTTCATGATGCATGAAGATTTTTACCGTTTTCCGCTGCTCTATCCGTTTGTGCGTTGGGCGGGATTCATCGAAGTACCGGCGGCCCATAAGGTCAAACAGATGCAGTTGTTGTTCCGCAAGGTACAGCGGATGTTGTCGCAAGGCCGGATTATCTGTATCTTCCCGGAAGGCGGAGTCACTAAAAACGGCATCATGCAGGGCTTTAAAAGCGGAATTTCCCGGATGTTGCCGCCGAATCTGGACGTGCCGGTGATTCCGGTGCGCCTGGGGATGCTCTGGGGCAGCATATTCACGACCTTCAACGGACGACTTAAATTTTTGCCGCCCAAGGAATTGCCGATTCCTGTCTCTATTACCGTCGGGGACCGGATTCCGTCCGGGTTGACGGCGTATCAAGCCCGGGGGATCATGTCGGAACTTGGCGCCGAAGCGGAAAAAGAGATCCGCGATCACGAAATGCCGCTCCATTATCATTTTGCCAAACGGGCTAAACGGCATCCGTTCCGGCAGACTTTCTATGACCACGATGGCAAACCGGTCACGAACTTTTCGTTGCTGGTACGGGCCATTCTGCTGAGTCGGGAAATTCGCAAACTGGTTCCGGACAAGACCCAGTATGTCGGCGTGATGCTGCCGAACTGTTCGGCCGGCGTGGCAACGCTGTTGGCGGTCATGATGGCGGACAAAACCCCGGCGGTCCTCAATTTTACTTCGTCCCGAGCCGTTCTGGAATCGGCCATCGATAAGGCGGAGATCACCTGTATTCTGACTAGTCGGACCTTCCTGAACAAGCTGAAGATGGACCCGTTCCCGCAGATGGTCATGCTGGAAGATGTGGCCCGCGGAATTGGCAAGGCCCGGCAACTCTGGGTGGCGTTGGTCTCGGCCATCGTGCCGACTCACGAGTTGATGAATTACGTTTCGCCGGAAAGTCATGACGACGTTCAACGGATTGCCGCCTTGATCTTTTCCAGCGGTTCCAGCGGCGATCCCAAAGGGGTCATGTTGAGCCATCACAATTTCAATTCCGACGTTTTTTCCTTCTGGCGGGTGATCGGTTGGCGAAAAGACGACCGGATCATCGGCAATTTGCCATTTTTCCATTCGTTCGGGATGATGGTCTGTTTCTGGTTGCCGGCCATGAGCGGCATTGAAGTCGTTTTGACGCCCAACCCGCTGGATACGGCCACGATTTGCCGCGTGATCGAAAAATGGCGGATTACTCTGATCACCGCGCCTCCGACATTTTTGCAGGCCTATATGCGGCGAGGCACGAAACAGCAGCTGGCATCGCTCCGGCTGGTGATTACCGGCGCCGAAAAGCTGCGTGCCGACATTGCCCGGAAATTCAAGGAAATGACCGGGTTGGCCGTGGTGGAAGGATATGGCTGCACCGAATTGGCGCCGATCGTTTCCATCAACCTCTCCAACTCTATTTTTACGCTTGGCGTCTGCGCCGGAAAATATGGCAGCATCGGCGTGGCGATGCCGGGCATCTGTGTTCGGATCGTCGACCCGGTAACGCGCGAACCGGTAGCGGAAGGGTGCGACGGCTTGATGTTGGTGAAAGGCGGCAATGTCATGGTCGGGTATCTGAAAGATCCCCAGTTGACCGCCGAAGTGATTCAGGACGGCTGGTACAACACCGGCGATATCGGGCATATGGACAGCGACGGATATATTACGATCACCGGCCGGATGTCGCGGTTCAGCAAGATCGGCGGGGAAATGGTGCCTCACGAACTGGTGGAAATGCACATCAACGAAATTCTCGAAACCGAAGACCGTTGCGTGGTTGTTACCGACGTGGCCGATGAGCGCAAGGGCGAACGGCTGGTCGTTCTGTATTCGATGGCCGACCTGAATTCGGCGGCCATCGTGGAACAACTGCGGGCCACTGGATTGCCTAACCTCTGGATTCCCAAGGCGGAAGATTTCTTCTACACCGATAAAATTCCGTTGCTGGGCAGCGGCAAGGTCGACTTGAAGAAGACCCGGGAACTCATCAGCCAGATGTTGGCGGCGGCTTCATGAGCGGATTGCCGCGCTGGCTGCGGTTGCCCCGTTTCGGGGGAGTGCGCTATTTGCCCTCGCCGGACGCGACTGCCGGCGAACCGGTAGTTTTAGTTCACGGGTTGATTTGCCGCAGCAATCATATGATGATTCTGGCCCGGCGGCTTCAACGCGCCGGATTTGCCGTATATGTTTATGATTACCGGACCACCACCAAAAATATTGCCGGCCATGGTGTCGATTTTAAACGGTTTCTGGAACGTCTCGCGCAGGAAAATCCCGGTCGGCAGTTGCATATCGTGACTCATAGCATGGGAGGAATCATCACCCGCGAGGCGCTGGGACATCTCGCCGCCGGATGCCAAAATGACGGGGAAATCCTGACTTCGGACCGGATTGGACGTATTGTCATGTTGGCCCCGCCGAATCACGGCTCGGACGCCGCCCGCCGGGTGATGCGCTGGCTGCCGATGGTGGGACGGATGATTCGTCCGCTGCCGGAATTATCCAGCGCGCCGGATGCCTATATCCATCGGGTTCCGGTTCCGGTCGGACTGGATATCGGCATTCTGGCCGGCCGGTTCGACGGCAAGGTGCGGATTGACTATACGCCTTTAGCCGGCATGCGGCATCATCGGGTGGTAAACGCCGAACATCTTTTTATTATGGACTTGCCTTCGACCGCCCGGCAGATCGTCCGCTATCTTCGGACCGGGCGTTTTACGGAATAGACTGAATTGTTCCGGCGCCAAAAAAGGGACCCGTCTCGGGGGGAAGAAACGGGCCCGGGGGAAGATCCTGAAAATTATTTGCTGGTAAAGACGTTCCGGTATCTCAGCGATCCCAGGCGGGCGGATTCGGCATGGCCATCCGTACGAGCCGAAACAAAACTCTTGTCATGCCGGAGAAAACTCATGCCGCCTTCGCCTTCCGGGAGGAGTCCGCTCGGATCGATCAGATCGTCGAGAATGGTGGTCCATTGCGTGGCAAACGCGAACGGATAGCGGCAGAAACTGGCGTCGGCGGACCCGTTATTGTCGGTAACCTGGGTCGCATCGCCGGTAATCACCAATTCCGAAATCCGCGGCAGCAAATGGAGCGGAGTCGATTTGGGCGTTACGCCGTCGTCTTTAAAGGTGGCGACGCCGCCGACAATATAAGGATTGATCGAATAGGTCAGGAAGCCGGCATTGTTGGTGGTTCCCGACGGCAGAATCGCTTCCGGACAGATGAACAGCGTCAGTCGCTTGTCTTTGAGGTTGGCGGCGATATAGGGAACCAGAAAGGCGCTGTAGGCGAATTTACCGGTTACGCCGTTCAGCGTGGTGGTGTCCCATGCCGGCGGGAAATAGCCGTTATAGTCATCGGCATACATATGAAAAGCCAGCCCCTGCTGTTTCAAGTTATTCAGACAGGCCGAAAGACGGGCGGTTTTCCGCGCCCGGCTCAATGCCGGCAGTAACATCCCGGCAAGAATGGCGATAATGGCGATCACCACCAGCAACTCGATGAGAGTGAAATTTCTTTTCTTCCAGTTTTTCATGATATCTCCTTGACGTGATCGGGTTGATTCTCTCAATGTCATAAATATAATTCATTTTACGAAATAAGTCAATCCTATTTATCTTGATTTTTTCGCAATCGTACGCTATATTATTTTCATAAAACGAATAAAATAACAAAAAAGTGAGGCTTCCGATGGACGGCTTGAGCAGTATTAAAATCATTCTGACATTTTTGCTGGCGGGGTTCCTTACTTTTTCGTCATCGGCAGAAAAAATGCTGGTTTTGCTGCCCCAGGCCCTGATGAAGGATGCCGGCAAGAAGCAGACGGCGGAAAAATTCATCAAAACGATGGCCGGACATGGTGTCCAATTACAACTGCAAGCGGCTGACGATGCTCGTGCCGTCCAGTTGAAACAAGCCAAACTGATTTTCTGTTGGACGATCAACGGCTATCCGGCCGCCGTCGGAGCGGCCCTGCTTCAAGCCCAGCGTGAGGGCGCCGTGATCATGGTTCAGGGCGTCAAAGCCTCCCGCGCTCCGCTGACGCCGGAAGAACTGCGACTGGCGGAAAAGTTGTTCGGCATCCAATACCTCGACTATGTCTGCGATCCTCAGGTTGGGGTAGGTGCAGTCAATCAGTACATGTTTATCCGGCCCGACCGGAAAGCCGTCTGGGGCGCGGAAAATCCGCCGCTGTATGCGGCCTTCGCCGGGGAAGCTTTTGCCGCGAACCCGATCAAGGACGCGAAAGTGGCCGGAACCTGGATTCGGCGCGACCGCACGACTGCGGATGGCGCGGCGATCATCGTTCGTGCGCCGGCGACCGGAGGCAAGAGCGTCTATTTCGGCTATTATCCCTTGGCGCTGGCCGCGCAGTCCGACAGCAACGATCTGGCGTGTCATCATGCGGTCATCATGCTGGAAAAAATGCTTGCCTGGAGCGGGATCAAAACCGCTCCGGCCCGAACCGCTGTCGTTCCGGCCCCGTTGAACCTGCATGGGATAACGCCCGCCGTCAGTTGTCCGCGTTCGCTCTGGCTGTGGAACGTCGACTATGTGCTCAATCCGGACGAACGGAAGATCACGTTGCAGTTCTGCCGGGATCGTCATATCAACCGCCTGTACCTTTACAGCGGAACCGCCGCGATTTTTGTTGCGCCGGGGCGACGGCAATTGCAGGACTTTCTGGCGGCGGCGCACGCTGCCGGGATTGCGGTGGAAGGTCTCGACGGCTGGAAGGACGCCATGTTGCCGGAACAACAAGGCAAATTCCTGGCCTCGCTCCAGCGCATTCTCGACTATAATCGGCAGGTCAGCCCGTCGGAACGGTTTGACGGGTTTCAGTCGGATGTCGAGCCGATCACGATGCCGGAATATCATCAGTCTGCGGCCAACCAGCAGCAGTTCGACCGGCTCTATGTCGAGCTTCATGCCAAGTGTCGGGAGGCCATAAAACAGGCCAATCAGCCGGGGTTCGTGCTCGGCATGGCCATTCCGGAAACGTATGCCAACGATACGCCGGACAAATATATCGTCTGGCAGGGGAAAAAAGCGAACGTGCTGGATCATCTCGCCGCCGGAATCGCCGATTATTTTGCCGTTATGTCGTACCATGACCAGGCGTCCCGGATCATTCAGGCGTCCCGGCGGGAAGTCGACTGGGCCGCCCGGTACCGGATCAAAACCTGGGTCGGGGTGGAAACGCTGGATGTCATGGCCCTGTTCGAAGGTTCGCGTTCCATCACCTTTTATGAAGAAGGACTGGCGACGATGGAACGCGAACTGGCGAAAGTCTGCCGTTTTTATGCCAACCAGCCGGGCTTCGGCGGAATTGCCATTCATCACTACGACAGTTATCGTCGGCTGACGGACGGTCCCCGGCCGGATTTTCCGGTCAAACCGGGACCGCAGCTGGAAGCGGTTTCGCTTGCCATTCACGAGATGCCGGCCTATCCGGCCCGGACGGCAGTCTACGGGAAGACGGCTTATCGCGGCCCGAACGATCTGAGCGCCGAATTCCGTTTTGCCTGGGATAAGGACGCGCTCTACATCCGGGCCACGGTTACGGACGACCGTTACTGTTTTACGGATTCCGGCGAGGACCTCTGGAAATCCGATCATCTGGAATTCTGGCTGAATGTCCCTGGCCAGGAAGCCTGTTACCAGGTGGGGATCACGCCCGGCAATTTTGACGGATCGCATTCCGACGATGTCTATCTCTGGTATCCGCAGACGCAAAGCACGGCTCAGCGACAGAAACTGGCCGCCGGAATTCGCATCGAAACCCGTAAAACCGCCACGGGATATGTGGTCAATTGCCGGATTCCCGCGGCGACGATCGGGCTGGCAAAACTGCAAAGCGGCGATATCATAAAGCTGCTGGCCGAAGTCGGCGACACCGACGATCCGTCCGCTCCCTGTAAAACGCTGGTGTCGCTTGCGCCGGACCGCGATCGGGAAAACCCGGAAACCTATGCAACCTTGAAGTTGATCGGACCGTAAATCATGGCTAAAATCAGTAAACAGCTCGATAATGCCGCCACCGTTCTCCGCTATCTTGCCGCGAACGGCGCCTCCACCCAGACGCAGGTGGTCAACGAGATCAAACTCCAGCGGACTTCCGTGTTCAATATTTTCGAATGCCTGGAAAAAAACGGTCTGATCGACCAGCAGAACAATGTGCTGTCGCTTCAGAAAGGCCGTCCCTGCCGACTCTGGAATCTCAACGGACGTCTGGGCGGATTCATGACCGTCTATGTCAGCAATGCCGAAACCGTCATGAACCTGACCGATTGCGCCGGGAACGTGGCGGGAACCGTCACCGAACGCTCGCCGCACGATTTCGATACCGTCCTGAACCGGGTGACCGCGCAGGCGGCAACCTGGCAGTGCCAATTGCCCTTGCTGGGTCTGATTATGGTGTTGGCCGGACGCGTTGATTTCGCCTCTGGACAAGTCGTCTTTTCCCGCATGTGGAAGCTCAAAGATTATCCGCTGCGGGATATCCTGAAAACCCGGCTTCAGGACGTCAACCCCCAGCTTCTGCTGCTGGTGGAAAACGACGCCCGGATGGCCGCCTGGGGACAACGGATCGGCGGGGCCTGCATCGGCCTCGACGACTATCTTTCGCTGAGCATTATCGACGGCCGCCGCAACGGCGAATCGGTACCGATCAGCATCGGCAGCGGAGTGGTTCTGGCCGGCCAACTCTATCGCGGCCAGCGCGGCGGGTCCGGCGAACTCGACGAATCCTGCTATCGCTGGTTCGGCAAAATTTACGCCGACGGCCGCTTCCCGGTTTCCCTTCAGGAACTGGACCGGAAATCCCGTGCTTATTTTGCGGCCAAACTGGGCGAAAACTTTGCCCATCTGGTTAACTATCTGGCCCCGCAGCGCATGGTGGTTGTGTTCGAACAGCCGCCGCCGTCGCCGGATTTTTTCACCACGCTGCGACAGGAAATTCAGAAGAAATTGATCTGTACCGACAGCCGGAATTTCCCGGTCGAGATCGCGGTCGACGGCATCGGGTCCGTGGTGCGCGGCGCCCAGGCACTATTGCGGGATGCCTTTTTCAGCGACGACCGGGAATTGTCGGTCCTGCTGGACGGCCGTTTTCCGGAATAGAAAGTACGGCGATGGCGGATCTCCTTTTGCGCCGCCATCGCCGCGTCCACAACCCGCCCCAACGAACATGCCAGGCATGCTCTCCTTGCTGTGATTTTTCGTTCGGTCAGTCTGCCAGCACTTCCGCTCCGACCGGGCCGACGGTCACTGCCACCGCCTGGTCGAGAACGGTTTGCCGGTGCTGATAAATCCAAGTCCACATCCGGTCGACCGGGTCCATTACTTGAATGACGGCGATTTTATGGACTTTGTTCCAGTACCGCCGGGGGATCGCACCGGACCAGGCGAACGATTCTTTCTGAACTTTGCCGACGGCGGTCGTGCCTCCGACTCGAAAAGATTGCGGCGCCGTGGCATAGAGAAAACCGCCGGCGGAATCCAGCGCGACCGCCATGACCTCGCCGACAAACCCTTTTCCGCAGTAGTTCTGGAAAATCGTCACGGCGGTGATCTGCCCCAGCTCTTTTTTGACGACCACCGAGGAATACATATAATGTCCGTCCCCGCCGCTTTTGACCTGAAAGGCACAGTCGGTTGCCCAACCGGACGCCAGCGGGAACAAACTCATCACCGCTATCGTCAATCCGATTATCGCCGTCTTCATCGATTTTCCTCCGCTTCTCAAAAGGACGAATAAGCACAGTTCGTGCCGAAGCGGAAACAATAGCGTGAATTTAATGTGAAATATATTTGCAGTAAGCTATTTACAATATATTTCAAGGCCGGATTCCAGTTCCGGCGAATCCGGCGCTTTTGCAGAAATGATAAAAAACTTATCATAAATGAGAAATTTTTTATCACGAATGACAAAAAACTTTCAAAAAAACCCCCGTCCCCTGGCTCTCCTCTTTTGTGGCCGATTGATCTGTCTGCGCAACAAACAGATCAATAAAATAAAAGTTTTGCGGGGCCAAAGTCGGGGTGCCGGGAAGAAAACGGGGAGCAGTTTCAAATGCGCCCCGTGGCTTCCCCGCTATCCTTAACTTACCGGGCGGATTCCGCCGCAATTTTGGCCAGCAGCGCTTCTCCGACCTGCCGTCCGAGCTGATAACACTTTTCCAGATCGGATGCCAGCGGCACGTACTTTTGCTTGATGCTTTCGCCGACGCGTTCCACGTTCATCGCCGCCAGATATTCTTCCAACTGCTTGACGGCTTCGCCGCTCCAGCCATACGAACCGAACGCGGCGCCGATCCGATGCTGCGGCCGCAGCCCTTTCAGGTAGGTCAACACATCGGCCATGGACGGGAAAATATTGTTGTTCAGGGTCGGACTGCCGACCACGATCGCACCGGCATCGATCACCTCGGTGGCCACGTAACTGCGGTCGCGGGCGCTCATCTGGATCAATTCCGCCGTCACTCCGGCATCGCGGAGGCCGTCGCCGATGGAATACGCCATCTTTTCGGTCGAATGCCACATGGTGTCGAAAACCACCAGCGCCTTGGGGTGCAGCGGTTGCGCCGCCCAATGTCCGTACCACTGGAGAATTTGCGCGATATCTTCGGGACGCCGCCAGATCGGACCGTGGTCGGGTGCCAGCATCCGGATGTCCAAGTTATAGGACGGCAACGCCGCCAGCAGTTGTTTGGCCTTTTCGGCGTAGAGCAGCAGAATGTTGGCAAAATATTTTTTCGCTTCCCATTCGAGGATGGAGGGATCGTACTGATCGGCAAACAGGCTGGAGCCGGCCAGATGCATCCCGAACGCGTCCTGGGAAAACAGAATTTTCTCATCGGTGAGATAACTGATCATGCTGTCGGGCCAGTGCAGCATTTTGGTTTCGATGAATTTGACCGTATTGCGGCCCAGGTGGATTTCGTCGCCGGTTTTGACCGGCGTGATCGGCTGTTCGAGCCGATAGTGGGCGTCCAGCGCTTTCTGACCGGCGATCGAGGCAAAAACTTTTTCCGGTTTGACTGCCTTGATGATGTCCGGCAAACTGCCGGAGTGGTCGGGTTCGGCGTGGTTGGAAATGATATAGTCGATCTTTTCCGGATCGATGACCGAAGCGATGCGGGCCAGCAGATGATCTTTGAACGGAGCTTTGACGGTATCGATCAACGTAATCTTGTCGTCCAGCACCAGATAGGCGTTATAGGTGGACCCGCGTTCGGTCTTGTACCCGTGGAATTCGGTGACGCTCCAATCGACGGCTCCGACCCAATAGACATTTTTAGTTACCGGAACGGCTTTCAGATATTCAGTGTTCTGCATGATCCGTATTACTTCTTTTCATAGTTAAGACCGGAGCCGCTTCGACAGCGGCTCCGGTCGTCAATTTTTTCCGTTTCCACCGTCGCCATTACGGCGCGGCCGGCGCGGCGGTCAAGCCGATGCCGGCCGTCACCAGCGGCGACACCGCCCGGGCGGCGGCTTCGCGGTCGAGCCGGAACAGCACGTCCGGGGACGTGCCGGCCATCTTGATCTGGTCGGCCATGTCCTTGGCGTTGGCTTCTTCTTCGATCTGTTCGTTGATGAACCACTGCATCAGCACATGAGTGAGCTGATCGCGGTTTTTCAGCGCCAGTTCGTCGATATCGCCGAGCCGGGCGGTCACGGTTTGTTCGTGTTCGTAGGCTTGCTTGAAGGCATCGAGCGGGCTTTTCCAGGAGTGCGGCGGTTTGGCGATCTCCTGGAGCGTCACCTTGCCGTCGCGGTCATGGACGAAATCGAACTGTTTTTGAGCGTGAAAGGTTTCTTCCAGATACTGAATGCGCATCCAGTGGGAGAACCCGTTATAATTTTCCTGCTTGAACCAGGCGGCCATGGCCAGATACAGATAAGCCGAGTAGAACTCGTAATTGATCTGGCCGTTGATTGCCTGTTCGACTTTAGCGTTCAACATGATTTATCAACCTTTCCACAGACCGTGTTTGTTGCAGTATTCGCGGACGATCAGGCCGGGTTTGAGCGGCACGTAGAATTCCGCTTCCGGTTTGTCGCCGGGCTGGAGATACTTGCGGTTGACGTAGGGGCCGTTGACCACTTCGATCCACTGAATGTAGTGATCTTCGGTCATCGGGTGCGGCGTGCAGCCGACGGTGACTTTGACGCCCTTGGCGTCGCCGGTGACGATCGGCACATGCTTTTCCACCGTCTTATCGGCGGTCTGTTCGTTCATCGGAATCATTTTCTCGCCGCAGCAGGCGATGTCGAAACATTCGTCGCCTTCGGTGAGAATTTCCACTGTCAACGGACTGTGAGCACACTTGTAGACTTGCAACTTCTTCGCCATAACACACCCCCATTGGTTAGTCGGCTGAGCATTAATAATTTTCGTTTTTGATCTGGAAATATTCGGTGCCGTGCAGGCAGGCCGGACATTTCTTCGGCGGTTCGGTCCCGACGTATACATATCCGCACTTGGAGCAGACCCATTCCACCGGCTGATCTTTCTTGAATACCGTTCCGGCTTCCACGTTTTTGAGCAGCGTCAAATAGCGTTCTTCATGGTGTTTTTCCGCCACCACGATCTTGCGGAACGCCGCCGCCACATCGCGGAAACCTTCTTTTTCCGCCACGTCGGCAAAGCCCGGATAGAGTTCCGACCATTCGAAGTGTTCGCCGCCGGCCGCCGCTTTCAGATTTTCCGCCGTCGTGCCGACTTTGCCCGCCGGATACGACGCCTTGATTTCCACTTCGCCGCCTTCCAGAAAACGGAAGAAACGCTTGGCGTGAATCCGTTCCTGATCGGCGGTTTCGTCAAAGATGGCGGCGATCTGGAGCAAGCCGTCTTTCCGGGCTTGCGACGCAAAGTAATTATAACGATTACGGGCCTGAGATTCGCCGGCAAATGCGGCCAGCAGGTTCTTTTCGGTCTGGCTCCCCTTGAATTCCGTCATGATTCCCATTTCCCTTTCTGTGTTAATGAATGGCTTTATGAATTCAGGAGACTTTGGCCGCAGCCGCCGTTTCCTCCTGGCACAACTTTTCTTTTCGACACTGCGGACACAATCCGCTCAATTCCAGATGATAACTCTCAATCTGCAACCGCCCCAGCAAATCTTCCAGTTCATGATCGATTTCCGTCAACCCGGAGTCGCAAACATCGACCACGCCGCCGCAATTCCGGCACCGCATATGAAAATGCGCTTCCGGCCGGCCGTCAAACCGCTTCTGCCGTCCGCTCAGTTCCAGCTTCTGGATCATCCCGGTTTCCGCCAGCAATTCCAGATTCCGGTAAACCGTACCCAGGCTGATCTGCGGCAGCCGCTTTCGGACGATCGCATAAAGTTCGTCCGCCGTCGGATGCGTATCCAGCTTCTTCAGTTCCTCGATAATGATGCGTCGTTGCGATGTATTGCTGAGTTTCATCGTTTTTTAAATCCAAACTTAGTAATAATTACTATTTTTATTGTACCCGCACTTCGTCACGAAGTCAAGCTCCCGAACCAAAAAATCCTGAGAACGGGGAAACAATAGAACAATAGAACAATAGAACAATAGAACATTAGAACAATAGAACATTAGAACAATAGAACATTAGAACAATAGAACAGGGGAACATTAGAACAATAGAACAGGGGAACAGGACATTTTTGACTTTCCTCCATAGCGCGTCGGTGCGTTATACCGGGGCATACTCGGCTATCGCCTTGGCCTCTGGACCCCGAAATCACTACTGCCGCCATTCTGCATGTTACGCGAGGTCAACTGTCCGTTGTCATGTTTGAGATTCTCGAGCACCAGCGAGAGAATACGGCGACCGTGCGGCGAATTCGAGCTTTCGCGACGGCGTCAGCCGGAGCGAAAC
>Ga0160425_1001502_pt1 | contig 21855 bp, 21 predicted proteins | sample BioMet8_FD_108193 | JGI IMG/M metagenome (GOLD analysis project Ga0160425, IMG submission 108193) | Microbial communities from bioreactor (seeded with sewage sludge) at Lawrence Berkeley National Lab, California, USA - Biofuel... | ecosystem: Engineered > Bioreactor > Anaerobic > Unclassified ...
CAGAGGATTCTGCGCCCCTCAGCTGCTTTTCCTCCAAACCCGCAAATGCCCTGAAATCAAGGGCTTTCAAGCTTATTTTCCTTCTACTCTTGACATCAATACCACCGTCTCGACGTGCGCGGTCTGCGGGAACATGTCCACCGGCTGTGCCTTTTCCAGCGTATACTCTCCGCTTGCGCACAGTATTTTAAGGTCTCTTGCCAGCGTTGCGGAGTCACAGCTTACATAGACAATTTTCTTCGGTTTCATCTCCAGCATGGTCTGAAGACATTTTTCATCGCAGCCTTTCCTGGGCGGATCCGTTACGATCACATCCGCATGCGCGCCATGGCTTTTAAGCTGCTCCGGCAGAACTTCCTCTGCCTTCCCCGTAAAGAACTCTGCATTCCGGATGCCGTTTCGCTCTGCGTTTTTCCTGGCATCTTCCACTGCCTGCGGGACAATTTCCACGCCGTATACTTTTGCTGCTTCCTTTGCAAGAAACAAAGAGATTGTTCCTATTCCGCAGTACAGATCCCAGACGGTTTCCTTCCCGGTAAGACCTGCATATTCCAGGACTTTCCGGTAAAGCTTTTCCGTCTGCGCGGAATTCACCTGATAAAAGGACTGCGCCGAAATCCGAAATGAAACGCTGCCGATCGTATCCGTAATGAATCCGCTTCCTGCAAGTGTCCGCGTTTCGTCCCCGAGTATCACGTTTCCGGGCTTCCGGTTGATATTCAGCGCAACGGTTTTAATACCGCTTATCCCGGTAAGACACCTGCACAGTTCTTCCGTATGAGGTACCTTCCCGGAAAAGGCGATCAGGCACACCATGATCTCTCCTGTTGAAAAACCTTTCCGGATAAGAATGTGCCGGATAAGACCGGTATGCTTTTCCTCATCGTAAGGCGAAATCCGGAATTCCTTCATCCAGTCCGTTACGGTTTTTAAGATATCCCTGTTCTCCGGAAACTCCAGAAGGCAGTCTTCGCACGGAACGATAAAATGCGAATGTCCCGCGTAAAAACCGGCGGCTGTATGTCCTGCCCGGTCAAGTCCTGCGGGGATTTCCGCCTTGTTGCGGTAACGGAACGGATTTTCCATGCCGATCACGGGCAGAACCTGCGCGTCCTGAAATCCGCCTATCCGCATGATGTTGTTCCGGACTTTGTTTTCCTTGAAGGAAAGCTGCGCTTCGTAGCGCATGTCCTGCAGAACGCAGCCGCCGCATTTGCCGGCAACCGGGCAGACAGGTTTTATGCGGTCGGGTGACGGCGTTATGATTTCCTGAAGTCTCGCAAAGCCGTAGGACTTTTTCACCTTCATGACCGAAGCCCGTATCCGGTCTCCCGGAACAGCGTCCTTAATAAACCAGGTAAAGGCATCGGTTTTCCCGATGCCTTCTCCTTCCGATCCCAGATCTGTAATTGTCAGTTCGATTGATTGATTTTTCTGATACGTCATACCGGTATCCTTTTCAAAAGCCGGAAAGCACCGGCCATGTTCATTTGGAAGTCTTTCTGATATTGGAATCCATCAGACGGTTGAATCCGAGCCATCCGTCATTGGATCCGGCTGCATCGAGCGCTTCCTTGAAGATTTCCATCTTGGCATCCGTGTTGTCCGCAAAGTTCAGGGCCATAGCCTCGATCAGCGCGGGCTTTTTCGGAGAGCCGTATTCGTATTCCCCGTGATGGGCAAGAATGCAGTGCTGAAGTTCCACGGAACGTCTTTCGGGGAATCCCGGAATGCCGGCAATCTTTTCTCTGATCATTCCGCATCCTATCACGATATGTCCCAGAAGCTGTCCCTCATCCGTATAATCATTTTCCGGAAGCGGGGAAAGCTCTCTGGTTTTACCGATATCATGAAGAAGCGCCGCCGTAATCAGAAGATCGTGGTTCAGAACAGGATATGCCTTGCAGTAATATTCGCACAGACACGTTACGGACAGTGTGTGCTCCAGAAGTCCTCCCACAAAACCGTGGTGCACGTTTTTGGCGGCGGAGCCGAAGCGGAATTTTCTGATGAACTCCTTGTCCTCCGCAAAGAATGCGCAGAGAAGCCTGTTCAGGGAAGGATCCTTCACGGATTTGATCTTATCAAGAAATTCCGCATACATCCCGTCATTGTCCTTTGCGGAAACCGGAAGATAATCCGAAGGAATGTATTCGCTTTCTCCCGCTTTTCTGATCCTGCGCACGTTCAGCTGCAGCGCATTGTTGAAGGAGGTTACGTCCGCATCGACGGAAACATAGTCGAGTGATTCAAAATCCCCTATCCCCGGATTGCCGAGATCCCAGATCTTGGCATCAATAGTGCCTGTCTTGTCCTGCAGAACCATACTTCCGTATTCCTTGCCGCTCTTTGTCATGAGAATCTGTCTGTTCTTGCAGAGATAGATTTCCGACACATGCATGTTTTCATGAAGTTCATCTATATATTTCATTTTATCTCGCTCCTACCGTTACCTGAAATTCCAGCGGTGTATACGCATTTTCACGTCCGGTCCGCATGACGGTCACCTTGACGGAATCCTCGGCATGAAGTTTTTCCAGTTCCGCCGTGTATTCCTGCATGGTCTCCGTTTTGTTTCCGCCGACGGAAGTAATGATATCCCCGGCCTGGATTCCGGCCCTGTATGTCGGTCCGTCATTGTTCTGGCTGGTCACGTAAATCCCGGCCGGAACGCCCTGGTCCTGTACTTCCTTCGTGACTTCCGCCCCGGTTATTCCCAGTAACGGCGAAGCCTGTCCGTTTGTCATGTGTTCCAGAACACTCTTGTAGTCCGAAATCCCGGAGATCATAGTCGGCCCTTTGTTCTCTTCGGAAGTAAAGGCATCCGTTACCCACCCGATCAGCTGCCCGTCCGTATTAAGGACCCACGTCCCGTCGGAGGCGTTGCCCTTTCCGTCCGTATAAATGACATCCGCCGACCTGTCGGTCACACTGACGTTCCGTGCGATATAGGATGCAAAACCGTAATCGACGGAATGGACAGTGCCCTGCGGACTGCCTGTAAGAACAAGCGGATCCCCGCGTTTTACCTGATAGGAATTTCCGAGTTCAACTGCGGTGGCGGAATCCAGCATTTTGCGGTTGGCGTCGGTCACGGAAACAGACAGCACGGCAAGTCCACTCGGCGCGTCCAGCCTCTTCTGAACGGCATCCGTCTGTCCGCCGCCGTTAAAGGTCACCTTCAGCGCATCCGCGTTTTCCAGTGCCTTGCCTGTCGTAAGAATCATCAGTTCGGAATCCGTCCTGGCAATGACGATCCCGGAAAAAAGTCCGGATGTCTGAACGGAATTATCAAACCAGTCTTTCTGTGTCTTCACGGAATTCACGGCAACCACGGACCGGTCCGTCCGGTCGGCGATACCGCGGAGATTGTTCAAGATCGAAACCAGGTCATCCATGGAATACGGATAGCTTTCCATGGCATCATTCACCATGTTTTTCACCGCTTCGGATTCCGTCTCCTGCTGGGATGCAGAAGTGGTACTCTGCGTTTCCGGAACCGTTGCTTCGGTTTCCGGAGCCGCGGTCGGTTCATCTCTCGGAATCTTTACCGTTTCCACGGGAAGCGTGGTTTCCCTTGCAAAGTATTTCACGGCATACGGCCGTGCCAGCACCAGGGTGATGACGGCGACAACACCGAAGAGCACCGCCGAAAATATGATCTTTATGACATGCCGAAAAATCCGGCCTTTCGATGCCGGCTTTTTCTTTATTTTCTGCGTGATGAACGGATGCTTTTCCTTCTTAGCTTCCGGGTTTTCCAGATTGGGTCCGCTGCCGTCCGGCATGGCGTTCTCCTTAAAAGCGGTTTGAATTCGCACACCGCATAACAGCTACATTATATAGGTTTTTATGATATACTTCAAGAGAACCCGAAAAGGACATATACATAAAATGAACGAAAAATCTCTCAGGATACTTGAATATGACAAGATTACGCAGCGTCTCTCGCAGTGCGCCACCAGCGCCCCGGGACGTTTGCTTTGCCAGCGTCTTCTTCCTTCTTCCGACGAAGCGGAAATCCGGACGGCTCAGAAGGAAACATCCGATGCCTGCGCCAGAATCCGTATCAGGGGACAGGCGGGATTCGGCGACACCTTTGACGTAACGCCTTCCCTGAAACGGCTTGCCGTTTTCGCTTCGCTTTCCGTTGCGGAGCTGTACCACATTCTGAGACTCCTGGACAATGTCTCGCGCATAAAGGAATGGGGAGCCTTTCCGGAAGAAACCGAACCGGATTCCCTGTCCGGCTACTTTGATTCCATGAACCCTCTTCCTGATCTGTCGAGAGAGTTAAACCGCTGTATCCTTTCGGAAGACCTGGTCGCGGACTCTGCCTCTCCCGAACTGAACAAGATCCGCCGTCAGCTAAAGTCCAATGCGGACCGCATGCACGGGGAACTCAATTCCGTTCTGAACGAACACCGCGCATGGCTGATGGATCCCGTGATCGCTCTCCGGGACGGCAGCTACTGTCTTCCCGTGAAAAGCGAATACAAGGCAAAGGTCCCGGGCGTCATCCACGATCAAAGTGCCACCGGCTCCACGGTTTTCATTGAACCCATGGCTGTCATACGGATGAACAACGAGCGCCGGGAACTGGAGCTTGCCGAACAGCATGAGATCAGCGAAATCCTGGCGACCTTAAGCAGGAGCGTTGCGCCCTGTGCGGAAACGATCAAAGAAGCCATGGACACCATGGCACATCTTGATTTCGTATTTGCGAAAGCAAAGCTCTCCGGCGAAATGTCCGGAAGCGAACCGGATTTCAATTCCCGCGGTTTTCTGGAAATCAAGGATGCCCGCCATCCACTGATCAGCAAAGACACCGTTGTCCCGATCACCGTAAGGCTCGGGGACGCATACGATCTTCTGATCATTACCGGACCGAACACCGGCGGAAAAACCGTTTCCCTGAAAACGGTCGGCCTGCTGACTCTGATGGGGCAGTCCGGTCTTCACATCCCAGCATTTGAGGGAAGCACCCTTGCCGTCTTTGATGATGTCTTCGCGGATATAGGCGACGAACAGAGCATAGAGCAGTCTCTTTCCACTTTTTCCGGCCACATGAAAAACATCGTGGACATCCTTTCCCGAGCGGATGCAAAATCCCTGTGCCTCTTTGATGAACTCGGTGCGGGAACGGACCCGACGGAAGGAGCGGCGCTGGCCATTTCCATTCTGTCCTTCCTGCACCGCATGCAGACCAGGACCGTTGCGACAACGCATTACAGCGAGCTGAAAGTGTACGCCTTAAATACGCCGGGCGTTGAAAACGCCTGCTGCGAATTTGACGTGGAAACACTCCGCCCCACCTACCGCCTGCTTCTCGGAATTCCAGGGAAATCGAACGCCTTTGCCATTTCCAAAAGGCTGGGCCTGCCGGAAAGCATCATAGAAGAAGCCGGGACCCACATCGAAAAAAACGATCTTGCTTTCGAAGATCTTCTTTCCCGCCTGGAGAACGACAGGTCCACCATAGAAAAGGAACGGGAGGAGATCGATTCCTACAAGAAGGAAATCGAAACGCTGAAGTCCCGTTACGAGCAGCAGGATGAGCACCTGGATGAACGGAGGGAAAAAATCATCCGCAAGGCCCGTGAGGAAGCAAACCGGATTTTAAGCGAAGCCAAGGAAACGGCGGATTCCTCCATCCGGGAAATCAACCGTCTTTCTTCCGATTCCGGTTTAAGCAGGGCGCTGGAAAAGCAGCGCACGGCCATCCGTGAAAAGCTGAAGGAAACGGATGCCGGTCCTCTTATTCATGCTGCCGTGCCTTCCGGAAACGGAAAGAAAAAACCGCCCGTGCTGAAACCCGGCGACAGTGTTAAGATATTAAGCATGAATCACAACGCCATCGTTTCCTCCCTGCCGAACGAAAAAGGCAACTTCTTTGTTCAGATGGGGATTTTGAGAACGCAGGTCAATATAAACGACGTGGAACTTCTTCTGGACGATGAAGCAGACAGCCGGCATGCGGGAAGAACCGCATTCGTTTCCTCCGGCACGTCGCCGATGGAAAGAGCTGCCGGAATTTCCCCGGAAATCAATCTGATCGGTCTTAACGTGGACGATGCCTGCGCGACGCTGGACAAATACCTGGACGACGCCATGCTCTCACATCTTTCTTCCGTCCGCATCATCCACGGAAGAGGAACCGGAGCATTGAAAAAGGGCATCCACGAATTTCTGCGGAAGCAGAGTTTCGTCAAGTCCTACAAACTTGCCCCCTGGGACGACGGCGGCGACGCGATCACCGTTGTCACTTTCAAATAATAAAGAAAACGGAGCAGATCAAATGGCTGACAAGCAGAAAATTTTAATTGTCGATGACGACGAAAATATTGCGGAACTGATTTCCCTCTACCTGATCAAGGAATGCTATGACACGAAGATTGTCCATGACGGGGAGGAAGCCCTGAAGGTCTTTCCGGAATTCAAGCCGGATCTTGTTCTGCTGGACCTGATGCTTCCGGGAATAGACGGCTATCAGGTATGCCGTGAAATACGTTCAAAATCTCAGGTGCCCGTTATCATGCTCTCCGCCAAGGGCGAAATTTTCGACAAGGTCCTGGGACTTGAGCTCGGCGCCGATGATTATATGATCAAGCCGTTTGATTCCAAGGAACTTGTGGCAAGAGTCAAAGCCGTCATGCGGAGAACCACGCAGAAACCGGAAGCCTCGACAGAAGAAAAGCAGCAGGGAGAATTTGTGGAATATCCGGATCTGACCATTAACCTGACCAACTATTCCGTTGTCTATATGGGACATCAGGTGGAAATGCCGCCCAAGGAACTGGAGCTTCTCTATTTCCTTGCCAAGAGCCCCAATCAGGTGTTCACACGGGAACAGCTTCTCGATCATATCTGGGGATACGAATATGTAGGCGACACCCGCACGGTGGACGTCCATATCAAACGTCTGCGCGAAAAGATCAAGGATCATGAAAAATGGGCTATCGTTACCGTCTGGGGAATAGGATATAAGTTCGAAGTCAGAAAATAAAGCGGGACAGGCCGGATGAAGATCAAACTTTCCTTATATGTAAAATTCATACTCGGATACATCCTGTACGGCGTTGCCGGTTTCATTGTGATCGCGACGCTTTCTTCCCGTCTGACCTACAGCTATCTTGTCCGCTCCCGGAGCGAAACGCTTTATGACGAAGCCAACCTGATCGCTTCCACATATTCCACGGTCTATCAGGGAAAGAACATTGATCTTGCCAACGCCTATCCTCAGCTGCAGGCCGTTGCCACTTTCCTGCGCGCACAGATCTGGGTCATGGACCGGAACGGTGTCATCATCGTGGATTCGGACAACAAAAGGACCGGCGATGTGATCCCCAATTTCGATCCGACCGCAACCGGTAACAAATCATACATGACCGGCTCCTATTTCGGTTCCTTCCCGTACGAGGTCTTAAGCGTTTCGGCTCCGGTCACCGGCAACTACCGGACCTACGGATATGTTGTCATTCATCTGCCCATGGAACAGGTTCAGGCAAGCTCGAACGAAATCCTGAACATCGTTTACATGACCTGTCTCATCATCTTCCTTCTTTCTCTCTTAATCCTGATCCTGATCCAGGTCATCGTGTTCCTGCCCCTGAAAAAGATCACAGAAGGGGCCGCCCAGTATGCCAAGGGAAATCTCAAATACCGCGTCACGGTGAAGACGCATGATGAAATGGGATATCTTGCCAACACCATGAATGCCATGTCGGACGAGCTCGGAAAATCGGAGGATTACCAGAAGCGTTTTATTGCCAACATATCGCACGACTTCCGCTCCCCCCTGACTTCCATCAAGGGATATCTGGAAGCCATCCTGGACGGCACCATTCCTCCCGAAATGCAGGAAAAATATTTAAAACGCGTGATCGGGGAGACCGAGCGGCTTACCAAGCTTACCAGCGGCATGCTGACCTTAAACACGCTGGATTTCAAGGGCCAGCTGACCCGCACGAACTTTGACATCAATCATGTAATCCGTGACACCGCCTCAAGTTTTGAAGGGCAGTGTGAGGCGAAGAACATTACCATTGACCTGACTTTTTCCGATGATGTGGAAATGGTTAATGCCGATCTCGGTAAGATCCAGCAGGTCCTCTACAACCTGATCGACAACGCCATCAAGTTTTCCCATCACGATTCCGTGATCTACGTGCAGAGCTACGAAGAGCGGGAAAAGATTTTTGTTTCCGTAAAGGATACGGGAATAGGCATTGCAAAGAAAGACATCAAAAAGGTATTTGACCGTTTTTACAAATCGGACACTTCCCGCGGAAAGGACAAAAAGGGAACCGGCCTGGGTCTTGCCATCGTGAAAGAGATCATTCAGGCGCACGAAGAAAATATCGATGTCGTCAGTACGGAAGGCGTAGGGACGGAATTCATATTTTCGCTGGCTAAAGCCATGGAAAACGGGGAATAACCGCTAGCAGCCACCTTTCCGGGTACATTTTACCGGCCTTTTTTAAGGTTTCTTACGGTTTTTTAATCCGTCTTCCGTTTGACGGAAAAAGGAATTATAATGTAGGTATGTTATTAAAGTGACTGGAGGAAAAGCATATGAGAAAATGGAAAAAGTTTCTGGCCATCCTGCTTTCGGCATGCCTGATGGCAGCATTCGGTTCTGTATCCGCCTTCGCTTCCAGCAGCGATGACGATGACGACAGTACGGATTATACAGTCAGCGGCGTAGGATGGGATGTCAGCAACAGCAATGCCAAGGTTTACTGGGATACGGGGGACGGAAAAACCTCCTATAAGGTTGAGGTCTATTATTCCAGCACATTAAAATCAAAATACAGAATTGCTTCCAAGACCGTAAGCTATTCCGCAGGTCAGTGTGATGTAACTTCCGAAATCATCAACCACGGATCCGGTACCTTTTATGCCGTCGTCACCTGCAAAAAGGAAAACCCGTCAAGCGGCACAAAAAATTCCGATAAATCCGACGGCGAATATATCGATTCCGAAAGCATTACCCTGCTGAAGGCCAACTACAAAGGCACTGGCAGCTCAACAAATTCTTCCACAACATCTTCCACCGGATCAAACGGTCCCGGCACTTCATCCGCAGGCAGCTGGAAACAGAATGCGGACGGAACCTGGTGTTATGTAAAATCCGACAATACCAATGCAACCGGATGGCTCGAGATCAGCGGCAAATGGTATTATTTTGAAGCGACCGGCCTTATGGACGCTTCCAAATGGATTCCGAGCGCAGCCGAAGCCGGCGTCTGGTACTATGTAGGACCGAACGGTGACATGTATGTCAGCACAACGACTCCCGACGGTTATACGGTTGATGCGGACGGCAAATGGAAAGGCTGAAAAGGCCGGGCGGACAGCCTGAATGAAATGCATAAAAGGAAGATGCGGACAACATCTTCCTTTTCTTGTAAGAGAAACGTAAGTCTAAACCGCCTTGATTTCAGGACATTTTCAGGTAACATGAATAGTATACAGACAGTTGAAGATTTCATTTTGGTTTCCGAAACATGAAAAAGCATTAAAAGGAGGCGTTTCATCATGAAGAAATTCAGTTTTTGGAAAAGACTTGCCACAGTGTTTCTGTCCCTGACCCTGGTCCTCGGGACAACAGTCATATCTCACGCGACCACACTGACGGATGCGATCACATCCATTCCGGTCTCCATCACCTATGACCTTTCATCCGGCATGACCAAGAGCGATGTCTACGCGACCAGTGACTCCGACGGAATTTCCTCCGTCACGGTTTCCAGCATCTCCAACGTGTCATCCGGAAAACGGCCGACTGTCAAGCTTACCATCAAGGCGGATACCAGCGACGGCTATTATTTCGCATCCTCGGATGCTTCCACGCTGAAGACCTCTTCCGCATTCGATCTTTCCGGTGATACGACAACCTATGTGAGTTCTTCCAGGTCCAGCAATTCCGCCGTTGTCCTGACGGTACGCCTTGCCAAAATTGACGGTTCGTCCAGCGACGATCTGACCATTGACAGCATTGACTGGGACGGTGACGAATCCGGAAGCGTTACCTGGTCGGAAGCAACCGATGCAGACAAATACTACGTAAAGCTTCTCCGCGGAAGCACCACGAAAGAAGAAGTGCAGACAGAAAACACTTCCTATGATTTCTCTTCCTACATCACATCGACCGGAACCTATTACGTAAAGGTAAGAGCCTACAACGGGGGAACCTACGGCAGCTGGGTGACTTCCGACAGCCTCTATGTGGATTCCGATACCTTAAGCAGCATTGAAAGCAATACTTCCAGTTCTTCCTCCAGTTCTTCCAACGGACCGGGGACCTCGAATTCTTCTTCCGGCGCATGGCTTAAGGATTCCACCGGCTGGTGGTACTGCAATGCAGACAAGACCTATACGACAAACAACTGGCAGCAGATCAACGGTTACTGGTATTACTTCAACGCTTCGGGTTACATGGTGACCGGATGGCTTAAGAGCCCCGCTTCCGGCAAGTGGTATTATTTAAGCACCACGGACGGTTCCACGCTCGGCCGCATGATGACAAGCTACTGGACACCGGATAATTACTATGTTGATTCCGACGGTGTCTGGGTACAGGGCAAGACAAAATAAAATATATCTCTGATCTCATGGAAACCTCCACTGAAGTCTGTGGAGGTTTCCTTTTTCTTCCAGTTCAGGGAATCCGTTCTGGCGCAGGGCTTCATAGAGAACAATTGAAACCGAGTTTGAAAGATTAAGGCTTCTGGTGCCGGGACACATGGGAATCCGGATACAGTCTTCCTCATGATCAAGAAGGATTTCTTCCGGGATCCCAGCACTCTCCTTTCCGAACATCAGAAAGCAGTCCGGCTCAAACCGGACATCCGTATATTTTTTCCGTGCTTTCGTGGTTGCCATGTAAATTTTGATACCGGGATTTTTTTGCATGAATTCATTGAAATCCATATAGACTTTAAAATCCAGGTCTTCCCAGTAATCGAGCCCCGCCCGCTGTACGGCCTTGGAATTCAGCCTGAATCCGAGCGGCTCAATCAAATGAAGACGTGTGCCTGTTGCGACACACGTCCTTCCGATATTTCCCGTATTAGCCGGCATCTCCGGCTCCAGGAGAACAACATTCATCATCTGTTTCCCGGTCCTTCCATAATCATTTTCCGTCCAGTTTCGCAATGAAGCAGCTGATCCGGTCAAGGGCTTCTTCCAGCTGTTTCAGGGAATAGGCATAGGAAATGCGGATAAATCCCTCACCGGAATCCCCGAATGCATTTCCGGGCACCACCGCAACTTTTTCCTCCGTAAGCAGGCGCTCGGCAAATTCTTCGCTGGTCATTTTAAAACGCTGAATACTCGGGAATACGTAAAAAGCTCCTTCCGGTTCAAAGCAGGGCAGATTCATTTTCTTAAGCCTGTCCAGAACATATCTTCTTCTCTGGTTGTAGGAATCCCGCATTTTTGCAACTGCCTGGTCTCCATCCCGCATGGCTGCGACCGCAGCATACTGGCTTGTCGTAGGCGCGCACATAATGGCAAACTGATGGACCTTGATCATCTGCGCAATGATATCCTTAGGCCCGCATGCATAACCGAGCCTCCAGCCTGTCATGGCATAGGCCTTGGAAAATCCGTTGATCAGGATGGTGCGGTCCCGCATTCCGGGAACCTGTATGATGGAAGCCGGCGGTTTCCCCGTATAGGTGAGCTCAGTATATATCTCATCCGAAACTACATAGATATCTTTTTCCTTTATGATCCCGGCAATTTCCTCGAGTTCTTCACTCGTCATAACGGATCCCGTGGGATTGTTCGGAAACGGCAGGACAAGCAGTTTCGTCTTAGGCGTTATTTTTTCGAGCAGCTCTTCCGGCGTCAGCTTGAATCTGTCTTTTTCCTTCAGTTCGATAATGACCGGGACGCCGTCTGCCAGAACCGCACACGGCTCATAGGAAACATAGCTGGGCTGAGGGATAATGACTTCATCCCCCGGATTCAGCATGGCGCGGAATGCAAGATCAATTCCCTCGCTTCCTCCGACCGTGATCGTGATCTCGTGGTCCGCATCATACGGTACGCCGAAACGGCGCTCCAGGTATTTTGCGATCTCCACTTTCAGTTCCCTTAAACCGGAATTGCTGGTATAAAAGGTTCTTCCCTTTTCCAACGAATAAATTCCCTCGTCGCGGATAAACCACGGTGTTTCAAAATCCGGCTCGCCGACGCCCAGGGAAATGGCGCCTTCCATGGTACTTACGATATCAAAGAATTTGCGGATACCGGACGGCTTTATGCCGAGTGTTTTTTCAGACAGAAGTTTTTTCACGGTGAGATCAGCTGCCTTTCGTCCTGCTCCGGAGCACTTAAAACGGTCCCGTGGTCCTTGTACTTTTTCAGGACAAAGTGGGTTGCCGTACCGCGCACGGATTCCAGGGGCGCCAGTTTGTCGGAGACGAACTGTGCCACTTCACGCATGGTCTTGCCTTCGATGAAAACGGTAAAGTCAAACGCGCCGCTCATCAGATAGACGGCATTGACTTCATCGTACTGATAAATTCTTTCCGCAATCCTGTCAAACCCCTGGTCTCTCTGGGGTGTTACCTGTACCTCGATCAGCGCCACCACTTTTTCGTTGCTGGTGTTGTCCCAGTTGATCAGCGTATGGTAACCGCAGATAATGTGTTCCTTTTCCATTTCCGCAATTTCATTTGCAACTGCTGTTTCGCTTTCGCCCAGAAGCACGGCAAGCTCATGAATATCAATCCGTGCGTTTTTTTCCAGGACCGCCAGAATTTTTTCTCTCATTTGTATCCTCCCTTGTCCGTTCCGGAATGATTTTTCTGATTTCATCTTCAGAGGGTTTATTCAGATACTCCGTTTCCGTTTTGTCCGTAATGATCTTTGCCGGGCCTCCGGTCATACGTCCTATTCGTGCCGCCGGTATTCCCGCATCGTTCAGTGCTTCCGCGAGACGTTCTCCGCTCTGACAAAGGCAGATCATGCATTCCGAAAAAAGACGATACGGATTTAAGCCGTACAGTTCGGTGATCTCGATCGTGCTCTGGCGGACCGGAATCCGCTTTAGAGAGATCATCATGCCTGCCTTGCGTTCGCGTCCCATCCGGTAGAGAGCGGAAAGAACGCCGCCTTCCCCCGCTTCATAAACATACCCTGCGCCGGCCTTCAGGAAAAATTCCTTCCCGGGAAAGTGTATTTCTTCACGGAGGATCCCGGCGATATAGTCTTCTCGGAATCTGTCTCTGAGTTCTTCCCGCTTCTTTAGAGCGATCAGACGGGCTCCCTTTTCCCCGGCACAGCCGGCGACCACAATATCCTCTTCCACTTATTTTCCCAGACCGGCCACCGCCAGGGAAATGACCATGGCTGCCGCCAGGATCACGACTATGATGATGGAGATAATTCTTCTTGTTCTGTTACTCATTCTGTGCACCTCGTTTTTTTAGCGTATATGAAAATTATTTTATTCCAGATTCCTGTTTTAAGCAAGTCTTTCGGGCACTCGGGCAGTCGTCCTTCAGAAAACACTCCCCGCATTTTTCCCGCCTTGCTATGCAGATTGTCCGGCCAAGCCGTATGATATCGGTGTTCCAGAGGATCCAATGATCCTCCGGCAGTATTTTCATCAGTTCGAATTCCACTTTCACGGGATCATCGGAATGGGCAAGCCCGAGTTTGTTGCTTATCCTGTTTACATGCGTGTCCACGGCAATCCCAGCCTTGTTAAACAAATGGCCGCGCACCACGTTTGCCGTTTTTCTTCCGACACCCGGCAGGGAAACCAGGCTTTCCATGTCAGACGGCACCTTCCCGCCGAAATCCCGAATGAGTTTCCCCGCGCAGGCAATGATATTTCTTGCCTTGTTGTGATAAAAGCCGGTGGACCGGATATCCTGCTCAAACTCTTCCAGATCCGCTTTTGCAACATCCTCAAGTTTTCTGTATTTTTTCCAGAGCTCTTTTGTTACGAGGTTCACACGGGCATCCGTGCACTGCGCGCTCATGATCACGGCAAACAGAAGCTGCCAGTCCTTTTCATGGTGAAGATAACAGACTTCTTCCGTTCCGTATTCACTGTCCAGCTTCTTCAGGATTCTTTTTATTCTCGCATCCCGTTCCCCGACGGTTTCCTTCATCTTTTTCCGCCTCTTGCCTCAGACATCCAGTTCGATTTTTCTTCCGGTCGGCTGATATTCGTAATAACGCACGCCCGCCGCATTCAGCATTCTTTTGGATGCCTGGACCGCAGGGGTATCCGCATATTTGTCGCAGGCATAGACAATGGTTTTGATTCCCGCCTGGATGATTGCCTTTGCACATTCGTTGCAGGGAAAGAGCGTCACATAAAGCTTGCTTCCTTCCAGAGACCCGCCGCGGTAATTCAAAATGGCATTCAGTTCGCTGTGCGTGGAATAAAAATACTTTGCATTGTAGGGATCATCCTCGGCATGGATTTTTCCCCACGGAAAATCATCGTCGGAACAGCCCTTGGGAAAACCGTTGTAGCCCATGGAAAGGATCTTGTTGTCGTTGCTTACGATGCAGGCTCCGACCTGTGTGCTAGGGTCCTTGCTCCTTTTTCCGGAAAGCTCCGCAACGCCCATGAAATATTCATCCCACGAAATATAGTCTTTTCTCTTTTCGCTCATGATATCCCTCCTGTTTTCCGCTTTCTGCCGCATATGCCGTAATTCAGTGTACAGCATATGCCGTTATACACTGCTGCCTCTCACATGACAAAGATCGTGTGATATCCGGCCGCCTTCATCAGTCTGTTCATGATGGCCTGTCCCAGATCATCGGATTTGAAACTTTCCGAATAGATGATGTCCACGCCCGCATCGTCAAATTCCCTCAGAACTCGGAACAGGTTGTGCGCAATGGTTTCCTCGCTGCTGCGCCGCCCTATGCTCTTCACGATTCCGAGCGGATACCGGTTTCTGGATTCCTCCGTGGCAATGATTCCCACCCGTTTGTTGGCATCGATTGCTTCCCTTACCTTTGCATTGATCGTGCTCACGACGCCGTCCGGCTGTCCGTCCACCAGTACGAGTTCCGCCTTGGGGGCATAATGACGGTATTTCATGCCGGGCGCCTTGGGATGGACATTTTCCGCTAGAGGTCCCTTCAACGCGGGATCCAGATCCACTTTCCCGAGAACTTCCTTCAGCATGGCTTCCGTAACGGCGCCGGGTCTTAAGATGGCGGCCGTTTCTCCTGTCAGATCCACGATCGTGGATTCCACACCGACTTTGACCGCGCCGCCGTCCAGGATCATGTCTATCCTGCCGTCCATGTCGTCCTTTACATGGCTTGCCAGTGTTGGGCTGGGCCTTCCGGATGTATTGGCGGAAGGCGCCGCAATGGGCACGCCTGACAGTTCAATGAGCGCATGGGCGATCGGGTCGCTGGGCATCCGGACCGCAACGGTATCCAGTCCGCCGCTTGTCGTGTCCGGCACCAGTCTGCTCTTATAAAGAATAAGGGTCATAGGTCCGGGCCAGAAAGCCCTTGCCAGCTTTTTTGCACTTTCCGGTATTTCCCGGACAAGCGGTTTCAGCCCTTCCATATCCGCAATGTGCGCGATCAGAGGATTGTCGCTCGGCCTCCCCTTCGCCGCATAGATTTTTTTTGCCGCCTCCGCATCCAGCGCGTTTGCACCGAGGCCGTAAACCGTTTCCGTGGGAAAGGCCACCAGCCCACCGTCCCGGATGATCTGTGCCGCTTCCCGGAGTTTTGATCTGTCTACCGGTTCTTCATCATTTATTTTAATGACCTTTGTTATCATGATTTCCCGTTTTCTGCTTCCGTTTCCTTTCAAATGCCCTGAATATCGGTATTATCATAACACAAACCTTCCGTCACTTCTATCAAAACACATAGTGCCTGAGCCTTTTGTAGAGCAGCATGGTAAGAACGGAAACGGCGCATCCTTTTAAGAGGTTCATGGGTACCACCGCAAAAAGCACCAGCGACGCAACAGAATGAACGGACGGATTGATCTTGGACCCCATGGCAACGATCGTATCCAGCGGAATACCGTACAGCTTCGCAAAGGCCGGCAGAAGATAAAGAAGATTAAACAGGGATCCGAAGACCGTCATGCAGAGTGTCCCTGTAATGCATGCGATCATGGCGCGTTTTTTTGTCTTCCGGGCAAGGTAAACAAGTCCCGCCGGCAGGATAAAGCTGCAGCCCACCGTAAAATTTGCCAGTTCTCCCACGAATGCGGTCGTGGTGGATTTGAATAGTACCTTTAAAAGAATCTTCACAAATTCCGTCATGACGCCGGAAACCGGCCCGAACGCAAATGTGATGATTAAGACCGGCAGTTCCGAAAAATCAAGCTTATAGAACGACGGTGCAAACGGAAGCGGGATCTCGAACATCATCAGTATGGTGCTGACGGCAGAGAAGAGTCCGATCATGGTTACCTTTCTTGTGGAAAGGACCCGTTCCCGGCTGCCCGTTTTTCTGTTCAGTGCCTTTTCCGCCAGAAAGGCAACCAGAAAAATAGCCAGAACAATCAGCAAAAATTCCGCAACAAATACAGCATTCTGCAACAACCTGTTTTCAATACCGTTCGAATTTCCGTTTTTCATGTTATTCCTCTGCTTTTTATACGGCTTTCCGGAATTTCAGTTAAATGCGCCGCCGGCGCATTTAACTGAATACTGATGTATATAAAACGCCCCGGCTAAAATATCCTGCCGGGGTGTTCATATCACAGACGAAATTCATTCCGCCATATTCTTCTTCCATCCAGACTTTACTGTCGGTTCCGGAATTTTCCCTGACTTGCCTCAGGAAGCACCGGATCGGCTCTGCTGCTGCAGAGTTCGCGGACTGTACCGCCGGTGAGGAATTCATGAGATCCGAAATCCGGATCCTGTCACCCCGCCCCGAAGAACCGTATTTGATTTTCTGAAAGTATAATCCAGGTCACTGTCCCTGTCAAGTTTCCGGGACCTGTTCTATTTCCGCGAAGGAATGTTCAGCCTGGTATAATCCTCTGTCGCATCGGACAGAATGGAATCGATATAATCTATGAACTTGCTCTTATATCCCAGGTCTATCCATTTCCGGTAACCGTCGGATGCCCTGATCTCATCCGCGATCTCGCATGCCTTGCCCGCATAATAGGCGGTATTTAAACGCGCGTACATTCCGGACATTTCCTTTTTGTCCTCGGAAGAAATCTGATCCAGGATCCCCTGCCTGTCAAATTCCTCATACGCCTGGTTTGCGAATACCTCTTCCAGGAATTCGTCCTTATAGGAAGAAAAGTTCATAAGGTTTTTTTCAGCGTATCCTTTCTTCTTTGCCCATGCTTCCATATCCACATTTCCCGCTTCGTACGTCCAGGAACCGTCCGTGCTTCTCTTCATCACCCCGTAACAGCAGGGAGGCGTCGTAAGAGATCCGGTCACGATTTCATAAAACGCGTTTTCACTGTCTTCCGATTTCATGTAATGCTGCACATGAAGATGTCCCGACAGATGAAAAAGGACATTTTCGTCATTCAGCATTTCCACCAGGCGTTCGCTGTGCTCTATGGTACAGTCATCCGTATAGACTTCGCTTTCATCCAGGACATTATGATGCGAAACCGTGATGACCTTCATGTTTTTGGCTGCGGCATCCTCAAACTGTTCTTTCATCCAGTCATAGGTTGCTTCCCGGATCATTCCGCCCACAACTGCCTTCGGGCTGTACTGGCAGGAATCCAGCATCATGATCCGCGTGGAGGGATCCATCTGATAAACATAACTCAGGGAAGCGCTGTCGTAACTTACGGCATCCTTATATCCGAAATCCGCATAGATCTTTTTAAAATCATCCGGGGAAATGTGTGCCACCGGCGCCACTTCCGCACCGTCGTAGGAACAGGCGTCTTCATTGTTGATATCGTGATTCCCGGGAATTACAATGACCGGGATCCCCGCATCCTTGATCTCCGTAAGGGTCCGCACCAGGCCCTTATGGCTTTTCTCTTCTCCCTCGAAAGTCAGATCCCCGCACAGGATGAGCAGCGCCGGTTTTGCGGCAATGACTTCTTCCTTAAAGGCATCCGTGATCTCGGAGCAGTACTGCACCAGCCTTCCGTCTCCGTGTGTCAGCATATCTTCAAAAGCCGGCCCCTCATCCCTCAGGGACCCGGACAGGTAATGGATATCGCTTGCAACCCAGATTTTTGTCTCCGTATCTGCCTTTTCACTTTTCGCAGTCGTTTCCTGCTGCGTGGTCGCCGGAACGGCCTTTGTGGTTTCCGGGACAGTCTTCGTACTTTCCTGGACAGAAGTCCCGGTTTCCTCATGGGAAGATGTGACCGTGGCCGCTTCTGTCTCTGCCGGAACAGCCGCAGCAGATCCCGCTGTCTCTGTCTGCTTTGACCCTCCGCAGGCCATAAGAAGCGATACCGAAAGCAAAAGCACGAAAACATTGCCTGATATTTTTCTACTGATTGATCTCATTGACGACACCCCATATGTCTGACGATTCCAGCCCCAGCTTCCAGCATGCAACTCCCGCAAGACCGGACTGTTTTATCTTATCCATTTTCAGTTTGATGGAATCCTCTTCCTCCATCCAGATATATTTTGTGTTCTTTTCGGTAGAGGAAGGAAGTTCTCCGTAATACTGCCCCAGATCGTCATCCCAAGTCATTTTGACATTGTTCTTCTTGATCCAGCTCTTGGCATCGCTCATCCCGATCGCCTCGCTTGTGATCCCTTTGGAAGAACTGGTCCATATCCGCGTATAGAACGGGATCCCGTTGATCAGCTTTTCCTTCGGCACTTCCTTGAGGCAGTCGTTTATCCCGTTGGAAACAAAGGAAATGGAAGCCGTGCTTCCCATTCCCAGGTCGTCGCCCGCCGTATGTTCGTCATATCCCATATTGATGACGTAGTCCGCAACAATCCCCTGTTCCTTCCTGTCATAATAGGCATTGAAGGAAGCCGGATTCGGATCATCCAAAGAAAGCACGATGCCCTTTTTCCGGCAGGAAACGGACAGCTCCCGGATAAATTCGATGTAGGAGTCGGCGGCATCCTGCCCGACCTGCTCAAAGTCGATGTTGATCCCGTCAAACCCGTAGGTGTCCGCATCGTTCATCAGGTTCCGGATCAGATTTTCCCGGGCGGTTGTGGAACCGAGCAGCTTGCCTGTGCTGACCTTCTCGCTGAAATTGTCGATCAGCGCCCAGACTTTTATGCCGGCGTCATGCGCCGTTTTCACATAATTCCTGTCTGCGAAGCTGTCATAATTTCCCTTGTTGTCGCTCAGGGAAAACCAGGTCGGTGAGACCACGTTGATGCCGCTCGTATCGGCAAGAACGTCGGAAAGATATTTGTTGGACGCTGCATTGGTAACCTGATGCCATGCCAGGATGACCGGCTTGGCCATGCTGATGTTTTTGTAGACCGGCGCCTTGAAGGTATCCGTATAGTTCAATACGGCCGCTTCTCCGAGTTTTTTTGTCTGCACATATCCCGTAAGCCCGGAGGAAGTCGCAACCCTCTGCCATCCGTCTGCTGTCACCGTTCCCTCGTGCTCCGGAATAAAGGTCAGCGTGTCGCCCGATGCGATCTTTGAAATAATCTTCCCTTTCACGGAAGACTTGCTTCTTAACTGGGTATCCGCAGAAGCGCTTGCCTGGCTGTAGGAGCCGCTGCCGGTTCCCACGAAAATCCGCTTCACGTCGCCGTCCGTAAAAATATCCATGCGGACATCCGTATAGTTTTTTACCGTCGCTTCCGAAATATAGGCCTTGCCGTCGGAAATAAGAAGAAGCTTCCTGCCGGAATCCCCTTCGGTGTTTTCATCCGCCGTTACAATGGATTCCGGAAGGGCATAGATCAGTTTGTTGTCCGTATCGTCCCAGTAAAAGCGGTCATTCAGAATGGGTTTGACCCAGCTTAAGGGAAGATAGACTTCCCCGTCCGAGAAAAGTGCCGTTGCCTTCTGAAGTTCGTAATTGTACATGATCGCCACTTTATCTCCGGAAACCTGGAACAGTTCCTCTTCCGTCATGGTTTCCCTGCTCGGCGCATATTTAATGTACCATTCCCTACCGTACCATATGCCAGCCGTGATCAGCACCAGCAGAAACACGATCAGCCCGACATGAATTCTTTTTTTATTTTCCTTCGCCATATATAAAGAGGACCTCCTTGGGGTCCTCTTGAGTATATCATATCTGGTTTTATTCCGACAGAACGGATTGTCCGGCTTTGCAGCCGTTTCCCGATTACAGACCAGGCGTTTTTTCCGTGTTTTTTTTATATGCTTTCATGTTTTACCCTGTCGAAACGGACGGAGACCAGTTCTCCGGTTTCGGGATCTTCAATGAAATCACCCATATAGAAGTATGCGTCGGCGCTCTCTCTGAGGAGCTGCGGCCAGTCCTTTTCGTCGCTGGCCCGGTCGTCGATATAAATCGACACACCGCTGTCTTTCAGTTTCTTTATCCCGTTTAAAAATCTCTTTCTGTTGATCAAATCCTCAAACAGAGATGCTTCCATTCATGCTTCCTCCCGTTAACGATATTTTGCGGTGTCTCATCCGTTCTGCCCCGGGCCCCTTTTCTTCTTTCGGGCCTTGCCGGGGAAAGATTGTATGCCGTGACACATAAATCCCCGGGGCATTTTCGTTTCCGACATCCGTGATCCCTATTCGCGCACTGAAACCGGTCAGCCCGTTTCTTCGTCAGTCCGGTTTTTCTGTTTGTGTTCCGGTCGGCCTCTTTCCGCCGTCTGCCGGCTTTTTTCCCGTTCCTGCGCTCTCCGCAAAGCTTTCCGCCGCGAAAGGTACCGGGGTGATTTTATGTAACTGGATGCCTCCTTTTCATCCTTTGTTTCATTCTATTTTCGGTACACATCCGTTACAATTTCGAACCTGTATTTGGAACGATATATCGTACTTCCGTGTTTTCGGAATCCGCATTGATTATTTGCGCAATCCGTTGTATAGTGTTTTTTAAAGAAAAGAAGAAGGGGTGATCCTATTGAAGATAGAGCGCATCAATGACAGTCAGATACGCTGCACACTTTCCAATTTCGATCTCAGTGTACGCAACGTCAGCTTAAGCGAACTTGCATACGGCAGCGATAAAGCCCGCAGTCTTTTCCGCGAAATGATTCAGAAAGCTTCCAATGAAGTGGGATTTGAAGCGGATGATATTCCTCTGATGGTTGAAGCCATTCCGCTCTCGAACGAGAGCGTAATGCTTGTGATTACAAAAGTAGACGATCCCGAAGAAATGGATACCCGGTTTTCCAAGTTCGCACCGGCACCGGATGATATCTCTGCGGCTGTGCCGGCAAATCCGGCCATGACAGGTCTGGAAGGCGCCGAACAGATCCTCTCCGGACATGCGGATCCTTCTGCTTCGGACAAGGACAGCAAGGTGAGGATATTCGTGTTCTCGTCCCTGGACCAGGTGATCAATGCGGCGGTTGCGGTAAAGGAAAACAAGACAGGTTCCAACACTCTCTACAAGAATCCGGCCGACAGCCGGTACTATCTCGTCCTTGAGAACAGCATCCGGAATTCCATTGTGGCCCATGCGGATTTTGCAAGCACCTGCAACATGCTTGCGGAGTACGGGAAAAAGGCGAAGCAGACCTACTCCAGTGCTTCCTACTGCAGGGAACATTATGAAGTCATCATTCCGGAACATGCACTGCAGAGCCTTGCCAAGATCGGATAGGAAATTTCATGATTGCAGACAATCACGACCACCGGCTTAGCCGGTGGTTTGCTCTGCCCCTATAAGGGGCTTAATGCCGGCTAGGCCTCACAAGGCCCTTCGAATATAGGGTCCTCTACCGCACCTATTTCTCCGGCTGGCCC
>Ga0160425_1001511_pt1 | contig 21816 bp, 21 predicted proteins | sample BioMet8_FD_108193 | JGI IMG/M metagenome (GOLD analysis project Ga0160425, IMG submission 108193) | Microbial communities from bioreactor (seeded with sewage sludge) at Lawrence Berkeley National Lab, California, USA - Biofuel... | ecosystem: Engineered > Bioreactor > Anaerobic > Unclassified ...
AAGATACGTCGACGGCTCATCGAGCACGATATAGGGTGTGTCCTGCGCCAGTATCATAGCCAGGAACACTCTCTGCCTGATCCCGCCGGACAGGATGTCAGCCGGCATATCCGCGTACTCCGAGACATGAGCGCTGCTCATCGCCCGCTCGATCATCTCGATATCCCTGCGTGTCTCCCTGCGGGCAAAGCCCATGTATGGAAAACGCCCATGGCTCACCAGCGTCCGCACCGGCAGCGTGGGGATGACCGTCCTCACCTGCGGCAGGAACGCCAGCCTGCGCGCCCGCTCCCGCGGCGGTTCCGAGAAAAAATCTTTTCCGTCGAGCAGCACTTCGCCGGCGCTCACCCTGGAGGAACCTATCAGGCACTGCAGCAGGCTGGTCTTGCCGCAGCCGTTCGGCCCGATCACCGTGGTGACACAGCCATCCGGGAACACCAGTGATATATTTTTCAGCAGAGCTTCCTTCTGGTATGAGATATCCACATTTTTATACTCAAGCACTGATCCTCTTCCCCCCTTTCTTCCTCATCAGCAGATACAGGAAAAACGGGCCGCCGACAAAGGACATGATGATGCCTACCGGAAGCTCGAAGGGCGAAAAGACAGTCCTGCCCAGCAGATCGCTGAGTATCACAAAGCTCGCCCCGAGAAGCAGAGTCCCCGGGAAAAGTATCCTTGCGTCGTTCCCCAGTATGCGTCTGCAGATGTGGGGCACGATCAGTCCGACAAAGCCGAGCATCCCCGCGAAGCTCACCGCCGCCCCTGCCATGACGCTCGACAGCACCAGCAGGATGAAGCGGTCCCGGTTCACCCTCATGCCCAGCGACCTGGCGATATCATCGCCCAGGCTCAGTATGTTCAGGACATTCATAAACAAAAACGCCGCGCATGAAGCGATGACTATCGCTGCCGCCGGCAGGATCATTTTCTGAAGCGTAAGCCCTGACAGCGAGCCGATCATAAAAGACGTGAGGTTTATCGTCAGATCCGTATCCATCAGCTTCATCATATTGATCCCCGCGCTCAGAAAGCTGGACAGTGCGATGCCCGCCAGTATTATCGTGACCCGGGAACGGTCCGCGAAATAAGCCAGGCCGAAGATAAGCAGCGTCGTAAGCAATGCCCCGAAAAACGAAAAGGCTGAGACAGCCGCCAGGCTCCCCGGGAACAGTATCATCGCTATCATCACCGAGAACCCCGCGCCTGAATTGACGCCTATCGTATTTGGGCTCGCCAGCGCGTTGTTCATGACACCCTGCAGGATGACCCCGGCTCCGGCCAGGCCGGCACCGGCAAAAAGCCCTCCCAGGACTCTGGGTATCCTGATGCCGGTGATCAGTACGCAGGCTGTCGAACTGCTGTCCCTGCCAAAGAGCACTGCCAGTATCTCACTCAGCGATACCGGTACGCTCCCGGTCATGATCCCCAGAACGACCGAAAACAGCAGCAGCAACGCCAGCCCGGAAAACAGCACTGCATTTTTATGTCTCATCATTTTTTCCCGTACAGGATGTCGGCCAGTTTTTCATAGGCCTCGCCCCACCTTGCGTCCGGCTTGGAATTGTACAGTTTCTTGTCCAGCACATAATAATGCCCCTCTTTTACAGCCTTCAGTGAGCTCCATGCCGGATCTGACGTCAGTTCCTTCAGCGCGGAATCAGCGTTATCGCTCAGTGAAGTCACGAAAATGTAATCCGGATCGTCACTGACGATCGCCTCCATGCTCAGATCCGTCAGCAGCGAGCTGTCAGAATCCGCGATATTCCTGCAGCCCAGCTCCTTCAGCATCTCAGTGCCCACATTGTCCTTACTGTTTTTGGCCTTGACTCCGTCTGCCGTCGCCCTCAGGTACAGAACGCTGGGATGCGAGCCGTCCGCCCTCTTAAGCGTCGCGTTGATCTGCTTTTTCACTTCTGTCCCGTATTTTTCATAATTTTCCCTCTTGCCGGTGATACGCGTACAGATATCCAGCATATTCAGGTAATCGTCAAATCCGCTGACGTCAAAATACGCCACTTTTATGCCGGCCGCGTCCAAGGTGTCTTTCAGCTCCAGATTTGAATCCAGCCTGCTGTCCGCGATCACAAGATCAGGATCCGCCGCGATCAGCTTCTCCACGTTCGGCTCCAGAAGGCTCCCCAGGTTGACTACATCATCGGGAAGGTCCAGGTCGAACGAAGTCCACGAGTCCTGTCCTGCCGCAACGACAGTGCCGCCCGCAAGGTACCAGATATCCGTAAAGCTTCCTATCATCGTGACGACCCTCTGCGGATCATCGACCTCGACGCTCCTGCCCAGCGCGTCCGTAAATGTCACGTCCTGCCCGTCTGACTGCAGATCCTGCGTATCCGACAGAGCGGCCGGCCGCGCGGCTGACTGTGTGTCTGACTGCTCAGCTGACTGCGTATCCGCGGCCTGCTTTCCCTTCGCGGAACATCCCGATACTGCCGTAAGCATAAATATCAAAAGAAGACATATGACCCCGATTTTAGTTTTCATGATTCCTCCGTTAGCATCTTATATTTCCTGTTACATTTATTATAAGGAAATGCGATATTTTTTATGTTGCGTGTGCAACATTTTTTGCCTCGGAACGCAAAATTGATAAAAATTAAACGATGCATTCAGCTCCGATAAATGGCAGGATCACGCTATTGACTCTTGCAATGCGGCAGGATTGATTATAGAATAATAACAGATGATAATATCATGGACAGAATAATATAACATTAAGTTTTAGCACGAGAGGCATCAGATGAGCAGTTACAGAGAAATTGGCCACAGAATACAACAGGCACGCGAGGAGGCAGGTCTCAGCCAGGAAGAGCTGGCAGGCATGATGGGCTGCACCCAGGCGTCACTGTCAAATTACGAATTGGGGAAGCGCAGGCTGTACCTCACCGATCTGCAGCGCATGGGCGGACTTCTGGGGAAACCCATCACATATTTTCTTGAGGAATCGGATGAGGAGAAAAAATACCTGGGCAATGAATATACGGTGCCTGACGAACCATACGTCAGAGAGATCGTCAATGAATTGCTGGGAATAGATCCCGCCAAAAGGGAGTCTATCCTGAATTATGTCAAATGGCTGAAAAGCGAGGAGGGGGGAAAATGATTTCCTTTGAAATGACAGCAGAACAGTTAAAGCTGAAGAATGATCTCAGGAAACTGGCCAGAGAAAAAATGCAGAAAGCAGCGCTCGCTCTCGACGCGAAGCCGCCGGCACCTGTGGATCCTGAATACAGGCGGATAGTTGCCGGCATGGGGCTGACCAGGATGCTGGTCCCGAAAGAATTCGGCGGCGACGGTGCTGACAGAGTCACGATAGCTATTGCCACAGAAGAGCTTGGCTACGGATGCCCGGGATGGGCAAGCATCTTCGGCGCTACGATCCACACGGTATCGGCTCTGCTGATCGGCGGCAGCCGCGAGCTTCAGGCTGAATATCTCCCGCTTCTGCTGAGTCCTGAGGGAAACGTCGCCAGCTTTATGATCACAGAGGAGAAGGGCGGTTCTGACACGAGCCACTACACTGCGCAGGCAAGGCTCGAGGGCGACAGCTACGTGATAAACGGCAAGAAAGTATCGATCATAGCAGCGCCTGACGCGGCTTTTTATGTCGTCTGGGCGTCGACGGATATCAGTAAAGGGAGAGCAGGGATAAGCGCCTTCGTAATCCCGAAAAACACCCCCGGACTGCTCTTCTGCCCTCTGCAGCGCAAGTCAGGTCTGCGCGGCGCGCCTACCTGCGACGTGATCCTGAAAGACGTGAGGGTCCCAAGATCAAATCTGCTCGGGTGTCCGGGAGGCGGCTATGTCCTGCTCGCGGAAACTCTCGACCGCGGCAGGGCCTTCTTCGGGGCGATCTGCGTGGGGCTGGCAGCCGCCGCCTTCGACGAATCCATGGGATACGCGACAAGAAGGATGGTCAAGAACCATCCGATAATCGACCATCAGGCGATCAGCTTCCCTCTTTCCGATATCGCCACAAAGATAGACGCCTCACGTCTCCTGGTCTGGAGAGCGTGCAGGCTTATGGATCTTAAGCAGGACTATTCGAAGGAATCCTCCATGGCCAAGCTGAGCTCGTCTGTATGCGCGTATGAGGCTGCCGGGCTGGGTCTGCAGATAATGGGCATAAGCGCGAGCAGTGAAAATACTCTTATGGATAAGCTTCACCGCGACGCCGCGCTCCTGAGGATAGTTGAAGGCACTAATATCATTCAGGAAATGATAATAGCCAGCCAGCAGTAACGCAGTCACTTTATCATCTGCCTGTGGCACAGACACAAAAACGATAAGAGCTTCTCAGCAGCACTTCTGTGTGCTAAAATAAGTACAAAGAATAACTTATCTCAGGGAAAAACACAGGGAGGCTGTAAAATGAAAACAAAACACGTATTTGGGGATATCATCAGCGGGCTGCTCATGGCTGCGCTGGTATTTTCGGTCACAGTCGGAATGGCGCCTGTTGCCGCGCATGCCGCTCACAGTGTAAGCATCACCACGCCGCCGACAAAAACATCGTATGCTGCCGGGGAATGCTTCGATCCTACAGGGCTTGTCATTACAGACGGCAGCGGCAATAAGGTCGCCTACAGCGAAACTACAAAAAAACGTTCAACTTCAATCCGGATCTGACAACTCCGCTGAAGACAACCGATAAGTCCGTGACAATATACTATGGAGACAGCGCGGCCGTAAGCCAGGCGATCACCGTTTCAGCTATAAAGAGAACTATTATGGGTATTATTATACTACCTATGAGGAGATTCATAGATTCAAATTCAGGGCAAAACGCACCGCCAATTTGGAAGGTAACAGGTCCATCCGGCCGCTCCTCCTCCGTAAGCATCCCCGCGGCTGTTTATGTAAATGGAGAAACTGTTCAGGTCACAGCTGTCGCCAATGGAGCGTTTAAAGATGCTCCCAATCTGAAGAACTTAATTATTTATGGCGGGATCGTGCAGGGAACTCAAACAAATGTAGCAGCAGCTACCAGGTACACCAGATATCCCGGCATAAAGGTGATAGGCAGCGAGGCATTCAGAAACTGTAAAAATCTTAAAACTGTCAAATGCCTCAACTCAGGACTTACTGTTATCAAGAGCAAGGCTTTCTGTAACTGCAGAAAATTAAAGACGTTTACAGTGAAGTCTAAAGTGCTGAAGACTATAGGTCCCAAGGCTGATTTTCATATACGTATTGACATTTTAAAAACAAAGCGTTATAATGCAGTTAGATAATATCGTTTGATGTTTAACTAACGAACATCCTGGATCAATATCAGTCCAAATTCTCTTGTGCTGAATATTTTTTTTACCTATATACATAACGTTATGTTGTTTATTTGTCGGATATGGCCATGCAGTCTACAACATATCGTAATTTATAATTAACTGTGACAATTATTTTTTCTAACCAGAAGATCTGTATTGATCAGCCGCAAAATTTTTTTGCCATTTCATAAAACAATATGTTATATAAGACAGGAGGCGATGTTATGTATAACAGTCTGACCCTGACAGCGGAAGCTAAGGTCGCGCTGATAACGCTCAATGAGCCCAAAAGCATGAATGCCCTGAGCATAAGCATGATAGGCGAACTGAATGCGGCGCTTGACGAGATCGCGGCGGATGATTCCCTCAGGGCTGTCGTACTCTGGGGCAGCGAAAAGCTCTTCGGGGCCGGCGCGAATATCAACGAGATCGCGGCTCTCGCGAACGCTCACGACGCATTCAGGTACTCTCAGAACGTGCACGCGCTCTTCGACCGCTTCGAGACTTTTCCTAAGGCTACTATCGCTGCCATCGGCGGATTCGCGCTTGGCGGGTGTCTGGAGATGGCATTATCGTGCGATATCCGTATCGCCAGCGAAAACGCGAAGCTGGGATGCCCTGAGATCAAGCTGGCGGTCCTTCCCGGCGGAGGCGGGACCCAGAGGCTGACAAGGCTGGCCGGGACTGCCAGGGCGAAGGAGATGCTCCTTACCGGTGACCCGGTGACAGCGGACGAGGCTCTGCGGATCGGGATAGTCAACAGAGTCGTCCCCGACGGAACACTCCTGGCGGAGGCGATGAAGCTGGCGTCTGTCATAGCCGGACGCCCGCCTATAGCCGCGGAAATGATAAAGGACGCGGTCAATACAGGAGCCGGCATGGACATGCCTGCCGCTCTTGAGCATGAGGCCGCATGCTTCGCTGTCCTCTTTGATACAGAGGACAAGAAGGAAGGAGTAAGTGCTTTCCTGGAAAAGAGGAAGGCATCATTTACAGGCAAATAGATGATCATGAAAAGGAGATGCAGAAAATGAAAATATCAGGAAAAACAGCTGTCATAACCGGCGGCGCATCAGGTCTTGGTGAGGCTTCCGCCCTGATGCTCACCAACGAGGGCGCGAATGTCGTAATCGTCGATATCAACGAGGAGACCGGCTCTGCTCTCGAGGAAACTATCGGAGAAAAAGCCCTGTTCTGCAAAACAGACATCACTTCTGAGGAAGAAGTGGCAGCAATGATATCTGCCGCGCTTAACAGATTCGGACATATCGACATCTGCATTAACTGTGCAGGCATCGCCCCCGGTTCCAAGATAGTAGGCAAGAAAGGACCGCATGACCTGGGATTGTTCAGGAAGACCATTGAGATCAACCTGATCGGGCCCTTCAACGTCATGAGACTCGCGGCTGAAAAAATGATGCTCAACGAACCTGATGAAGAAGGCGAGAGAGGCGTTATCGTCAATACCGCTTCAGTCGCCGCCTTCGACGGGCAGGTCGGCCAGTCAGCCTACGCTGCCAGCAAAGCAGGACTCGCAGGACTTACGCTTCCTGTCGCGCGTGACCTGTGCACGGAAGGCATCAGGATATGCACGATCGCCCCGGGACTTTTCAACACGCCCATGATGGCCGCGCTCCCGCAGGCGGTGAGGGACAGCCTCGGCAAGACGATCCCCTTCCCGTCGCGTCTGGGCAAACCGTCGGAGTACGCTATGCTGGCCAGGCAGATAATCGAAAATACCATGCTTAACGGTGAGGTCATAAGGCTCGACGGCGCGATCCGTATGGCACCCAAGTAGAACGGACACCACCTGCCCGGCAGGTGAAGATGAAGGAGGAAAAAAGATGAGAAGAGTTGCGGTGATAGGAACCGGACATTCACAGTTTATGTTTGACTCCCCCAGGACGTCGGTGGAACTGCTCTCCGAGGTCGCGGTCGAAGCCATGAATGAGGCAAATGTATCGGCCAGGGATATACAGTCCATTTACGTTGGAAATGTACTCGGAGACTTTGAGGAGGGGCAGGGAATGGTCCAGTCATTCTTCGCCAATGACATAGGGTGCTTCAATGTCTCTGCCAGCCGTTTCGAGGGCGCCTGCGCTTCGGGCAGCATGGCTGTAAGAGACGCCTACATGTGGGTGGCATCCGGCTACTACGATATCGTGATCGCCGCCGGCGTGGAAAAGGCCACAGCGATGGGCGTGCCTCTGGCCACCAGGACATTCGCCATGTTCGGCGATTCCAGATACGAATACGCGTCCGGATTCACATTCCCGGCAGTGTTCGCGCTGCTGGCGCATCTTTACGCGGACAGGTACGGGATACCTCTCGAACATCTGAAGGAACAGATGGCTGCGGTATCGGTACAGTCGCACGAGTACGCGATGAAGAATCCCAACGCGCAGTTCCACAAGATGATAACAAGAGAGGATGTATTCAAAAGCGCAATGGTATCCTCTCCTATTCAGCTTAATGACGCCTGTCCTTTCACGGACGGCGCTGCCTGCGTAGTGCTGGCTTCCGAGGACATCGCCAAAAAGCTGGTAAAGCAGCCCGTGTACATAGACGGCATCGGCCAGTCATCCTCAGGAAGGCTGAGTTCGCAGTATGATTATCTTCCGCGCATCAGAGCCAGGGAGCTCTCGTCTAAGCAGGCATACGATATGGCAGGCCTCAGACCGGAAGACATGGATCTGTGCGAGCTTCATGACTGCTTCAGCATCGCGGCTATCATAGCGGCAGAAGGACTCGGCTTCTTTGATTTCGGGACAGCCGGCGAGGCATGGCTCAATGGAGAGACGAGGATAGGCGGAAAGATACCCATCAACATTTCCGGCGGCCTGAAGGCCAAAGGCCATCCGATCGGCGCCACAGGCGTTTCGCAGGTCTGTGAGATAACGCGGCAGCTCAGAGGCGGCATGGTATCCCAGGGACGTCAGGTCGAAGGTGCCAGGCACGGTATCACAGACACATTGGGCGGAGACGGGGTCGTGATAAACATGATCCTTTCAGCACAGTAGAAAGGAGACAGCGATGTATAAGAATACAGAATATACACTTCCCTTCATCGAATACAATAAAGCACTGAAGAAGGACAGACTTCTGGGACTGAAATGCAGAGAGTGCGGAAATATCACCTGTCCTCCGATGATGGTCTGCAGAAAGTGCCGGAGTTCAGATCAGGAGATCATAGAATTAAGCGGCCGCGGCAAGGTAAGGACCTTCACCACCACCTATATCGGCGCCGAAGGCCGGGCTGGCGAACTGCCCTACACCATCGTTCTGGTCGAGCTGGAGGAGGGTCCGTGGATCATGGGAAACCTGATCGATATGGATCCCAAAAAAGTGACGATGGACATCATAGGGCGTGACGTGACCCTCGGACATAAAATGTTTCCGGGTGACACCTACTCGAACGGCAGCATAGCCAGGCCGCTGTTCAGCTTAGCATAGAAAGCGGGGAATGGCTGAATGATAGATGCACAAAGCGAATATATGAGTAAAAAGAGAACTGCGGATGAGATCGCGGAAATGATACTCTCCGGCTGGGTATGCTGCAGCGACATAGCTGCCGGCATACCGACTGAGATCATAGACGCCATCGGCCAGAGAGCCGCGGACGGCAGGCTCGAAAATGTAAGATTTCACGCTCTGCTTGATCTCGAACCTATGGGCATACTTGATGAAAAAGCTCTGAAAGGCATAAGGCCGGTTAGCTGGTTTTCCGGCAAAAAGCTTTCGGCAGCTGTCAACAACGGAACTGCGGACTGCATGCCCTGCTATTACCACGATATACCCGAACTGTTTCGAAAGTATATAGAGACCGACGCATTTATCGTAAAAGTTTCTCCAATGGACAGCCACGGATACTTCAGTACCGGAGTAAACGGTTCGTTCAACAACACGATGATCGAAAACGCGCATAATATCTTTCTGGAGGTAAACCCCAGAATGCCTCGCGCGCTGTCGGCGCCTCAGATACATATATCCCGTGTGACCGCACTGTGTGAAAGTGACAGGGCTATGCCTCTCATCCCCCCTCTGCCATTTGACGAGATATCAGAAACTATCGGTGGATATATTGCTGAAGAGGTGCCCGACGGCGCTACGATACAGCTCGGTATAGGGGCGATCCCGGATGCCGTCGGCAGCATGCTCAAGGGTAAGAAGGATCTCGGGATACATACCGAACTGTTCAGCGATGTCATGCTGGATCTTATAGAATGCGGAGCAGTCACGAACAGCAGGAAGCCGTTATACCGCGGCATGACCGTTTCGACGCTGGCCTTCGGTTCGCAGCGGGTATATGATTTTATCAACGACAACCCTGCGTTCATGCTGCTCCCTGTAAGTATCACCAACGATCCGGAGGTAATAGCCCGGCATCCTGATTTCATCTCTGTCAACGGAGGGCTGGAAGTGGATTTCTTCGGGCAGGTCTGCGCCGAGAGCATAGGCGTACATCATGTGTCGGGTTCCGGGGGACAGTCTGATTTCGTCCGCGGTGCCGTGAAGTCTGAAGGCGGTAAAAGCTTTATAGCATTTCCGTCTACGGCAGAAGGCGGAAAGATCAGCAGGATCAAGCCGGTACTCACTGAGGGAGCCCTGGTGACCACCAGCAAGAACGACGTGGACAATATCGTGACAGAATTCGGGGTGGCGCGCCTGAGGGGGCGCACGCTCTCGGAGCGCACGAAGGCCCTGATCGCCATTGCGCATCCGAAGTTCAGGGAAGAGCTTAGTTTCGCTGCCAGGCAGAGAAATATACTGATATAGGAGGGACTGCGATGTTTGAATACACAGAGACACAAAATGATATCAGAAAACTTATCCGCAGCTACGCGGAGAAGAATATAAGGCCGCTGGCCGAGGAGATCGACAAGACCGGGAGGTTCCCCGCGGAAAACATCAGGGGACTCGCCGAGCTCGGGTTCATGGGTCTGAACATTCCCGAGGAATACGGCGGAGCTGACCTGGATGAGATATGCAAGGTCATCCTCATCTCCGAAGTTGCCAGATGCTGCATGAGCACAGCAGAGATAATCTGCGTGCATCTGATGATAAACGATCTGATCAAAAGGCTCTGCACTGAAGAACAGAAGGCAAAATACCTGCCGATGGCAGTCGAGGGAAAGCTCGGCGCCTTCTGCCTCACAGAACCGGGCGCGGGCTCAGATGCCGGCGGTCTGAGGACGAAAGCCGTGCCGGACGGCGATGATTATATACTGAACGGGACCAAGTGCTTTATCAGCAATTTCGGACCTGAGGAGGGAAACCATTTCATAATAATCGCCCTGACCGACCCTGAGAAGAGCACTCACGGAGGCATGACAGCCTTTCTCGTCGACCGCGATAACCCGGGACTTTCACTGGGAAAGACCGAGAATAAAATGGGCATCTCCGGCGCCGCGGTCTCGGAGCTCATACTCACAGACTGCCGCGTGCCCGCGAGCTCGATAATCGGCAAAGTCGGCGACGGGTTCCAGATAGCCATGGCCGGTCTCGACGGCGGCAGGATCGGCGTTGCCGCGCAGGCTCTCGGGCTCGCCCAGGGGGCCCTTGAGGAGGCCGTGAAATACTCCAAGCAGAGAAAACAGTTCGGGAAACCGATCTGCGCGCTGCAGGGTATACAGTGGTATATCGCGGACATGGCCACCCGTGTCGAAGCCGCCAGAATGCTCATCCTCCAGGCTGCTGACAAGAGAGATAAGGGCGAGAAAGTGACGAAGTACGCGTCTATGGCCAAGTATTATGCTTCGGAGACGGCGACCTACGTCTGTGACCTGGCTCTTCAGGTCCACGGCGGCTATGGATACATGAAGGATTATCCCATCGAGCGCATGTACCGCGACGCGCGCATCACACGTGTGTATGAGGGGACGAGTGAGATACAGAGAATTGTAATCGCCAGAGAAGTGCTGAATGATCAGTAATCTGCATATAGGATGATCATAAAGTAAGCTCCGCTCATTTCGGACTTCATCAGCTTAATAGTGAAATAGCCGAATACCCCCTATGCTTTGCCTGCGAGTGTTCCCATGCCGGGATGCCCGCAGGCATTCATATGTTTTCAATATAAATAATATATCGTTTATATATTTTACAAATAAATAAAACGGTGCTATTATCTAATCATCAGGAGAGATGATTCAGAAAGGGTACCCAAAATAATGTGTCTGCTCTCATGACATAGAGTTTAACAAACAGATCAATAAGCAGTGAAGAAAGGAAGCAAACATTATGTCAGAGAAGAATATGATCATCACAGTAGGACGTCAGTACGGCAGCGGCGGTCATGAGATCGGGGAGAAGATCGCCAAAGAACTTGGGATCAAGTTTGTAGACGAGCAGATCATCGATCTGGCTGCGGAAAAGAGCGGCGTGTACATTTCGAAGATCATGAAAACTGATGAGACAAGAAACGGCAATATCGCAGAGACTAAGGGCACCGGCGATTATCAGGTGCTGAAGACTTCACCTATGTACAGGAGGTCTGAATCTGACAATCTCTTCACCCTTGAATCACAGATCATATGCAGAGAGGCAGAGGAATCTTGTGTAGTAGTAGGACATTGCGGCAACTACGTCCTCAGGGATATACCCAAGGCACTCTCCGTCTATGTATATGCCCCTAAGGAGTTCAGGATCAACAGGGTCATGGAGTATTATAAGGTCGCGACCAGAGAAGAAGCTATAAAGGAGATCAAGCGTATGGACAAGATCCGCCGCAATTATTACGAGTACTACGCTGAATATAAGTGGGGCGGCAAGGAAGGCAGAGACATGCTCATCGACAGCAGCATGTTCGGCATCGACGCGACAGCCCATCTGCTCGCGGACATCGCAAAGCAGCGTTTTGAGCTGTTATAATAACAGGCGCAGGCCGCGGAGGCTGCCCCTGATATTATATAAGATATGAAGCTATGAAAATCACAGTTATGGCAAATTCAGATCTTTTCAGGAAACCGGTCCGTCAGGACTGGTTTCCTTTTTTTCTTTACAAGTTAGCGCGTTTTAATTATAATATATGCATTCAGAATGAACGCTTGTCATCGTGCAGCAATACCAGAACTGATCATGTTAGGAGGGAAACTAAACATGAATATCAAGGAAAAGATCGGGCATCTGTTCGGAGACGTCAGTATGTCCTGGAAACGAGTCATTATTTTTGCCATAGCCGCCGGAGCATATACCGGTATCATCAATCAGATACCTGCCGTCCACAGCACTTCGCTGGATGACATCGCTGTAAGCTACGAGCTGTGGGTCCTGTTCGCGGTACTTATCGCGGTCAACTGTAAAAAGCCGCTGGAAGCGGGCTTAAAGGTTTTTGTATTTTTCCTGATCAGCCAGCCTCTGTGCTTCCTTGTCGAGATCCCCATGCTGGGGCTTTCCCAGGCATTTTATTATTTCCGCCTGTGGATCGTCATGATACTGCTGACATTTCCGGGCGGCATCGTCGTATTTTTTGCCAAAAAAAATAATATCATCGGCGCGCTGGTCACGGCCGCGGCATGTTCCATCATCGCTGTCTCCCTCGTCTATTACGGGCTGGGAGTCATCACGGATTTCCCTGGGCACCTGCTGACTACAGTTTTCTGTCTCGTAACGATAATACTTTTCATCATGTTTATCGTGAAGAAAAACCGTCTGCGGGCAGCGGCAGCCGTCATTACGATCGCAGTCTGCCTCGTGACCGGATATAAGCTCTGGAATACCGAAAATGAAATGTCCGTGGAAATACCTGCCGGATACACTCATTGCAGCCTTGCCGTTGAAGACGGGAGCCAGGTGAGCATCGATCCTGAGGCACAGTGTTTATATTATACTTACAAGCCCTACAACACTGCGGCGGAAAATACGATAACGATCAGTAACGACAGCAATCAGAAGATCGTATACGAAGTCATAAAAGGGAAAACCAGCGTAAATATCGTGAAGGCAAAGTGAAAAATGGAGTCTCTGTCAGATGTCAGTTTATTGACGCGCCGGCGAAAGAATGCTATTATGATAGCGTGCTATTATAACTATACGGCTCATATACAAATGACTGAAATGGTCTGAAAGAATGCTGACATGAAATATATTATCGATCGGCTGCTTTTGATCCTGGCGGTTTTGCTGGCAGCAGCTTTATCCTTATGCTACGGGGCATATCTGCCTTTATCCTCCGCTTTTATATGTACGCTGGCCATATCCTGTTTCCTTTCTGATGGCAGAAAGACAAAATGGCTTCTGTTTGCCGTGTCATTCGCGCTGCTTACTGCCGGCTTTATCACAGGACGGCTTTCGCTTCACCTGATCGCCGGTATCGCGGCCATGACGGCGGCGGAAACTTTGCTGGTCATGGACATACGCGGCGGACGGCATAAATGTAAAATAAAGCGGTCTGTGCGAAAAAAGATAACCGGTATTGCCGGGTGGGCCGCAAATGGCATCGTACTGCTGCTGGCGTCTTTACTGTTCCTTATCCCATTCTGCGCAAATGCGTTGTGTTCAAGTGTAATGTCCGCTGCGGCGCCAAAGCAGGCGGCTGTTTCCTCAGATGTGACAGATGACAATATCACAGCAGTATGCGATGTTGAATACCCGTCTTCCTATCCGAATAACACACTGACAGTCTATGAAGCGCCGAACGCGGAGGGAACGATCTTTTATATCCATGGAGGCGGCTTTGTGAGCAGCGATAAAGATGCGGATTACGAAAAACCTCTGATAAGGAAATGGCTTCAGGCAGGAGTCAGCGTAGTCTCTGTCGATTACGCGCTGGCCCCAGAATACCGCTACCCGACGCAGATCACAGAATGCAATGACGCGCTGAGATATATTGTCGGGCACTGCGCGGACTATGGCATCGATCCCGAAAAGATCGTTTTCTGCGGCGATTCTGCCGGCGGACAGCTTGCCGGGCAGCTCGCGGACATTCAGACAAACGCTGAATACGCTGCGTCCATGGGTATCGAGGCTGCTATGTCCGGCGGTCTGAAGCCGGCCGGATTTATATCTATGTGCGGTCTGCTTGATTTCCCCAAGTGCGCCCAGACCGGGCTGCCGCTTGCTGACGTTGTATTTAATCTCTGCGGTGTGATCGAGTTCAATGACGTGGACTACGCAGTCGGTCCTGCCGCGAAGGAAGCTTCAGTAATCGATAACGCGACTGCAGATTTTCCTCCCTCATACCTCAGCGAGGGAAATACCTGCACTTTCACAGAGCAGGCCAAGGCGTTCGAGAAAAAACTGAAAGACCTCGGCGTTCCGGTAACTGTTAATTTCCCCCAGACTCCGACACTTTACCACATCTGGGAATTTTCCGTTGAAACAGACAGCGGCAGCAAAAATGCAGAGCTGCAGGTCAGATTTCTCCACAGTGTTTTTGAGAAATAAATCAGGAGATCGTCACATGGATCAAGAATCTGAATGCGGAATGCTGATCAAGCAGATCAGCGACAGGATCGCCAGGATCACAAACAATGAGCTGCGTGAACATGAGCTGACGCTGTCACAGCTCAGATACATCGGCTATCTCTATCAGCATAGGGGAGGCGCTGTGCCTTTCAAGGATATAGAAACACATTTTGAAGTCGCGCAGCCGACAGTCGCCGGGATCCTGCGCAGGCTGGAGGGAAAACAGCTCGTCCGTACGCAGCCCTGCAAGGCCGGCGGAAAAGCCAAAACAGCCTGCCTTACAGAAGCAGGCAGGCTCATTTATGAAAGATCCGAGGTCTGGAGATGCTCAATGGAGACAGCTCTTCTGTCCCCTTTGAATGACAGGGAAAAGATGCTGTTCCGGGAAACGCTCAAAAAGGTATATGAAAACCTGAGAGAAAGTCACCCTGTCTCTCCCTGAATTTCGGATTCTGCGGGACCCCGCTCTTCTTCAGCAGAATGTGACCTTTTTCAGTTTCCTGTCAATCCGACTTTCCGCGTTTTTTAATGACTGCAGTCACTATCAGCACGCTGCCGGAAATAAGGGCAAACGCCGCCCAAAGACAAATCTGAAAATTATCTCCTGTGGATGGAGACACTGCCGACGACTGCTGTGACGCGGATGACGACTGGTGTGACGTGGACGACGACCCGGAAGATGATGCGGACGACGCAGCAGCTTTCTTTGTCTCAATCTTCTTTCCTGTCTCAGAAGACACCGGTATCCATTTCGCGTATACGGTAGTATCCTTGTTCAGCGTAAGTTTAACGACACGGCTGTTCAGGGCAGCATCCCGATACCAGCCTCCGAATGTATAACCCTTCTTTGTTGTTGCGTAGTCTGCAAGTGAAACCACTGTTCCCGCCGCTTTTGTTACGGATGTCAAGGCACTGCCGCCGTTCGTTCTAAAGGTCAGAATGGCCTTGGCAGCCGTTTCCTCCTCAATGAAATTGGCATAATAGGTCGCGGTATCCCATCGTCCGGAACTATCCTTTGTCGGGACAAATGCAGCTGATGTGGAAATGACATTCCCGTCTTCATCCGTCCAGTTGACGAAGCTGAAGCCTTTGTCTGCCGTGGCCGCAGAACCGCCGGGATTTCCACTCAGAGGAAGAATGTTTTTATCTTCTGTCCGGCTGACGCTGCCGCCATGGCCGGCGACGTATTTCAGCGTGACGGGGGCTCCTTCCCCTACCTTTATCGTGTACATCTTAGAGTATTCACCCAGACTGTTTACGGCTTTTACGGTAAAAGTCCAGCTCCCGGTCTTCGTCGGTGTCCCGCTGATAACGCCGGTGGCGCCATCCAGCGTAAGACCGTCCGGGAGGCTGCCGTCCGTGACATCCCAACTGATCGTACGGCTGCCATTCGCTTCGAGCGTCTGGCTGTACGGATCGTTCAGAGTTCCGTCAGGAAGTGACTCTGTCTTGATCAATGGCGGATAGCCGCCGAAAAGCACATAACAGTCTTTCCCGGTTTCTCCGGTTTCGTCAATGTTTTTCAGAACATAATCGTTTGCTTTGTTTGTTACTGCTACCTTTTCAGTATCAGTCATCTTGGCAGCGTCAACGACGGGTGCCGCCTTGAAGATTCCGCCTCTGACATCCAGTGTCCCATAATCCGCTGTACTCTCATCACTGGCATCGATCCAGTAGTTCAGGACCGCGGTCAGGTGCTCGCTGAATGTGCCGCCTGTAATGTTGATTTTCGACGCAGTGCCGTCTATCGGGTCGTTCCACCAATAGACTGCCGGGAGCAGTCCGTCAGTCAGCTCCGCCGCGTCAAAGACTCCGTCGGAAATATCAATCGATGAATCGCCGTGTTTCTCACCCTCGGCGTTTCCCTCTTGCACAAAAATCGGACTGTATGTTGAAAGAGAAGATATATTGCCGCCGGTTATTTTCAGATCACAGGTGCCGTCCTTCACATTATTATAGAGCCGTATGGGGCTGTAAGACGAAATCAGTGACCCACCAGTGATAGTGCATGCCGATTTGCCGCTGTTCCACCGGGATGAGAGATTATCCACCGCAAAAGTCCAGTTGCTGCCTGTATCCCGAATCGTGCCGCCGGCGATCGTTACTGTACCTCCCATATTCATGATAACAGTAGATTCAGTATAAGTATTCCAGTCCTTGCTGCCTTTTAATGTGATCACACCGCCTCCGGCAGTGTCCTTCAAAGTAAAATCACCACTGTTCTCAAAAAGATAAAAATTTCTGCTCGTACCATCCTCAGCAGTGATGGTTTGGCCATTCAAGTCCAAAGTCAGACTCATATCTGCAGTTATCTTGCATGGTGACGATGCAGAAAGTTTACCGAATGAAATACTGCTTTCCAGTTTAATCGTGTCGCCGCTTTTTGCCTTGGATAACGCATCCTGAATAGTCTTGTAAGGCTTACCTGCACCGCGGTCCGGTATGGTGGTGTATTCGGCGGCAGCGTTGACAAGCAGCGTTGTCTCTGCCGCAAAAGCCCTGAATGTTACTGCCGGCAAAAACATCATACAGAAAAGGAATGCGCTCAGCAGAAATGCCGAAGCCTTTTTCAGTTTTGATTTCATTTTCATCCCTCACTAATAAATTACAGAGTATTACTGAAAAAATGGTATTGACAACATTATTTATAACATTTTTTTCTCCATACATCAGCACTACAGTTGTATAATGATAATTGCCAGTTGTATATAATTCCGGTTTAACCGGCTCAAGACCCATAATAAATATTGACCGGCCGTTATTACCGACGGCCGGTCAATATTACTCTATATTTTTCTGAATTTTGAATCCTGTGGGACTCCGCTCTTTTTCAGCAGCTTCACGTACTTGCTGTATTCGCTCTTCGGTATCCTGAAGCTGCATTTTATTGCGCATTTTTTGAAGGCACCCTTGCCTATGAAAGTGATGGCATTCGATCTGAAAGTGATCTTTTTCAGTTTCTTCTCAGCCTTGAAGGCATTTTTCGCCACTGAAGTCACCGTATAAGTGTGCAGGCCGCAGCTCACGGTCTGAGGGATCGTCAGACTTTTATATGTCTTCTCCACAGCACCGGTTACCTGGACCTCGCCGTACGCGCTGCCCGCGACCTTTGTGATCCTGTACTTCAGCTTACCGGAGCTGAAAATCTTTCCTTTTATGTCAGTCGCGGACCGGACCGCTCTGGAAGTTGAGAACCATTTTACATCTGCGGCAAGCTGTGTGCCGGAAGCATATATCGTATCCGTTCCCTCGTAGGGGTCAGCGGCAGCCGCCGTGTAAGCGACCATTCCGGAGCCAAGTGTGACAGTGCCTGTTTTATTGCTGATCGGTGTTATTTCACTTATCGCATTATGGCTGCCGAAGGCCGTTACCGATCCGCCGTTAATTGTCATAGTATTACAATATTCAATACCGGCACTGAGATCATTCGCCACCTTGCCGGTTGCCGTCAATTTCGTACCACTGTTGACAGTAATGTCATCGCAGAAGATCCCCAGACTCCATCCGCCGTTATTGCCGCCGCAGGCAGTCACAGTACCTCCGTTGAATACCAGATGACGGTCGCAGTAGATACCGTCAAGGTTTTCAGCATCTCCGCTGCCGGCATTGATATTAAGTGACCCTGAACCGGAAATAGTCAGATCGTTCTGGCAGAAGATGCCAAAGCTTTGTTTGTCACTGTCAGATCCCACGATGCCCGTATCGCCGTTGAGCACGATATTCAGCTTTCCTTTTGAGAAAATACAGGCATAATTCGCGTCAGCTTTATCGATGGTACCGCTGTAAAGGTCAAGAGTACCGCTCGCGCTGTCAAAATACGCGATATCACCGGAGGTATAGCTTCCTGCCTCTGCCGCTCCCAGAGAATCAAGGCGCGGAGTTTTACTGTTCAGTGTCTGGCCGTTTACCGTGATCTCAGCTGCTGCCGCATACGCGCTGCTTCTGGTTCCCGCTGCCGCCAGCACGAACGCCAGTGCCGCCGTCAAAGCTAAAACTATCTTCGCCGTCTTCCTGAATAAACTGTTTTCCTGTCTTCTCATAACCGTGTCTCCCTCCGGATCATCTTTATTGCAAAACATGGTCAGTTTATGATATTTTATACTAATTCAGGCATATAATAAAGGGGTTGGCGCAAATTTTCTGCAGATATTTATTTTTCTTCCCAAATTTTCAATTGTTTGCCTTCCTATGTTTATTCTCCCGCCGGGAAATCTGTGGACGCGGCCAGTTCTGTCTGTGTTTTATAATCCGCGACGCGCTGCTCCAGACGATCAAGGGTGGCTCTCAGTGCCTGTGAGCCAAGCACCATTCGAAGCGGAGCGGGATCCTTGTCGACGCTCTCGATAATCCGTGCGGCCATTCTCGCGGGGTCGCCGGGCGCGAGGCCCTTTGAGGCGTCCAGCATGTTGAGAAAGCCGTGGCAGGACTCGTATTCCGGCATGAGATTTGCCACATGGGCGCTGCCATAGCGGAATTCCGTACGCGCTCCGCCTGGCTCCACGATGGTGACGCCGATGCCGAACTGCGAAACCTCCTGAGCGACAGATTCACAGAATCCTTCAATGCCGAACTTCGCCGCGTGATAGAGAGAGTTCGCCGCGTACGCGACCTGACCGCCGTAACTGGATATCTGGATAATGCGCCCGCCGCCCTGTTTTCTCATAAACGGGAGTGCAGACCGGATCAGCTGAATGGAGCCGGTCAGGTCCGTTGCAATGATCTTGTCGATATCTGCATCAGACAGCTCCTCGGCGCATCCGAATAAGCCATAACCTGCGTTACTCACGACGACGTCGATCTTCCCGTGCTTTTCAAACGCGTCCTTCACAGTCTTGTGAAGCGCTGGCACATCGGTCACGTCCAGGATACGGCAGTCGAAGGCATCCGGGAATTTTTCGATCAGGTCTTCCACTTTTTCCGTGTTACGCACGGTTCCGACGACCGTTTTGCCGGCCTCCAGCAGCTGGCGCGCCATTTCCCTGCCGAAGCCGCTGGATACACCCGTGATCAGCCATGTTTTATTCATTTTACAGTCCTCCCTGCCCAATCAGCAATCTTTTGATAAGACTCGTTTACCTCACACCCCCGTACCGAAAGACCGGGGATAATATCTGCCCCGGGACAAAGTTTCCTGATGTCCTGTTCGCTGCCGCCGAGGCCGCTGCCCTCGTTCGTGCAGAATGGCGCGATTCTTTTGCCAGTCAGATCGTAATGCTCCAGGAACGTCCACAGTACCATCGGCATCGTACCCCACCAGTTAGGGTAGCCGACAAAAATGATGTCATAATCGATAAGGTCGTCTTTGAAGGCCTTGACCGCGGCGCGCTCCTTTTTGCGCAGTTCTTCTTTGGCCTCAAGCGTGCAGGCTGTGTAGTCGGAGGCATAGGTTCTGACCGGCTCGACCTCAAACAGGTCGCCGCCCACAGCCTTTTGGATCGCCTCCGCAGCAATTTCCGTATTGCCCTTTTGCAGTTCCCGGATGCTGCCGTCCCAGTAGTTCTGACCCTTTCGGGAAAAATAGACGATTGCAATTTTGCTCATAAGATCACTCCTTAATTGTTTCAAACTCGGCGGATACCCCTTTCTATTTCTGATCACGGCGCGCGTTGACGAAATTGACAAACATATCTACCGTATCCGGTGTGGCAAAGTCAAAGAACACGCTCTTTCCAGTATCAAGTGCCGCGATCCGCGCCATATCCGCGTCCGTCAGTGAAAAATCAAAAATGTCATTGAAGTAACTCTGCGCCGTGTCGATGAGACGGTATCCACTGCGGATCGCTTCCAGCACTGCCATCTCACAATCCTCTTTTGCTACCTGATAGACGCCAAAACCCAGCATTGGCATTTTTACTCCGTTGTTCAGTGTCACATATTCCATATTAATTTTCCTTTCCGATATTTTTCCCCATTTGATATGCTTCGTCTTTGACCGGCAGGCCCAGCACGTCGCCCTTATCCCATGCCCCGCAGCCGTAGATAACACCCTTTTCCTGTGCGCCGGGGAGGCAGGAGAGATATCCACGAAGTCCGGCGAGAGCGCCGTCCATTGCTCCGCGATTCGGATCGGCGGCAGTCAGGATAATGTAAAATCGTTTGTCTTTGATCTCTGTAAAGCGAGGCAGACAGCGGTCTATCAGCATTTTGAGCTGCGCGCTCATGCAATAGAAATAGACGGGACTTGCCAATACGATGACGTCAGACCCGATCAATACCTTCAAAACGGATCCCGCGTCGTCCTCCTGCACGCACCGCTGCGTACTTCCGCAGGCACCGCAGCCCAGACAGGGCGCGAGCTTTTTTTCACGCAGACAGATCTTTTCTGTTTCGTATCCAGCCTCTGCCGCGCCCTGCAAAAAAGCGTCGCACAGCGTTTCGGAATTTCCGCCCGCTCGGGGACTGGAACTGATCGCCAACACTTTCATAAACCATCCTCCTGTCTCTTTCTTATTTGATTATATGGTACAGACCTGACAGGAGCAATTTCAATTCAGAGCATTTTTGATAAGTAAAACTAATATGAAGGCAAAAAAATACCCCTCCGCAGGAGGACAGCGGCTGGGCACGCTGCCTTATGCAAAGGGGTATTCAAATCGTCAGTCAGCAAAGGATTTTTTCAAAAGATCGGCAAATGTCTGTATCTGTCTGGAATCCCGTTCTTTTTTCCAGAATGCGCAGTAACGTCGTTCGATCTGTTTACCATCCTGCAGAATTGGTATACGGCGGATTGTCGTACCCACCTGGGACATTCCCGGTACGCTTTCAATGGGTAAAAAGCCTCGATTTGCCGCTACCATAACGCGTGCATCCTCCAGATTATCCGCAAATAGAAAGCTGCCGCTAAAGCCCAGGATGTTTTGGTAATAGTCCTGCTCCGTCTCCCGTTGGCCGTGAGAGGAAACCAGCACGCAGGGCACGCGGCGCAGCTCCTCAAACGTTACACTGGGGAGCGCGGCGAGCGGACTTTCCGCTGATAGTTCTGCATAGGTAAAGGCGGTAAACACTGGGAAATTGACATACAGCTCTGAAAACGCACGACGCTGATCGTTGAACACCAGGTCGGCTTCGTCGCGGCGTATCAGGTCGTATAATTCCTCATGGTTGCCGTTTACAATGGTCAGTTCCA
>Ga0160425_1001531_pt1 | contig 21570 bp, 18 predicted proteins | sample BioMet8_FD_108193 | JGI IMG/M metagenome (GOLD analysis project Ga0160425, IMG submission 108193) | Microbial communities from bioreactor (seeded with sewage sludge) at Lawrence Berkeley National Lab, California, USA - Biofuel... | ecosystem: Engineered > Bioreactor > Anaerobic > Unclassified ...
CGGTTTTTGGCCACGATGCACTCGGCAATGTTCCGCTTCTCGGAGTCCTCATTGTAATAGTCGTCGCGGTACAAAAAGAGAACGATGTCCGCGTCCTGCTCGATGGCGCCCGATTCACGCAGGTCCGAAAGCATGGGCCGCTTGTCGTCGCGCTTTTCATTGGCACGGGACAGCTGCGACAGACACAGCACCGGCACCTGCAGTTCCTTGGCCATGATCTTGAGCATGCGGGAAATGTCCGACACCGCCTGCTGGCGGTTTTCCCCGCTGTACCCCTTGCCGCCGGCGGAGGTCATCAGCTGCAGATAGTCGATGACCACCAGGCCCAGATTGTCGATCCGGCGGCATTTGGCATTCATATCCGCCACGGTGAGCAGCGGGTTGTCGTCGATGCGGATGTCTGTGCGGCTGAGGGTGGAGGCCGCCTCCGCGATCCTGGTCCAGTCGCTCTCCCGCAGGTTGCCGGTGACAAGGCGCTGGTTTTCCACCAGTCCCTCGCCCGCGATCAGACGCGTCACCAGCTGCTCCCGGGACATTTCCAGCGAGAAAACCGCCACGGCCTTATCCGATTCCTTGGCCACGTTCAGCGCCATGTTCAGCGCCATACTGGTCTTGCCCATGCCGGGGCGGGCGGCCAGCAGCAGCAGGTCGGACTTGTTGAGGCCGTTGATTTTGCCGTCCACCGCGGAAAGGCCCGTGGAAAGACCCGGCAGCGTGGTGCCGCCGCCGGCTGTCAGCTCCGCCAGACGGCTCATCACATCCTGCAGCACCGTGCTGATGGGCACCATGCTCTGGCCGCCGCGCCCCCGACGGATGGCGTAGATCTTCTGCTCCGCCGCCTCCAGCATGTCGCCGGCGGTACCGGTCCCCTCCTGCACCATGCCGGTGATGTCGGCCGCCGCCTGCGCCACACTGCGCAGCAGCGATTTGTCCTGTACGATCTTCACATACTCCATGGCGTTGGCGGCCGTGGGCGTGATCTCCATCAGCTGCAGCAGATAGCTGCGGGTGGTGTTGGGATCGAACGTGCCGTTCTGCTCCATTTCCCGCGCCACGGTCACGCCGTCGATAGGCTTGGAGTAGGTGAACATGGAATAGATGGTTTCGAAGATCTCCCTGTTTTGCCGCAGGTAAAAGTCCTCCGGCTGCAATTTTTCCATGACGTCCTTGATACATTCGGCGTCAATCAGCATGGAGCCCAGCACCGCCTGCTCCGCCTCCAGCGAATGGGGCATCTGCCGGACCAGCAGTTCGTCCATGGGGAAACCTCCTCTCAATGCGGCTCTCCGCCGCGCCGTTCTCCGGAACGGTTACTTCTCCTCCGTCACCACCACATAGACGGTGCCGGTGATCTCAAAGCCCAGTTTGGCTTTCACTTCAAAAGTGCCGAAGGTCTTGATGGGTTCGTCCAGCACCAGCTTCTTGGCCGGTACGTCCAGGTGAAGCTGTTTTTGCAGCGCGTCGCTGATCTCCTTGCCGGTCACCGCGCCGAACAGCTTGCCGCCGGCGCCGCCCTTGGCCGCCACCTTCACGGAGCAGCCCTTCAGCTGTCCGGCAATCTCCTCCGCTGCGGCTTTGGCCTCCGCGTCGGCCTTGGCCTTGGCCCGTTCCTGCAGCTTCATGGTATTCATGGCGTCCGCCGTCGCCATCACCGCCAGCTTGCGGGGCAGCAGAAAGTTGCGGGCATAGCCCTCCGCCACTTCCACGGCCTGGCCTTTTTTGCCCTGGCCTCTTACATCCTGTGTCAAAATCACTTTCATATCCGTCGATTCCTTTCTTAATCTGCAAAATAACTGTCGATGGCGGAGAGCAGCTGTTCTTTCACCGCGTCCACCGTCCCATCCTGGATCTGACCGCCGGCAGTGGTGGAGTTGCCGCCGCCGCCCAGCGTTTCCACAATGACCTGCACGTTTACGTCGCCCAGCGACCGGGCCGAAATATAGACGCCGGTATCCTTGGGATACAGCACAAAGGACGCCCTGACGCCCTGAAGCGTCAAAAGCTCGTCGGCCGCCTTGGCCGCCACCACGCGGTCCAGCTCCGTTTCAATGGCCGCAACGGCGATATCCTTGTGGTAAAGCTGTGCGTGGCGAATGATATCGTAGCGGGAGATCATGTCCGACAGATTGCTCTGGAACATCCGCTGCACGTCCGACGTGTCGGCGCCGGCCCGGCGCAGAAATGCCGCTGCTTCAAAGGTGCGGCCGCCGGTGCGGTTGGTAAAGCTTTTGGTGTCCAGCACGATGCCCGCCAGAAGCGCCTCGGCCTCCGGCCGCAGCAGATCGGAGGGTTCCACCAGGTACTGCAGCAGCTCCGTCACCAGTTCAGAGGCGGAGGAGGCGTAAGGCTCGTGGAAGTTCAGCACCATTTTTTCGATATAGCTGCTGCCGCGCCGGTGGTGGTCGATGACGGCCACCCGGTTGGATGCCTCCAGCAGCTGCTCCGATTCCACACTCTGAGGGCGGTTGGTATCCACCACCACCAGAAGCGTATCGGGCTGCGCGCGGACAAACGCTTCGCTGCCGGAGAGGAACACATCCCTGTATTCCGGCAGCTGCATAAGCTTGCGCAAAATGGGATGGGCGGCGTTGTCCTCCATGTCGATGACGATGTGGCACACCTTGCCCCGCTTGCGGGCGATGCAGCAGATGCCGGCCGCCGCGCCCAGGGTATCCATGTCGGCATATTTGTGGCCCATGACGTACACCTGTCTGGCGTCTTCCACCAGCTCGCCCAGCGCATTGGCCATGACCCGGGATTTGACCTTGGTCCGTTTTTCCGTGGCTTTGGAGCGGCCGCCGTAAAATTCGAAATTCAGGCGGTTTTTCACCACAGCCTGATCGCCGCCCCGGGAAAGCGCCATCTCCATGGCCAGCGTGGCGTATTTGAACAGCTCGCCGTAGCTCTCGGCGTCCTTGCCGATGCCGATGGACATGGTAGCGGCCACACCCTCGCCGGCCACCACCTCCCGCACGCTCTCCAGAATGGAGAACTTCTCATCGGCGTAGTGCTGATAGTCCTTCTCGCTGAAGACATACAGATACCGGTCGCGGTCGTAGGACAGCAGCAGCCCGTCGCTGTCGGCCGTCCATTTGCCCAGCTTCTCCTCCAGACGCGCCAGCACGGCGGAACGCTTGGTTTCGGGGCAGGCCTTCATCAGCTCCTCATAGTTGTCCAGCACCAGAATGGCCACCACCGGGTGAGTCCTTTGCAGACGGTCATGCATCTCCCGGTTTTCCGTCACGTCCATCCAGTAGGTCGTGGCCAGCAGGTTCTGCCCGTTGTTCACGTCCTCCGGCCGGCTGAGGCAGCCGTAAACCCGGTAAATGTGGCCGTTCCAGCGGAATTCCTCCGGGCACTCGCTCTTTCCTTCCACCAGCCAGCGCTTGGAAAAACCGGGCACCACCGTGTCCAGCCGCAGCTCAAAGATCTGCTCATGCTGCTCGGTCAGACGAAGAAACTCATCGTTGGACCAGAGCACCTCTTCCGTATTGACGTCAAAGACCATCATCGGCAGAGGGGCAAAGAGCATATTGCTGCGGGCCGCGGAATCCATGCCGCCCGCCATGCGCTCCATATACTGGCGCATCCGCTGCTGCATCAGGCGGCCCTTGCGCCGGCTGTAAAGAAAAAGGGCAATGGCAATCACCGCTTCAGCGGCCGCCAGCAGGGGCTTGAATGGAATGGTGGCCACGATAAAAATGACCAGACACACGGAATACAGGGCGATATTGGTGGATAAAACGCGGGCGATTCTCTTACTCAAGGCTCGCTCCCTTCTCCGGCGGCTTCAGCCGTCGGCTTTGTTTGCAACCATAAACGTGCAAAATGACGCACGAAACCATATTAATGGAAGTTTATTATAGCACAGCGCCGCTTTTTCCTCAATAACAACCGTGAAATTTTCCTCTGCTGACAGCGCTTTTCTGCGCCGCGCGAAAAAAGACGAGTGAAAATACTGTACAAATCCCAAAAAGCATGCTATACTTTGTACAATTCGTGGAAATTCCACTATATTTTTTGTATGTTTCGCGGTCATGCCACCGCGTTCAATAGATGAAAAATGAATTTTTTCACTTTCACCGGCATTAGGGCGGAAACCCGAAAACCGCGGCGATACAGGGCCGCAGGCGGACGGGACGCCTTTGTTTTGCTGCACCCATTTGGATGCACAGTGTTCTGCCGGTGATACATAACAGTAAAAGGAGATATAAAATATGGCAGAAAAAATAAAAATTATTCCCCTTGGCGGTCTTAACGAGATCGGCAAGAACATGACGGTTTACGAGTACGGCGGTGAAATCATCGTGGTGGACTGCGGCATGGCGTTCCCCGGCGACGATATGTACGGCATTGATCTGGTCATCCCCGACGTTACCTACCTCATTAAAAATAAGACGCGCATCCGCGGTCTGTTTATCACCCACGGGCATGAAGACCACATCGGCGCCATCCCCTATGTTCTCAAGCAGGTCAATATGCCCATCTACTGCACGCGCCTGACGGCCGGCCTCATCAAGCTCAAACTGGCCGAGCACGGGCTGGAGAAGTCCACCAAGCTGGTGACCGTGGAGGCCGGGCAGACGGTGAAGGCCGGCAAGTTTGCCGTGGAGTTCATTCATGTGAACCACAGCATCGCCGACTCTGTATCCTTCGCCATTCATACCCACATGGGCACCGTCGTCCACACCGGCGATTTCAAGATCGATCCCACCCCCATCGACGGCGAGGTCATCGACCTGGCGCGTTTCGGCGCTCTTGGCAAGGAGGGCGTGCTGGCGCTGCTGGCCGACTCCACCAACGTGGAGCGTCCCGGCTACACCATGAGCGAGCGGTCGGTGGGCAAAACGTTTTTGCGCCAGTTCTCCGGCTGCAACAAGCGGATCATCGTCACCACCTTCGCCTCCAACGTCCACCGCATCCAGCAGGTCATTGACGCCGCGGCCGCCTGCGGGCGCAAAGTGGCCGTCACCGGGCGCAGCATGGAAAACATCATGCGCGTGGCCACGGAGCTGGGCTATATGAACATCCCCAAGCACACGCTGATGGAGATCAATCAGATCAAGAGCCTGCCCATTAACCAGCAGGTGATCGTCACCACCGGCTCCCAGGGTGAGGAAATGTCGGCCCTGTACCGCATGGCCTTCTCCACCCACAAGCAGGTGGACATCGGCCCCGGCGACAAGGTCATTATCTCGGCCTCGGCCATTCCCGGCAATGAAAAGACCGTCAGCCGCGTCATCAATGAGCTCTTCCGCAAGGGCGCGGACGTGGTCTACGACCGGGCGGACATGCTCCACGTTTCCGGCCACGCCTGCCAGGAGGATCTGAAGATCATCCACGCTCTGACCAAGCCCCAGTTCTTCATTCCCCTCCACGGCGAGCAGCGCCACCTGCAGCTGCACAAGGCGCTGGCCCTGCAGATGGGCATGGCGCCCGCCAATGTGGCGGTGGCGGAGAACGGTTCCGTCATCGAGCTGACCACCAAGCACATGAAGATGGAAACCACCGTCCCCGCCGGCGAGGTGTTTGTGGACGGCTCCGGCGTGGGTGACGTGGGTTCCGTGGTCCTCAACGACCGCAAGCTTCTGGCGGAGGACGGCATGGTGGTGATTGTACTGGCCATTTCCGCCTTTGACCGCAAGCTTCTGGCAGACCCCGAGATCGTCACCCGCGGCTTCGTCTATGTGAAGGAGTCTGAAAACCTGATCCAGGAACTCAAGGATATTTCCGCCAGGGCGGTGAGCGACCTGTCCGGCCGCAAGCGCAAGGACGACAACGAGGTCTACCGCGTGGTGCGCTCCGCCGTCAGCAGTTATCTTTATAAGAACACCAAGCGCACCCCCATGGTCATTCCCGTCATCACCACACTGTAAGAAACGGAGGGCTTTGAAAACATGAAACTGCTGCAATTTGTCAAAAACGGAGCTCCCGCTCTGGGTCTTTGGACGGAGGCGGGCATCATCGACGTGTCGGCCCATGAGGGACTGCCTCACACCATGCTGGAGCTTTGCCAAAGCGGCGATCTCTCCGTTCTGGACGGTCTGACAGGCCCGCTGCTGCCGGAGGCATCCATCACCTACGCGCCCGTGGTCACCGGCATGGAGAAGATCCTCTGCGTGGGCCGGAACTATGCGGCTCACGCCAAAGAAAGCGGCTCCGATGTGCCGACGCTTCCCACCATGTTCAGCAAGTTTTCCAACGCCCTGTCCGCCCATCAGCAGGTCATTCACCTGCCCCGCGAGGGCTGCGAGATCGACTACGAGGCGGAGCTGGTGCTGATTATCGGGCCGGGCGCATCCCTCTTCGCCTGCACCGCCGGCAACGACCTTTCCATCCGCGAATGGCAGAGGGCCACCTCTCAATGGCTCTGCGGCAAGAGCTACGACGGCTTCGGCCCCATCGGCCCCTGTGCCGTCCCCGCGGACAGCCTCGATGTGGGCCGGCTGCGCATCCAGTCCCGCGTCAACGGTGAACTGCGGCAGGACGCCTGCACCGGCGACATGATCTTCTCTCCCCGGCAGGTCATCGACTATGTGAACGTCCGCATCCCGCTCAAGCCCGGTGACATCATCTTTACCGGCACGCCCGCCGGCGTGATGATGGGCTATCCCGCCGACCGGAAATGCTGGCTGAAGCCCGGCGACACCGTTGAAGTCACGCTGGAGGGGATCGGCACGCTGAAAAACACATTCTGCTGATTTCCCTACCGTTCCGACAGATAATACAGTGAACGCCCGGTGTGCTGCACCGGGCGTTCACTGTATTATCTTGCCTTTTGCGCCAGCCGTCACCTGGGCAGCAGGCAATCGGGATCATTGGTCAGGACCCCGTAGACGCCCCAGTCCTGTTCGCGGCGGAGGAGCTCCGGGTCATCCGTGGCCCACGGCAGCTGGCGGATCTGCAGCGCGGTCAGCGAGGCCGCGATTTCATCTGTCAGGTACCGGCCGTCCGCGTTGAAAAACGCCAGGTCGCTGTCATGACAAAACTGCGCCGCATTGCCCAGGATGGGGCCCTTCCACAGCAGCCCGGCGGGGATCTCCGGCGCCAGACGGCGGCAGCGCATGACCGACACATGATTGAACGAGGAAAACATCACCCGATCCGCCAGACCGAACTCCCGCACCACAGCCACGGTCTTTTCCTCCAGCTGCGGATAATACCAGTGATTGCTCTTGATCTCGATATTGGTCTGAACGCATGTGTCCTTCACCAGGCGGCAATACGCCCGCAGCGTGGGAATTCCGTTTTCCCCGTACTGTCCGCCGAAGCCGGCAGTCACGTTCAGCTTTTCCAGCTCCGCGCGCGTCAGGTCGCGGATATTACCGGCATACCCGGTGACCCGCTCCAGCGATTCATCGTGGAAGACCATGACCTCGCCGTCTTTGGACAACTGTACGTCCAGCTCGATACCGTCTGCCCCGGCCTCAAGGGCCTTTTCAAAAGCCAGCACGGTGTTCTCCGGATAGCGGCCGCTCCAGCCGCGGTGTGCAAAAATCAGGCTCATGCCCATTTCTCTCCTTTTGACGCGATAAGCACAGCGGCCAAAGGGCCGCTGTGCTTTTTTTGATTTACTGCGGTTCCCGGCCCCGTTCCTTCAGAATTTCCCCGGCCAGTTCCCGGATCTCATCGCTGCGCAATCTGTCGCCTATAATGGAATGCAGCTGCTCCGGGGAATAGTTCTGCATCTGCTCGCGCCAGCGCTCCTGCAGGGGGCGGGGGTCAATGGGTTCTTCCTTCGGCCCGCCCCGAAAAGCGATCACCAGTTGTCCGACCCCCGCCGCTATGCCGGCCATGCCGGACACCCATTGATAGGTCGTTTCCGCCGGAAGCACGAACAGATCGACGCACGCCAGTACCAGATAGAAAAGACCGCTGACCAGCAACAGGCGATTGACAGGGCGCTTTTTTTCGGAAGTCCTTATTTTCCCTCACTCCGTCACGGTCTTTGTGTCCGTTTTACGCCTTGAGCGTTCCCGGCTTGGTGGCCGCCTTGGGCGCGGCTTCCGCAACTGTTTCCGCAAGAGCCGGGTCCTTTTCCAGCAGCGCCTGAGCAGAGGCGGCCAGACCGGCCAGGCCCTGGATCTCGCTGGGAATGATGATCTTGGTGGCCTTGCCGTCGGCGGCCTTGGCAAAGGCTTCCAGCGCCTTGAGCTTCACCACCTGGTCGTTGGGAGCGGCCTCGTTGAGCAGGCGAATGGAGTCGGCCAGCGCGGTCTGCACCTGACGGATGGCCTCAGCCTCGCCCTCGGCCTTCATGATGGCGGCCTGCTTGGCGGCGTCGGCCCGCAGGATGGTGGACTGCTTTTCGCCTTCGGCCACCAGGATCTGGCTGGCCTTCTGGCCCTCGGCCTGCAAAATGGATTCCCGGCGTTCCCGCTCGGCCTTCATCTGCTTTTCCATGGCGTTCTGGATCTCCTTGGGAGGCAGAATGTTCTTGAGCTCCACGCGGTTGACCTTGATGCCCCAGGGGTCGGTGGCCTCATCCAGAATGGTGCGCATCTTGGCGTTGATGGTGTCGCGGCTGGTGAGGGACTGATCCAGCTCCATGTCGCCGATGATGTTGCGCAGCGTGGTGGCGGTGAGGTTCTCGATGGCGTTCATGGGATACTCCACGCCGTAGGTATACAGCTTGGGATCGGTGATCTGAAAATAAATCACGGTGTCGATCTGCATGGTGACGTTATCCTTGGTGATCACAGGCTGGGGGTCAAAATCTGCCACCTGCTCCTTCAGGGACACCTTCTTCACGACGCGCTCAATAAACGGCATCTTCAGATGGAAGCCCACACCCCAGACAGAGTGGAACGCACCCAGGCGCTCAATGACATAAGCCTTGGACTGCTGCACCACATAGAGGTTGCGGACGATCACCACCAGCACGATGATGATCAGAATGGCAATGCCGATATAACCGGGAATATTCATTTACTGCTCCTCCTTCACGTTCTCATCTTTTACTTTCATTGGTTCTACAAAGAGCTTGACGCCCTCTATATGTACGACGCGGACGGCGCTTCCCACCGGAATCACCGCACCGGATTTGCTGCGGGCCGTCCAGGTCTTGCCGTCGATGTAAACGGCGCCGGCGGAGATGGCGTTGTCCACCTCTTCCGTGACGCGGGCCTCCTGGCCGATGACCCGGTCGGCGTTGGTGGCGGTGCGGTCCTTTTTCATCATTTTCTCCACCAGCGGCCTGGTGGCGATCAGCGACACCGCCGACACCAGCAGAAACAGCGCGCCCTGCAGCCAGACCGGCCCGCCGCAGATGGCGGCAATGAGGCCCGCCGCAGAACCCAGCACGAACCAGATGGAGGTCAGTCCCACCGTGAGGCCCTCCACAATGCCAAAGACCACCATGGCCACAATCCAGACAATCATCATTGTACGATCTCCTCCTTCGGCGTTCTGCCCGGCGATGAGCCAGAGCAGAAACAGCGCCAGCAAAGCACCCAGTCCCATCAGAAGTCTTTTGTCCAGCGGCGACAGGTTGTTGAAAAAGGCTGAGAGCGACTTTTTCAGCGAAGGCGCCGTGAGCTCCGGCGCTTCCTCCGGCGCCTGCGGCCGCTGCTGCGCCGGAACACCCGGCACATCCGTCTTTTTCGGGGACGCCGTCAACTCGTCGGCAAACAGCGCGTCCATGGTCACCTGATGGCGGTTACATATATAAAGAATCTTTTCGATCTCCGGGTAGCCCTTTGAGGACTCCCACTTGGACACCGCCTGCCGCGAAACCTTCAGTTCTTCGGCAAAATTTTCCTGTGTCATACCGGCCGCCTTGCGGACCTCCTGCAGCTTTTCTCCAAATGGCAATCTGTTTCCCTCGCTCTCTGCCTCTATTCTGCAGCATGACGGCGTCTTCTTCCACCAACTTAAAGCTGTCATGTGGGGGATTTGCCGCTTCCGGCGCCGCAACTTCAGGTTGGCATCCGGGTTTTTGTTCCTTTTTCAGAAATATGCGGCTGCTTTTTTCTATTATACCGGACTTTTTATCCAAACGCCACTGTTTTTTTCTGACACATTTTAGTTGCACTTTTTGTCCCGCTTCGATATACTAAGAGTGCATACAGGTGAAGCATTTCCCGGGGCCATTTTTGCCTTTGCCTGTCAACCTGTACGGATCTGAGGTATATTTTATGGTCACTTACATGATCCCCTGCCTGCTGGGCCTTGAATCCCTTGTGGGAAACGAGATCCGGCGGCTGGGGCTTTCCGATGTCCGGGTGGAAAACGGCCGCGTCCTCTGCTGCGGTACGGAGGCGGACGCCGCCCGGCTGAATATTCATCTGCGCTGCGGCGCCCGTGTGCTTTTGGTGCTGGGCGAATTCCCCGCCCGCAGCTTTGAAGAGCTGTTTCAGGGCACAAAGTCCATTCCCTGGGAAGCGTATATCCCCGCCGACGGCGCCTTTCCCGTGAAGGGGTACTCCATCTCCTCCCTGCTGCATTCGGTGCCCGCCTGTCAGTCCATTATCAAAAAGGCCATGGTGGAGCGGCTGAAGGCCCATTATCATCTGGAGCAGTTTCCGGAAAACGGCGTGAAGTATCAGGTGCGCTTTTCCATTTTGAAAGACGCGGCGGCCCTGTGTCTGGACACCTCCGGCGAAGGGCTTTACAAGCGCGGTTACCGTGCCGTGGGCGTGGAGGCTCCCCTGCGGGAAACGCTGGCCGCCGCCATGGTGACACTCTCCCGTTATCGGGGAAAGGATCCCTTCTGCGACCCCTTCTGCGGCTCCGGCACCATTCCCATTGAGGCGGCGCTGATCGCCAAAAACCGGGCGCCGGGCCTGGACCGCAGCTTTGACGCCCAGAGATGGGCCTTTCTCCCCGCCCGCATCTGGATGGACGCGGCGGAGGAGGCCATGGATCAGGAATTTCACGGACATTACGACATCTGGGGCGGCGACATCGACCCCCGCGCCGTGGAAATTGCCCGCGACAACGCCCGGAAGGCCGGCGTGGAGGATATGATCCGCTTTGAGGTGGCGGATATGCGCGATTTCCACCGCACGGAGCCCTACGGTCAACTGGTCACCAACCCGCCTTACGGCGAGCGCCTGCTGGAGAAATCGGAGGCAGAGGAGCTTTACCGCGCTTTCGGACAGACCTGGCGGGACGTGCCCAAGGGCTGGCGGACGCTGATTCTCTCCAGCCACACGGAATTCGAGCGCACCTTCGGTCACATGGCGGACAAAAAACGCAAGCTGTACAACGGCATGATCAAATGCGACCTGTTTATGTACGGCAATGTGTAAGGTGCCGGAAAGCAGAGCGTTTATTCTTTTCCCGCCGCAGAAACGGCCGCGGAAAAGATTGGGAGGTAGTATCAATGAAACATATCTTTGTAATTAACCCCGCCGCCGGAAAGAACGACGGCCGCCAGAAGATCTACGACATGGCGGACAAGCTGCGCCAGAACCACGGGCTGGAGGTGGACTGCGTTCTGACCCAAAGCCCCGGCTATGCCACCGAGATCACCCGCAGGATCGCCCAGGAGGGCGAGGACATCCGTTTTTACGCCTGCGGCGGCGACGGCACCGTCAACGAGGTGGCCAACGGCATCATCGGCTTTGACAACGCGGCCATGAGCTGCATCCCCATCGGCACCGGCAACGATTTTCTGAAAAACTTCGGGGAAGACGCCGCTCTTTTTGCCGACGCGGAAAATCTCTGGGACGGCCCTCAGTTTCCGCTGGACGCCATCGACTGCAACGGCCGCGTGGCACTGACCATCGCCTGTTCCGGTATCGACGCCCGCGTGGCGGCCGACGTGCATAAATTCAGCGCCAGCCCCCTGCTGGACGGCAAGAGCAGCTACGTGGTTTCGCTGATCGTCAACTTTCTTTTCAAGGGCATCGCCACCCACTGGACACTGGAGCTTGACGGCAAGGCCATGGAGGACGACTACTCCCTCATCGCCGTGTGCAACGGCCGGTACTACGGCGGCGGCTTTATGCCCGTGGCCGAGGCCCGCATGAACGACGGCATCCTCAACACGCTGGTGGTAAAAAAGGTCAACCGCCGTACCTTCATCAAATTCGTCACCCCCTACTCCAAGGGCAATTACACGGAGTTCCCGCACATCGCCTTCTGCACCACGCCGCAGGTCATCCATATCCACTCTGAAAAGCCGGATATCATCACCTGCCTGGACGGTGAAAGCGTCACCAATTCCGACGTGACCATCCGCCTTTCCGACAGGCATCTGCAGTTTTTCGGCCCTGCCGGCTGCAACTGCAACAAGACGGCGCGCTGACCTGCAGTTTTTACCAATTTGTGAACTTTTCGTTTTTTTCCTTTTACCCCCTTGCAAAACAGAATCATTGTGGTATCATAAACAGCGTTAGCACTCCAGGCAAACGAGTGCTAACGCTGAATCGCTTTTTATAAAAGAAGATATAAGGAGGCAGCAATCATGAAATTAACCCCGTTGGCGGATCGCGTTGTGCTGAAGATGGTGGAAGCAGAAGAAACCACCAAAGGCGGCATTATCTTAACCGGAAGTGCCAAGGAGAAGCCCTCTGTGGCGGAAGTTATCTCGGTAGGCCCCGGCGGTACGGTGGACGGCAAGACCGTGACTATGACCGTAAAGGCCGGCGACAAGGTGATCACCGACAAGTATGCCGGCAGCAAGATCACGCTTGATGAGATCGAGTATCTCATTGTCCGCCAGAGCGACATTCTGGCAATCGTAGAATAAGCACGGAGGTAGATCATTATGACGAAGATTATTAAACGCGGCGAGGACGCCCGCAAAGCGCTGGAATCCGGTGTCAATCAGCTGGCCGACACCGTTAAGATTACTCTGGGCCCCAAAGGCCGCAATGTGGTACTGGACAAAAAGTTCGGCTCTCCCCTGATCACCAACGACGGTGTTTCCATCGCCAAGGAGATCGAGTTGGAGGATCCGTTTGAGAACATGGGCGCACAGCTGGTGCGCGAAGTGTCCACCAAGACCAACGATGTGGCCGGCGACGGCACCACCACCGCGACGCTCCTGGCGCAGGCCATGATCCGCGAGGGTCTGAAAAATCTGGCTGCCGGCGCCAATCCCATTGTGATGAAGAAGGGCATGGCCAAGGCTGTGGAAGCGGCTGTCGCCTCCATCAAGGCTCAGTCCAAGAAGGTCAACGGCAACGACGATATTGCCCGCGTGGCCACCGTTTCCTCCAGCGATCCCTTTGTGGGCAAGCTGATTGCCGAGGCGATGGAAAAGGTTTCCGCCGACGGCGTCATCACCATTGAAGAATCCAAGACCGCTGAAACCTACAGCGAAGTAGTGGAAGGCATGATGTTCGACCGCGGCTACATCACCCCCTACATGGTCACCGATACCGAGAAGATGGAAGCCGTCATTGACGACGCCTATATTCTCATCACCGACAAGAAGATCTCTGTCATCAGCGACATTCTGCCCCTGCTGGAATCCCTGGTGCAGGCCGGCAAGAAGCTGTTCATCATCGCCGAGGACGTAGAGGGCGAGGCTCTGTCCACCCTGATCGTGAACCGCCTGCGCGGCACGCTGAACGTGGTGTGCGTGAAGGCCCCCGGCTTTGGCGACCGCCGCAAGGAAATGCTGCAGGATATCGCCATCCTCACCGGCGGCACTGTGATTTCCGAAGAGATCGGTCTGGCCCTGAAGGATGCCACCATCGACATGCTGGGCCGTGCCCGTCAGGTCAAAGTCACCAAGGAGAACACCATCATTGTGGACGGTGCCGGTGACTCCGCCAAGATCAAGGAGCGCGTGGCGCAGATCCGCAACCAGATCAACGTGACCACTTCCGACTACGACAAGGAAAAGCTGCAGGAACGTCTGGCCAAGATGGCCGGCGGCGTGGCCGTCATCAAGGTCGGTGCTGCTACCGAAACCGAGATGAAGGAGAAGAAGCTGCGGATCGAGGATGCGCTCAACGCCACCAAGGCTGCTGTGGAAGAGGGCATCGTGGCCGGCGGCGGCACGATCTATGTCAACGCCATTCCCGCTGTGAACGCTCTGCTCGACAGTGCCGAAGGCGATGAAAAGACCGGCGTGCGCATTGTGGCCAAGGCTCTGGAAGAGCCCGTCCGTCAGATCGCGACCAATGCGGGCATTGACGGCAGCGTGGTGCTGGAGAACGTGAAGAACTCCGGTAAGCTCGGCTACGGCTTCGACGCCTATAAGGAAGAGTACTGCGACATGATCACCGCCGGCATCGTGGACCCCGCCAAGGTGACACGCTGCGCGCTGGAGAACGCCGCATCCGTTTCCGCCATGGTGCTGACCACCGAATCTCTGGTGGCCGACAAGCCTCAGCCTCCCGCACCTGCGGCTCCCGCAGGCGGCGACATGGGCGGCATGGGCGGCATGTACTAAGCCGCCTACCCATTGAAAATCAACAAAATTGGCGGGGGCTTCTCCCCCGCCAATTTCCTGTTGGTTTTTGAAAAAAGGTGTTGACAAGTATCTGCGCAATATGGTATATTAACTCTTGCCTGTCGAGGGCTTTTTATGGCGGCATAGCTCAGTTGGCTAGAGCATGCGGTTCATACCCGCAGTGTCCCCGGTTCAAATCCAGGTGCCGCTACCATCTCCGGTGAGGCGCGTTGCGCCTCACCGGAAATTCCCTCTCTTGCTTTTGACACGGCCCGTTGGTCAAGTGGTTAAGACACGGCCCTTTCACGGCTGTAACATGGGTTCGAATCCCGTACGGGTCACCAGAAAGCGGCAAGGAGTTGCTTGCCGCTTTTCCTGTTAAAGTCCCGCCTTCCGGTCAACTTTCAGTTGCTTTTCACCGGTCGGTGTGCTATGATAAACCTCGCACGGAGGATTAGCTCAGCTGGTTAGAGCGCCTGCTTCACACGCAGGAGGTCGGCGGTTCGAGTCCGCCATCGTCCACCACGAAAAAGCCTTGGAACCGTTACGGTTCCAAGGCTTTTTTCTTTTTCGGCAGATGGACAGCCGGGTCAGGCGTGTTGTATCTTAAAGTCCTCCATTGAGAAGCGGGACACAGACTCTTTTAAAACCGCCGGGGTACTTTTTGCTGCACGCGGGAAGAAGCCGATCTGCAATCTCGCAGATCGGCTTCTTCCTGTAGGCAGCAAAGGAGAAACAATGGCAATTCCTCAGATGTGCTTTTTGAGAACTTCCAGAAATTTTTTGCAGTCTTCCGGATAGATAGCGCCCATGTTGGCCACCTGGAACATATTCAAGGCCAGATACTTGCCCTTGCCGGGATACACGGTGTAGCCGTCTTCGGCCAATTCGCTGACAAAGGCGGCCACATCTTTGCCTTCCGGCAGAAATACGGAGGTGACCGTATTGGACATCTGCTCTTCGGGCAGCAGAAGCTTCAGGCCCATATCGCGCATTCCTTTTCTCAGGATGGCAGCACACGTCTGATAGCGGGAAATGCGCCCGGCCAGCGTTTCGCGGTCCAGCGTCCAGTCCAGTGCAGCGTCCAGCGCCCAGAACAGGGTCACATTGGGTGTGTTGGGTGTCTGGCAGCATTTTTGGGCCATCTCGTAATGCTTTCCCAGATTCAGATACACATTTTTGCCCATTTCCGGCTTCACGGATTCCAGCAGATCTTTCTTTGCGCATATGTAGGCCGCGCCGGGGAAAGCGCCAAGGCACTTGCCGCCAACGCTGGTGCAAATGGAAATATGGTTGCCCACCACATCAATGAACTGCCCGGCGGCGGCGGAAACGCAGTCCACAAAGAACTTTTTGTCATATTTTTTTGCCAGTTGACCCACTTCCTTCACGGGGTTGATCATACCGGTGCTGGTTTCATGGAAGACCATGCAGATGTAGGTGATCTTGGGATTTTCCTTCAGGGCAGCTTCAACGTCAGCCATCTGGGGCATATTGCCCCAGCCGAATTCCAGCTTCACTGTGGGCACCCGATACTTGTCCAGGATCTCTTCCAGTCGGTTGCCGAATTCGCCGTTATGAATCAGCAGCGCCTGGTCATCTCCCTGAAACACGGAGGACAGGCAGGTTTCGTTGGCAGCGGTACCGGAACCGGAAACCACCAGCGCGTCATAGCTGTCGTCAGCCTGAAACAGGCGGCAGACCTTTTTTTGAATTCCCGCGAAAAGTCTTTCAAACTCCGGGCTTCTGTGACAAATATCGTCATGCAGCAGCGCTTCACGAACAGGTGCTTCCACCATGACAGGGCCAGGGCTGAACAATAAAGATTTCATTTCTTTCTGCTTCCTTACATATCTGTGTCCGGCTTGCCTTGCCTCCTGCTATTTTGAATCACAAGCCATTCCGGCAGGTTCATAATAGCATTACGATGTGCGTTTGTCAACATTATATGTTGAAATTTATGTATATTTCTGCGTTTTATCAAATATTTTCTTCGTTTCCTCACATTGCATTTCTTTTTATGTTGCATCAGCCCCTTGAACACAGTATAATGAAAGCAATCATACGCAGAAGGGAGCGTGGCTGTCATGCAGCAGGAACGGCATGAAATCATCCGGGACATCTTAAGCAGGGCGGGATTTGTCAACGTCCAGGAACTGGTGGCAGAATTCCATGTTTCCTCCGAAACGATACGGCGCGACTTGGAGTGCATGGAAAAAGACGGGCTGCTCAAACGCGTACACGGCGGGGCTGTCAGCGCGCATCCCCATATCAGCGAATCCGCCTATCAGATACGGCGCAATGATCACACGCAGGAAAAAAAGGCCATTGCCGCAGCTGCTGCTGCTCTTGTTACGGACGGCGACACGCTTTTGATTGCTCCGGGCACCACCACGCTGGAGTTCTCTTCTTTTTTGCGCCAGCGGAAAAATCTGACCGTGATCACCAATTCCCTGCCTGTGGCCTCGGAATTGGCCAATTGTCCTTCCATCCACGTGCACTTTTTGGGCGGCTCGGTGCAGGGGGAGGATTATTCCACCTCAGGTATCACGGCCATGGAAAATTTGGATCACTTCAATCCCAACAAGCTGATCATCGGCGTTGCCGGCATTACTCCGGAGCACGGTCTGACGGACTATCGCTCGGAAGAATCTGCGCTTTTGCATCTTTTCACGGAAAGAGTCCCCTGCGTCATCGGCATCGCCGACCACAGCAAATTCGGCATGGTTTCTACCTATAATATCTGTTCAGCCTCACGCCTGACGCATTTGGTCACAGATGCCGGCACGCCGGATGCGCTGAGCAATCCTTATAAAAAGATGGGCGTTCAGGTGCATGTCGTTTCTGCCGAGTCAGATTGAACCGCACAAAAAAGGCGCGGGCAAAGCAGCTTTTCTGCTTTGCCCGCGCCTTTTTGCGTTCCGTTTTCCTCCGGGATCTCCCTTTGCTCTTCAAACGATTTCTCACGCCGCCTCGGTTCCATATGCGTCCTCTGAAATCGCACCGCTTTGACGGTCCTTCTTTCATGCACTCGGCGGCACCGTCCATATCTGCGCATCTGAGATGTTCTTCCGGGAAACCCGCGATCTCATTCGCCTGTGCTGCGGGATTGATTCTGAAAACAAGGACAGGCCCCGGCATTCTGTGAAGGGCGGCTTTCTCAACAGCGGACGCTTGCGGACGATAAGAGTCCGTAACCGGAAACATGGATCCGGTGCGGGGAAGGAGGATCTACCAGACAGCGATGGTCCCATCCGCGCGAGGTTCTGTGCCGCCCGTCAGCGTCCCGTTTTCATTGCGCCAGATGATCTGTCCCCGGCCCATGTGCAGATTGGTTTCCATCACTTCGATCTGATGGCCCCGGGCCGCCAGCTCCGCGGCCACATGGGCGGGAACCTCCCGCTCGAGCTGAATTGTCTTTCCCCCGACCCATTGAAAGCGCGGGGCATCCAGGCATTCCTGCGGATTCATGTGATAGTCCACCGTGTTGACGATCACCTGCACATGGCCCTGCGGCTGCATAAAGCCGCCCATAACGCCGAAGGGACCGACGGCTTTTCCTTCCCTGGCAAGGAAACCCGGTATGATGGTGTGATACGCCCTTTTCCCGCCCGCCAGGCAATTGTCGCTTTGCCGGTCAAGGGAAAAGTTAGCGCCCCGGTCCTGCAGCGTGATGCCGGTGCCGGGAACAGCGACACCCGAACCAAAGCCGCTGTAATTGCTTTGAATAAAGGAAACCATATTGCCCTCGCGGTCCGCCGTGCAGAAATACACGGTGCCGCCGCAGGAGGGATCGCCCGCCTGCGGCATGAGAGCCCGTTCCGAAATAAGGGCGCGGCGCCCGGCGGCATACGGCGCCGAGAGCATATCCGATACCCTGGTGCGCATGGTCCGCGGATCGGCGACATATTTTTTTGCGTCGGCAAATGCCAGCTTTACCGCTTCGATGGTCTTGTGATAGGCTTCGGCGGACTCGCGGTTTTCCGGCAGGCGCAGTCCGCTCAAAATGTTCAGCGCCATCAGCACCGTGATGCCGTGGCCGTTGGGCGGCATCTCAAAAACGTCGTACCCTCTGTAGTTGGTGGAAATGGGGTCCACCCATGCGGGACGGTACTTCTCAAAATCCGCGCGGGAGAAGTAGCCCCCTGTCTTTTCGGAAAAAGCCACGATCTTTTCCATGACTTCTCCGGTATAGAAGCTCTCGCAGTCCGTGGCGGCGAGTATTTCCAGGGTGTCCGCAAAATCAGGCCATCTGAACACCTCTCCGGGACGGCAGCCTTCCCCGTCTTTTGCAAAATAATCCATCCACGGCCCGAACACATCCGGTTCAGCCCGTGCGGCGGGCGCAAAGCGCCTGACCTCGTCCCGCCACTGCCGGCAGACGTTGACCGGCGGGCAGAAGCCCTCTCTGGCGCAGCGGATGGCGGGCGCCATCAGCTGCGCCATGGTTTTCGTTCCGAAGCGGCGGCGCAGCTCGGCCCAGGCGCCCGGCGCACCCGGTACCATAACCGGCAGCCAGCCCTCCATCGGCACGGCGGCATACCCGGCTCTCCTGACAGTGTCCGCCGACAGAGCCAGGGGCGCCGTACCGGACCCGTTGAGTCCGTAAAGCCTGCCGCCCGTCCAGACCAGGGCAAAGCAGTCGGAGCCCAGTCCGTTCCCGGTCGGCTCCAGCAGGGGCATGGCGGCCGCCATGGCAATGGCGGCATCAACGGCATTGCCGCCGTCCTTCAGTACCGTTACACCGATCTGCGATCCCAGCGGCGAGGTGGAGCATACCATTCCCCCGCTGCTGCAGACGACGTTTCTGTGGGACGGGTAGGCATACGTCAGTGAATCAAACTGCACGGTCGGTTTCCTCTTTTCTGTTTGATCGTCGGCGGCTTCCCATGCGGGCGGCGCCGGATGTTCTTCTGTCTGATTATATACGCATCTGTCAATAAAAGAAACCGTCTGCTGAAAAACCCTTCTCACCTTCCGCACGGCGGCGGCATACACTGAAGCAGACATTGATTGTGAGGTGAACCACATGGAAAACGCCGCTGACAAGACGGCTGAAGCCGCGCCGCAGGGCTCTTCCGGTCTTACTTACGCCGCTTTTTTAAAGGAAAATCCCGACATCGGCTATCTGAAGGTGCAGGCCGGCCGTGCCCGCCAGTCCATTCCGGTGGAGGGCGTTCAAATTTTGGTGGTGCAGAGCTTTCTCGACCACCGTGTGCTCTTTTTTGAAGGCAGTACCAATGCCGACGGCATTGTGGAAAGCATTCCCCTGCCGGCGCCTCCCCTTGCGGCGTCGCTGGACGCGCAAAACCCGAAGGGCGGAGCCGTTTATCAGCTCTGCGCCGGCCATCCTGCTTTTGAAAGGCAGGAATATGACGTGGAGATTTTTCCCGGCGCCACCGCCATACAGCCTTTGCATCTGCGTCTGAAGGGAGGTCGGTAGCCGTGTCCACACCGATCATCCCCTCGTTTATCACGGTGCATTTGGGTGCGCCTGACGAGGCGGCCCGCAACGTCCGCGTCCCGTTTATCGACTACATCAAAAACGTGGCCTCCGGCGAAATCTATCCCACCTGGCCGGAGAACGCTTTGCGCGCCAACATTTACACCCAGGTTTCCTTTGCGCTCAACCGCGTTTTTACGGAGTGGTACCCCAGCCGGGGCTACGATTTCGACATTACCTCCTCTGCTCAGTACGACCGGAAATATGTGGACGGACGGGAAATTTTCCGTTCCGTGTCGCAGCTCGCCGATTCCCTGTTCAACGACTATCTGGTGCGCTGGGGCACGGTTCAGCCGCTTTTCACCCAATACTGCAGCGGCACCGACAGCAAGTGCGACGGGCTTTCCCTGTGGGGCATGCTGGATCTGGCCCGGGACGGTCTGACGCCCTATGAGATCCTGCAATTCTATTTTGGCCAAAACATCAGCATCGTGTTCAATGCCCCTACGGAGGAAAATCTCCCCTCCTACCCCGGCATTCCGCTGCGCCTGGGCGCCGCGGGCGACGACGTGCAGCTCCTCAAGCGCCAGCTCAACCGGATCGGCGAAAACTATCCTTCCGTCCGGCCCTGTCTGGAAATCACCGATTTTTACGACGCCAATACGGAAAAAGCAGTGAAGAGCTTCCAGCGGATCTTCAGTCTGGCCCAGGACGGCATCGTGGGCAAGGCCGCCTGGTACAAGATCCAATCTATTTTCAAGGCGGTCAAGAGTCTGGCGGAGCTTGAAAACGAAGGGCTGAAGCTGGCGGAGGCGGACCGCGCCTATTCCCGCTCTCTTTCCCCCGGCGACACCGGGCCGCAGGTGAAACTCCTTCAGTATGACCTGTCGCTCCTCTCCTTTTTCGACGACGACCTGCCCATGCCTTCCGGCAGCGGCACATTCGACGAAAAAACGGAGCAGTCCGTGCGGGCTTTTCAGGCTCAGCAAGGTCTGACGGTGGACGGCGTGGTGGGCCGCGACACCTGGACCGCGCTGACAACAGCCTGCGACCGCACGGTCGCCTCCGTTCCCAGTGCATACAAGGACTCGGCAGATGAAATATATCCCGGCCGGTTTCTTGCGCCGGGGCAAAGCGGTAAAGAAGTGCGGGTCCTGCAGGGCTTTCTGGCCCGGGCGGCGGAAAACGTGCCCGACGTTCCCGCCGCAGAGCCCACCGGCGTCTACGATGACGCCACCGCCCGGGCCGTCCGTGCGATACAGGCGCTGGAGGGCCTCCCCCTCAACGGGGTCACCGGCCGGCTGACCTGGGACGCCATCGTCAATCTGGCCAAACGCGTCCCCTCCTGACCGTCCTTCCGTCCGGTGTTCCGCAAAACGGACGGGGAGAAGAAAAAGCGGAAAAAGGGCGGCATCCGTTTGGATGCCGCCCTTTGCGGTCGATTTCTTATTTTGCGATGAAGAAGTTGTAGACCTGGCCGTACAGAATCACCAGCATCAGGATCGGCGTGATGACCTTCACGCAGATGTTGAACATGCTGTTGCTCCTGAGGCTGTTGCCCTCAATGCTGCACTCGTCCTCCACCGTCCTGGGGCCGATCTCCCAGCCGATCATCAGGCACATCAGAAGCGCGCCCAGCGGCATCATGATGCCCTCGGAGATCATGTCGAAGAAGTCAAGCCAGCAGTCGTTGAAATTGTGGACGCCCAGCGTGCTCTGGAAGGGAACCCACAGGCCGTTGCTGCCCAGGCCGTCCATGCACACCAGCGCGCAC
>Ga0160425_1001534_pt1 | contig 21504 bp, 14 predicted proteins | sample BioMet8_FD_108193 | JGI IMG/M metagenome (GOLD analysis project Ga0160425, IMG submission 108193) | Microbial communities from bioreactor (seeded with sewage sludge) at Lawrence Berkeley National Lab, California, USA - Biofuel... | ecosystem: Engineered > Bioreactor > Anaerobic > Unclassified ...
TTTTAAACATTATCTATTTGAATAATTATGCTACTAAGCTACATAAAACATTTATAATACGCAATTAAATATCTGATTATTAATTAAATAAATCAACTTGCCACTTTTCGGAGTGGACTCAACTTTCCATATTTACTTATGGTATCACATTGCCAGGTCACGTTTCTTGTTGTGCACGGATCACCTGACCAGGTGAGGAGAATTCTTTCCGGATTTTTAGATGAAGAATAGTGTGGTTCCGGAGGATTGTAAAACCATGAGTCCCATCTTGAATAAACAATGATCGCAATTATAACGGGAAGAAATAACAATAGGATTGTTCTATATTTTTTTCTTGAGAAGGACATTTTTTTCTTATAAAAGACAATCACTGTTTAACCATTTATTGCAAATATATATTTAATAAGGAATCTTAAAAGAAATTTATCCATTTTCTTGTTTGAAATGAATTATTTCAGACTCTTTTCATCTCAGGTATAGAGGAGGATTTGCGGATTCCGTGTAATGAAAAAAGGCGCATTAAGCGCCTTTTTTATGACATTTATTGATTAATAATCAATTCTTTTTCAGATTTGCCTGCGCAGCTGCCAATCTTGCAATCGGCACCCTGAAAGGAGAGCAGCTTACATAATCAAGTCCAACCCTGTTGCAGAATTCGACAGAACTGGGCTCGCCTCCGTGTTCCCCACAAATTCCAACCTTAAGGTTCGGTTTTGTGGAACGGCCTTTCGTAACGGCCAGATCGATCAAAAGTCCGACTCCATGTTGATCAAGAACCTGGAAGGGATCCTGTTTCAAAATACCTTGTTCAAGGTAGGTTGGCAAGAATTTCCCTGCGTCGTCTCTTGAAAATCCCATGGTCATCTGGGTAAGGTCGTTGGTTCCAAAAGAGAAGAAGTCAGCCTCTTTGGCTATTCCTTCAGCAGTCAAGGCAGCTCTTGGAACTTCGATCATGGTTCCTACAAGGAAATCAATTCTTGTCCCCCGTTCAGCAAAGACCTTTTCGGCCGTTGCAAGGATAATGTCCTTCTGGTGTTTCAGTTCTGCAACAGTACCTACCAACGGAACCATTATTTCCGGACGGGCATCTATGCCCTTTGCTTTAAGATTTAAGGCTGCTTCAATGATGGCCCTGGATTGCATTTCTGTAATTTCAGGATATGAAATGCCAAGTCGGCATCCACGGTGCCCCAGCATTGGATTGAATTCTTCAAGCTCAGCAACCTTTATTTTGATTTGTTCAAGAGAAATTCCCATCTCTTCGGCAAGTTCCTTCTGGGTTGCCTGCTGGTGAGGAACGAATTCATGTAACGGGGGATCCAAAAGACGGATGGTAACCCCGAATCCTGCCATGGCTTCCAGGATACCTTCGAAATCGTTGCGTTGATAAGGAAGAAGTTTTTTTAGCGCTTTTTTCCGGCCTTCAGAATCAGAGGCCAGGATCATCTCGCGCATTGCTTTGATCCGTTCTCCTTCAAAGAACATGTGTTCGGTGCGGCAAAGACCAATTCCTTTGGCTCCGAAATTCCGTGCTATCCTTGCATCCTTTGGAGTATCGGCATTTGTCCGGACATACATTCTGGTGTATTTATCCGATAGCTCCATAATTTTGGCGAAATCTTTATCGATCGATGCTTCCTTTGTCTTTACCTTACCTTCGAATACTTCTCCGGTCGAACCATTTAATGAGATCCAGTCACCTTCTGAAAATACTTTTCCGCTGGTTTCAACTGTCCTCGCTTTATAATCAATTCTTAAAGATCCGGCACCGGACACACAACATTTTCCCATTCCTCTGGCAACCACTGCTGCATGTGAAGTCATTCCGCCGCGGGCTGTCAGAATACCTTGTGCAAGAACCATTCCCTCCAGATCTTCCGGTGATGTTTCAATTCTTACAAGTACAGAGCGCTCAAATTTATTGGCTTCGTCGGCAAAGAACACGATTTGACCGGTTGCAGCACCTGGTGAAGCGGGTAAACCTTTGGCAATAACTGTGGCGGAATGCAATGCTTCCGGATCAAAAACTGGATGAAGAAGTTCGTCCAGTTTGTTTGGTTCTATACGAAGAAGGGCTGTTTTTTCATCAATGAAATTTTCATTCAGCATATCCACTGCCATTTTCACCATAGCTGCACCGGTCCTCTTACCATTTCTTGTCTGAAGCAGCCAGAGTTTACCATTTTGTATGGTGAATTCGAGGTCCTGCATATCCCGGTTGTGATTCTCAAGCTTATGCTGGATTTCCATCAGTTGGGCATAAGCTTCTGGCATGGTTTCTTCCAGAGAAGGATATTTAGCGGCTCTTGTTTCTTCAGAAACTCCCTGAAGTTTTGCCCACCGGCGGGAACCTTCCAGGGTAATTTCCTGGGGTGTGCGGATCCCTGCTACCACATCTTCTCCCTGAGCATTAATCAGGTATTCACCATTGAATATATTTTCTCCGGTGGAGGCATCTCTTGTAAAGGCAACCCCTGTGGCAGAATTGTTACCCATGTTGCCGAATACCATCGCCTGAACATTTACAGCAGTACCCCATTCAGCCGGTATGTTATTCAATTTGCGGTAAATAATAGCCCGTTCATTCATCCAACTGTCAAATACGGCAAAAATGGCTCCCCAAAGCTGTTCCCAAGGATCAGTAGGAAACTTTTTACCTGTTTTTTGCAGTACAGCATCTTTAAATTTTGTCACCAGGCTTTGAAGGTCGGCTACGGTAAATTCGGTGTCCTGCTTAATTCCTCGTTCCTCTTTTATCTGTTCAATAATTTCTTCAAAAGGATCAATATCTTCTTTACTATGGGGTTTCAGACCCAGTACGACATCTCCATACATCTGGACAAAACGGCGGTAGGAATCCCATGCAAATCGCGGATTGTTTGTCTTTTTTGCAATACCTTCCACGGCATCATCATTGATTCCAAGGTTTAGGATTGTATCCATCATGCCGGGCATGGATGCTCTTGCTCCGGATCTTACCGATACCAAACATGGATTCTCTTTCGATCCAAACTGAGTCCCAGTAAGTTTCTCTATATGTGCAACGGATTTCTGTACATCATTAAGAATTAAATCAGTTACTGCTTTCTGTCCTTTTTCATTGAAAATGGTACAGACCTCTGTCGTTATGGTAAATCCGGGAGGAACAGGAACTCCTATCAAATTCATTTCTGCAAGATTTGCCCCTTTGCCCCCCAGAAGATTTTTCATCTCTGCGCCGCCTTCGGCTTGTCCATTGCCGAACGTATAAACGTACTTTGTCATGTTGAAGAATATTAAGTTGAAATTAGATTTTTGACACAAAATTAAGTTAATTTAGTTAAATTAAAGGGATATAAGTAAGGTATTTAATATTTTTTTTCTGAAATTTTTTATCTGGCATTATCATTTTAGGAAACCACCCAATCATGTTTGATTTATTATCTTAATAATCAGTTAAGAATTGTAATAATGTAAATTCTTATTCTCTCTCCTTTGGGACTTTATCTTTATTTTTGTTGAAAATTAAAGTAAATGAGAATTTCATTAATCGGAGCAGGCAATCTTGCCACCCACCTTGGCCTTGCCTTAAATGAAAAAAATCATCAGATCATCCAGGTCTTCTCTAAGAGCGAAGAACATGCTTCTGACCTGGGATCCAGGCTTAATTGCCCGTTTTGCAATGACTTGTCCGAAATTGTTCCGGATGCCGACCTTTATATCATTGCTGTAAAGGATTTTGCCATCAAATCAGTCCTTGAATCAGTCGATTTTGGCGATCATCTGGTTGTACATACCAGCGGCTCAGTCCCAAGCTCTGTCTTTAGCAATCATTGCAAAAATTATGGGGTTCTTTATCCTTTACAAACCTTTTCGAAAGAAAAAGCTGTTGATTTCAATGGAATACCTATCTTGATAGAAGCAAATAATGCAGAGAATATCGCCATTTTGAAAAATCTGGCCTCCGAAATTTCAGAGAAAGTGATTCCTTTAAAATCAGGGCAGCGGCTCAGTGTCCATTTGTCGGCGGTATTTGCCTGTAATTTTGTAAATCATTTTTATTACATAGCCGAACAATTATTAAGAGACCAGCAGTTGGATTTTAAGTTGTTAAAGCCTATTATCCTGGAAACAGCCTTAAAAGCAGTGAACAATTCACCAAGGCTGGTTCAGACCGGACCTGCTGTAAGAAATGAAAAGCTGGTCATGGAAGAGCATCTGAAGATGTTATCTCTTTATCCCGAATGGGAACGAATTTACGAGCTGATAAGTGAAAATATTTATAATACACATAAAACTCAGAATGACATTTTTTAAAGAAAAACTCACTGAAATTAAAGCCTTTGTTTTTGATGTGGATGGGGTTTTATCATCCGAAAAGCAACTCCTTTCTCCTGACGGAGAAACTATCCGATCCTCGAATCTGAAGGATGGGTTTGCAATGATGGCGGCGGTTCGCAAAGGTTATCTCATAGGTGTAATCACCGGCGGACGGACCATCGAAGTGATAAACCGCTGTAAAAAAACCGGGATCAAAGATATCTACACGGGTTCTCTGGATAAACTGCCATGCTTCCTTGATTTTATGCAGAAGAATAATCTGAAAAAGGAAGAGATCATTTACATGGGTGACGATCTTCCTGATTATCCTCCAATGATTGAAGCCGGCCTGGCTGTCTGTCCCAAAGACGCGGCTCCCGAAATCAAGGCTATCTCTGCCTATATTTCAGAACGCAATGGAGGAGAAGGATGTGCCCGCGATATCATTGAACAGGTGATGCGGGCTCAAAAAACCTGGATAATCCCGGAATCGATGGACTGGAGTAAATTCTGATGTATAATTCGAATTTCGTGGTGCGAATTTCATGGTTCGAATTTCACTAATTAAAAACGAATTTGCACGAACTCATACCTCAGCTCGTTATTATATCATTAACCATTTACCATTAATCATTAACCATTAATTTGAATGTTTGAAAATCTGAAAGACTATCGTATCATACTTGCCTCCAAATCCCCAAGGAGGAAACAACTTTTATCGGGGTTAAATATACCCTTTGACGTGGCTACTCTTGAGGTGGAGGAAGTTTATCCGGATAACCTTACGATGGAAGAAATCCCGGTATTCCTGGCTAAATTGAAAGCGGAACCATTCCTTGCTGAAATAAAAAATAATACGCTTGTCATTACAGCGGATACCATCGTATGGATTGATGGCGAGGTTTTGGGAAAACCTTTTGATCATTCTCATGCGGTAGAAATGCTACGAAAATTGTCTGGTAGAAAACATACGGTGGTCACGGGAGTTTGTCTTACTTCAAAATCCAAACAGGTTTCCTTTTCTTCTTTGACCGATGTCTGGTTTAAAGAACTATCCGAAGAAGAGATAGAATATTATCTGTCATCTTATCATCCCTATGATAAAGCAGGCTCTTACGGTGTACAGGAATGGATCGGTTACATTGCTATCGACCGGATTGAAGGTTCATATTTCAATGTAATGGGGCTTCCCGTTCAGCGATTGTATGAAGAATTAAGAAGATTTTAAGAGATATTCTTTCTCTTTGAAAATATTTTATTCGCGGGTTTCCCGGAATTTCTGATTTCATTTTTTGCTTAAGGCTTAGAGATCGATCTCTTTCGTGTTCATTTTTTTTCCATCCTTATCTGTTCTCAATTCAATTTTTATTAGCTGATCAAGAGACTGTTTAAATTTTCTATTTCAACTTGTCCCGGTAAAATTCCATTAAAACCATTTTTCAAGAGATTCCTCACTTCGAGTCGGAATGACACTTTTGTTTGAAGGATTAGGGTGATGAGGGCGGCGGAGCCGCCCTCATCACCCCTTTGCCATCGCCGGTGTCATTCCGAATGCAGCGAAGCGGAATGAGGAATCTCTGCCATAATAGAACTAAAAAATAAAATTTAAACAGTTTCTAAATATCGGAGGCGAACCCGCATTATTTTTTTTACTGAATATTATTGATTTCTTTATAAAAATTTGTAACTTTATTTTGTTAATAATAAATTCATTATTACATTTGGGTAGAAATATTTTTAAATACTTAAAAATTATTCTTATGAAAAAATTAACTCTCCTATTTTGTTTTTTGCTGTCCTTAGCAACACTGTTTGCCCAGTCCAACATCACCGTAAGTGGTGTTGTCACTGATAAAGCAAAGAAAACTATACCCGGAGCCAGTATAGTTGTTAAAAAAACCAGGATCAATACTGTCACTGACAATGATGGGCGATACACCATTCAGGTTCCGGCTGATGGAAAACTTGTTTTCTCATCTCCCGGGTATAAATCTCAGAAAATTGCAGTAAAAAATCATTCTACAGTTGATGTTTTACTGGAAGAGAGTACCAATTCTGAAACGGTGGTTGTAGGATATGGTGTTCAAAAGAAAGAAGCTGTTACCGGTGCAATCGCCCAGGTTAAGGGAAAGGACATCAAACGGTTTCCGGTAAATCCGATCAACTCACTGAATCAGGTAACAGGTGTTCAAGTCATCGGTCAGTCACCGGCATTGAGTTTCTATGGAAGCAGTAGTAATATAGATTACTACAAATAAATTGTTGGGAAGAAAACATTCTGGAGTTACTGGAGTGTGTCTCAATTTCCCATGACAAACAGGTTCTTTTCTTCCCTGACGGATGTTTGGCTAAAAAATTTTCCGCAGAGGTGATCGAATATTATCCAATTCTGTATCCTTAAGGAGTACAGGGTTGAATTGGCTATGTCGCCATCGATAGAATTGAAGGTTCTTATTTTAAAGGAATGGGGCTTCCCGATCAGCGATTGTAGGAGAAATTAAGACGTTTTTTAAAGCTGATCCTTCCAATATTATTTATTTTTTTCAGTTAGAAACAGTAAATTTTTTAAAAGGGGATCATCCTGATGTCTGCTCAGTCTATTTGCGCTTTGCGATTTTAGGGCTGACGGGCTACGCTTTAGCCTGGTTCAGTGTGAGATTTGCGAAAAATAATTGAATTGAGAATAACAAAACATTGTTTACCCGTTCCGCCCTGCACATTTTCCTTTTTTTCCCTTGACTTTATCTCCCAGTAAGGCCGGGTTCGTTTGTCACTCATCCGGTATATATCGCGTAGTGACCATCTTTTTTCCTCGTATCAACATCATAGTTTATTCGTATATTATTCGCAGTTTATTCGCTGATTATTCGTTTATATACGAATGATCTACGAATAATATACGAATAAACTACGAATAAACACCGGGTCAAATAGGGGTCAGAAGCGGGTCAGGAGTAAAGTTTTTGGTTGCAATTATAATTTCAACAGTGGAGAAGAGAAAACCTGCCTGGGCGCTTGGGGTGAGCTTATCCGGCGCTTACTCCAAAGTAAAATTTCTATCATTGAATGTTGGAGGCCCACCGTGCGAATCTTATTCCAGCTGGGCAACTTATGCTTATTTGTCTCAAAGCTTCACCGAACTGGGAATAATTGATAGTAGAAAATTTGCGTCTTTGGTTAGATTGAACTTACATTAAATGTTTGGTTATTATAGCTTTTGTCAATTTTAGCGGGGGTTTAAAGTTTTTTAAGAAATTTATTTGACTTTGTTTTTTCCCTTCTGTTTTTTTCCGAAATTCTATGGACAAAATAATACATCATTTTTAATGTTTTTTAAAAAATATTGAACTTTTATTTATCCGTTTTGGTTAATAATGAGTTTAATACTACGGATTAGAGTTGAATTCTTTAGTATGCTTTTTTGATCTTTTGATTCGAAATATTTTATAACAACTAAAAATTCTTCTTCATGAAAAAATTATTTCTCCTCTTTTGTCTAATGTTATCGATGACTAACCTGTTCCCCCAGCCAAATATAGAGGTGACGGGTGTGGTCATGGATAAGGCAAAACAATCTATACCCGGAGTGAGTATAGTTGTTAAGGGAACGACGAAGGGTACCGTTACGGATAACGACGGAAAATATTCCATCCAAGTTCCCGGAAATGGAACACTTGTTTTCTCGTTCCTGGGATATAAACCTCAGGAAATAGCAGTAAACAACCGTACTACGATTAATGTGATGCTGGAAGAAAGTTTGGTGACTCTTTCTGAATTTGTAGTGGTTGGTTATGGTGTACAAAGGAAAATAGATGTCACCGGATCAGTCGCCCAAATAAAGGGGCAGGACCTTTCAAAACAGATATCGCCAAACCCCATCAGCTCTCTGCAAGGGAAAGTAGCTGGTGTACAGATCACCAATAACGGTGAACCCGGCAAATCACCCGATATCAGAATCAGAGGGTTGGGTACCTATTGGGGTTCCTCCAAGCCCTTGTATGTAGTGGACGGTGTCTGGCTTGATAACGTTGATTTCCTCAATTCCAATGATATCGAAAGTGTTAACATCTTAAAAGATGCTTCCAGCGAAGCAATTTATGGTATCAGAGGCGCTAACGGTGTAATTATTATCAGCACTAAAAAAGGTGGAGTAAATGAAAATCCAACGGTAACGTATGACGGAACAATTGGCTGGCAGAAAGCTACTAACCCGGTCGAAATGGCGAATGGTTATGAGTACGCTGTCATGTTCAATGAATTAAATCGCCTAAGCGGTTCTACTTCTTCCTTGGATACGACCAAGTTTGCAGGAGGTACCAACTGGTTCAATCAAATGCTGCGCAACGGCATAATTACCAATCACCAGATTTCGGTCAATGGGGGAGGGGCCAAATCAAATTACCACTTCTCATTGGGTTATCTGAACCAGCAAGGACTTCTCAAAGATAATCACTATCAGCGTTATACCGGGAATCTGGTTAATGATATTCAAATATCCATCCCTGTTAAGGCCGGATATTCTCTTACCGGGTCCTACAGCAATTCAAATGATATCCCGACCGGGATCTGGCATCAGATCTATTCAGCGCCATCTGTTCTCCCTGTCTGGTTTGCAGACCACACCACTTATGGCGATCCGGGATATTATGGATTGGGTTCGTCTGTTCAAAATCCACAGGCAACATTGGATTTTAGTAATGTAAAAACGGTAAACTATCATGTTAATGCCAATGCGTATGTTGATATTACATTCCTAAGAAAGCTCGTTCTGCGCAGCAGTATCGGGGGAACTTTTGACCAGAAGGAAAACAGGGCTTACACTCCTGTTTACACAGCTACCTCCACTCAATCCAGCTCAATCAGTAACCTGGCTCTTATCCGTTATGAAACAAGACAGTGGATCATCGATAACACGCTTACTTATTCTGATACCATCGGTAAACATCGTTTCACGGCCCTGGTAGGCCAGAATGCCCAGTATTACAACTACGGGGAATTACATGCCTCTGCCCAGAATGTGCCGAATGTCAATTTGGGTAACTGGTATCTGGGATTGGGAAATACCTCATTTGCAACGGATGTTGATTTCAATTATAACCAGGCTTATCCATTAAGATCAACCATTGCTTCTTATTTTGGAAGAATCAACTACTCATACAATGACCGGTATCTGCTTAATGCAACCTTACGGGCAGATGGTTCTTCAAAATTTTCCAAGGGAGACCGGTGGGGCTACTTCCCTTCCGTTGGTTTAGGATGGATTATTTCTTCAGAGAATTTCATGAAAAATCAAACTGCTTTTAATTCTTTGAAATTAAAAGCCAGCTGGGGTAAAGTCGGGAACGCAGGTGTGCCAACATTTGCTTCTGCTCAGCAAACGGTCTCCGGAGGCGCTTACGGAGTCATTTTTGGTAATTCGGGAGTCGTTTCTCCCGGAGTAAGTGTAGCTTCTATTTTACCGCCTGCATTGCAATGGGAAAGAGGTGTGGGTACAGATATAGGCCTTGAAGCAGTTATACTGGATAATCGCCTGTCTATTGAAGCTGATTTTTACCGGAGACAGACTCAAAAGATCATCATGAATGTCTATCTTCCCGGGGCTGCCGGATTGTCCAATCAATTCATTACCACCAATGTCGGAGATGCAAGAAACCAGGGTGTTGAATTATCGTTAACCTGGAAGAGCAATACAAACAATAAGGATTTTACCTACAGCATCAATGGTAATATATCCTATAACAAAAATAAATTCGTCAGTAACAGTGCCGGCGGTCAGAAAATATATGACGGAGGGGTTGGAGCCAATAACGGACAGTTCACAACTTTAACCAGTGTCGGACTTCCAATAGGTTCTTTCTACGGCTATAAGGTCATCGGAGTTTTCCAGACTCCGCAAGAAGTTGCGGACTACAAAGATTCTGAAGGGACGCTTTATCAACCCGGGGCCAAACCTGGCGATTTAAAGTTTGCGAAAACAAGTAACAATGGAATAGGCGCCATAAGCGGCAATGACCGTGTTGTATTAGGAAACCCCAATCCCCGGTTAACCTATGGATTGAATACCTACTGGTCTTATCGCAAATTTGACTTCACAGTCGATTTTCAGGGAGTCGCAGGAGTTGAGGTATATAATGCAAACAAAGGTTTGCGTTACGGAGCAGAAAACTGGACGCTGGATTTTTATAAACATCGCTGGCATGGACAAGGAACTTCCAACAGCTATCCATCAGCTAATATCGGAAGCGTTACCAATTCTTCTCCAAGTTCCTGGATGGTAGAAAAGGGAAGTTATTTCAGGATCAGAACCATTCAACTGGGTTATACTTTCGCCAGTGATGGAGTCAAGAAATATGGAATGCAGAGTCTGAGATTGTTCGTCAATTCTCAGAATCCTTTTACCTTCTTTAAATATACCGGTTTTACTCCTGAAGTAGGCGGAGCGCCGGGTAGTGCAGGAATTGATACCAATGTCTACCCGCTTTATGCAACATATAATTTCGGTGTTAACGTCGTATTCTAATTTCTGGAAAAATGAAAAGCAATTATATATATCTTAAGAAGATCAAAATAGCAGGATTGGGAATTATAAGTTCCATCCTGATTTTAGGCATCGGATGTACCAACAAATTTTTGGATGTTCCGGTTCAGGGTCAGCAGCCTGCTTCACAATTGTGGCGAAATGCCAATGATGCCGCCAATGCAGTAAATGCTATCTATGCAAACTTAAGGAGCTGGAATAATGTGGCATTTGCGCCAATAGCCGTGGAGAGTGTTCCATCCGACGATGCTGCTAAGGGAAGTACTCCATCCGATGCAGCCTTCTTTTTGGCTTATGATAATTTTACCATAGATGGTACACAAGGCCAACTGGATGGTTTCTGGACTGGTCAGTACCAAAATGTTAACTTGTGTAACCAGGTAATGGATAATATTCCAGCCATTAATATGGATGCAAACCTGAAGGCCAGATACATTGGTGAAGCCAAATTCGTCAGGGCTTATTCTTACTTTCGTCTTGCAAGGGCATTTGGGCATATCCCACTCATATTGAAAGTTCCTGTAACCCCCGCGGAATTAAATGCTCCACAAGCCGATTCCACTGCGGTATGGAATGCAATTGAAACCGATCTGACCGATGCAGCATCCGTTCTGCCCCTGACTTATGGCCCGGCTGATGTTGGCAGAGCAACCAAGGGCGCAGCTTTATCGTTGCATGCAAAAGTTGCTATGTATAGAAAGCATTGGCCGGATGTACTGAATTTCACCAATCAGGTTATAACAAGCGGGGTATATTCTCTTTTTCCAAATTATTATCAGCTGTTTAGGATTCCAAATGAAAATAATTCAGAATCAGTATTTGAAATTCAGGCAAACTATGTAGGAGGGAACAGCGGTATTTCAAATTGTCAGTATTCTCAGGTCCAGGGTGACCGGGATGGAATACCATCTCCCGGATGGGGCTTTAATGTTCCGACTCAGAGTCTGGTAAATGAATTTGAAGCGGGAGATCCTCGTTTACAGGGAACCGTAATGATGTCAGGTACTACAACTCCGAGTGGTGATATTGTCCCGCCTCCTCAGGCAGGTGCCCCTTCGATGTATAACATGAAATCGTATGTTCCTTTCCTCCTGGCCAGTCAAACCAATCAGGGTGCCGATCAGAATATAAGGGTTATAAGATATGCCGAAGTCTTATTGATGAATGCAGAGGCTAATAATGAACAGGGAAATGCTGCTGCAGCTTTAGCTTCCCTCGAATTGGTCAGGGCGAGGGCACGTTCAAACAGTGCAAATCCGGCAACGACCTTACCTGCGGTGACCACTACCGATCAAACAGCTCTCAGAAATGCGATCTGGCATGAAAGGAGAGTGGAAATGGGAATGGAATTTGATCGTTTTTATGATCTGGTCCGTCAGGGACGTGCTGCTACAGTGTTGGGTCCGCAGGGATTTAAAACGGGAGTGAATGAAATAATGCCAATCCCGCAAAATCAGATTGATATCAGCGGTGGCGTTTTAAAACAAAATCCCGGTTATTGATAAATAAATTTTAAAACTCTCGATATGAAAAGCAACTATAGCAAACTAAAAGGGATCGGCATACTGGCCACTATTCTCCTGTTATTTGCATCCTGCCAAAAGAAGTTTAATCCCGATAGTTATGCCCCGGTCCAGTCCTTCGGGGGATTTGGCAGTTCTAATCAAATACAGCCTTCAAATCTGGTAGGGCATTGGGCATTTGAGAACAGCCTTGTTGACAGTGTCAGCGCAACTGTTGCCACAGGAGTTAATACGACTTTCAGCACCGGCATAAAAGGAGCGGGACTCCAGGGAGCAGATAAAGCATACGTTACTTCTACACCCTCTAACGCTATTCTTAGTCTTCAGTCATTTACCGTGTCTTTATGGGTTAATGTTCCTCAGAATACAAAAGGAACGTATGGATTGGTGAATTTAAGCAATACTGCCGATTTCTGGGGCAATTTTGACATTTTCTTTGAAAACGGAAGTACTTCCAGTAACGGTGTTTTCAAGTATCATGTTGAAAACTGGAAAACAGCTGCAACGGATAATGAGACATGGTCAGATAATCTAAGTGTTGGAGATGTCTGGAATAAATGGATCCATTTTGCTGTCACGTATAATGCCGCTTCATCTACTTTTGTTGTTTATCAGAATGGAACGGCAATCAATACGAAAGTGAATGCAGGGAATGGAACGCTAAAATTTCAGAATGCTTCTGCTTTGATATTTGGTACAATGCAGTTTAACGTAACACCATCCCTTGGAACTGCTGGAGGTCCTCAAGATTGGGCCAGCTATGTGCCGGGTAAAATGGATGAAATCAGAATCTATAAGGCTGCACTAAGCGCCGATGAAGTTAAGGCTCTTTATCAGTTGGAGAAATTGGGGAAATAATTGAAAAGAAGATAAGGCGCACAGATTCTGTGCGCCTTAGTTAAAAACAGGCTTTTTTTAACTATAATTTTCCATTGATGTTAACAGAGAGAATCGGAAAATCTTTGTGGGGGAAAGGTTTCTTTCTTCTTTTACTTTTTTTTATAGTCATCTCTTGTGGAAAAGAAAAAAATCAATCTCAACCGCCTGTTCCCGAATCTTTCTATTTCTCCTCTTTAAAGATTGACAACAGATTCCAGGGTTTTACCTATTACAATGTGTCCAGAACACCGGTTATCCGGGTTGGGTTTTCTGCTCCTCTTGATCGAACTTCTGCCATCAATGTTATTCAGTTATCTGGGGTACCCCTTTCAGCATCCTTTGCAAATCATGACAGCGTCGTTATAATTCAACCATCATCTTCTTTAAATGCTATTACCAAATATATTCTTTCGATCCCAACTTCCTTGAAATCGGCTGGCGGAGGAACTTTGCAATCTCCGGTATCTGTAAATTTGGTCACAGTACTTGATTCAACTGATAAATTTCCAAGGATATCTGACCAGGCATTGCTCGATTTAGTCCAGAAGCAGACCTTTAAATATTTCTGGGATTTTGGTGATCCAACCTCCGGCATGGCGCGGGAGAGAAAATCGGATCAGGTGACGGCAGCCACAGGAGGAACCGGTTTTGGAATTATGGCAACGGTGGTGGCGGTCAGCCGCAATTTTATTAACAGGGCAGATGCGGTAACACGACTTCTGAAGATTGTCAATTTTCTGCTGACAAATACTACTACTTATCACGGAGCTTTTTCTCATTGGATAAACGGCGCTACAGGAGTAACTATCCCTTTTGGACTACAAGATAACGGGGGAGACATAGTTGAAACTTCTTATCTGATGATGGGCCTATTAACCGCAAGGCAGTTTTTTAATAATCAGTCCGATCCTGCGGAAACGGATCTCCGGAATAAGATCAATACTCTATGGAATGGAGTAGACTGGTCCTGGTATCAGCAAAATAATCAGAATGTTCTTTATTGGAACTGGAGTCCCAATTATGGATGGGCAATAAATGTCCAGGTGCGTGGCTGGAATGAAACCCTGATTACTTATGTATTGGCAGCTTCTTCCAGTACTCATCCTATCACCAAGGTTGTATACGATGCAGGTTTTGCCAATAACGGAACGATTAAGAACGGCAACAGCTATTATGGTTACTTGTTGCCGTTGGGGCCTCCTCTTGGAGGACCTCTTTTTTTTGAACATTACTCATTTCAGGGGATAGATCCCCAAAATCTGAGTGATTCTTATTGCAGTAATTATCTTACGCAGGCAACCAACCACACTTTGATCAATTATAGCTATTGTAAAGTGAATCAAAATAATTATAATGGTTATAGTGATCTTTGTTGGGGCCTCACAGCCAGTGATATTCAGAATGGTTATACAGCCAGTTCCCCTACTAACGATGTAGGCGTTATTGCTCCAACTGCAGCGCTCTCCTCGTTTCCTTATACTCCTGATGAATCGATGAAAGCATTAAAGTTTTTCTATTACGTATTGGGAGACAAGATCTGGGGAGACTACGGATTTAAAGATGCGTTTAATCTGACCGACATTTGGTTCGATAGTGATTATATCGCTATCGATCAGGGACCAATTATCTGTATGATTGAAAATTACAGGAGTAAATTGTTGTGGAATCTTTTTATGAGTTGTCCTGAAATAAAAGCAGGGATGAGAAGTCTCGGATTTTCAAGTCCGCTTTTTTAATGACTTTTTAAAGAATAGAAGTATGAAAACAACCATTTTCGTTTTTGCCGCATTGATGTTGTTATGGGTGGAATCAAAGAATGATTTACTGCTTGGGGGAAAGGGGAAAAAAATTGCACCCAAAACCTCTATTTCTGACGGGGAAATGCTTGATTCCGTTCAATATCGCACCTTCCAGTATTTTTGGAAAGGAGGTGAACCGAATTCAGGTATGGCTCCCGAACGTATCCACATGAATGAAATATATCCGGAGAACGATAAAAACATTATTGCTGTCGGGGGGAGCGGGTTTGGCATCATGGCAATGCTGGTCGGTTGTGAAAGAGGCTTCATTACCAGAGATCAACTATTGGAAAGACTGACACAAATAATCAATTTTCTGGGAAAAGCAGATCGATTCCATGGAGCATTTCCTCATTGGATTAATGGGGAAACAGGAAAAGTAAAACCATTCACTCCAAAAGATGACGGTGGGGATATTGTGGAAACAGCTTATCTAATGCAGGGATTGCTTGCGGTAAAACAGTATTATTCATCCGGGAACAGCCTGGAAAAAGCACTGGCAAAAAGAATAGATAATTTATGGAGGGAGGTGGAATGGAGCTGGTATCAGAATGGGAAACCGGTTTTGTACTGGCATTGGTCTCCAAATTTCGCATGGGAAATGAATTTTCCAATCAAAGGGTACAATGAATGTCTGATTGCCTACATTCTTGGAGCTTCTTCTCCAACTCATCCTATTGCTCCCTCAGCATACCATAAAGGATGGGCCAGAGATGGAAAAATCAAGGGACATCATGAAAAATACGGTTATGTATTGGATTTAAACCACAATGATTCGGAAGAATACGGCGGCCCTCTTTTTTGGGCTCACTATTCCTATCTTGGACTTGATCCCCGCGAATTGAAAGATGAATATGCCGACTGTTGGAAAAATAACGTCAGTCAGGTGATGATAGATTATCGCTATTGTGTGGAAAATCCGATGCATTTTAAAGGATATGGGGAAAACTGCTGGGGATTAACTGCCAGCTATTCCATCCCGGATTATGAAAGGGTAAAAATTAAACAGCCTGAATTTTCCAAAGATCCGGATGTGGGGTATGAGGCTCATAAACCTGGTTTGGACCATGGAGTGATTTCTCCCACTGCTGCTTTATCTTCTTTCCCTTACGCTCCTGAAGAGGCTATGAAAGCCTGCCGTAATTTTTATCAGAACTTAGGTGACAGAATCTGGGGACCGTATGGTTTCTACTATGCCTTTAGTGAAGAATATGGATGGTTTCCAAAGAAATACCTGGCCATTGATCAGGGTCCTATAGTGGTAATGATCGAAAATTACAGAAGCGGATTGCTTTGGAAATTGTTTATGAAAGACAAGGATGTTCAGAACGGATTAAAGAAGCTTGGGTTCAATTTTAAATAGAAACTGGTTGTCGCTCTTCTTTATATTGGAATAGAGAAAGGAAATAAAACTATACGAGACAATATTACGGAAATATTAGAGAGAGAATTGCTGAGAAGTAAAAAGTAGCAAAAGTATAATGGGGTAAAAGTAGTAAAAATCTCCGGAAGCCTTGAAAACAAGGGGATTGAGAGAATTGAATTACTACTGGAAGGCTTTAAATTCCATATTTCTTATATCGGCTCAGATTAATACATAATTTAGAAATTTCATAAGGGTAGTATATAACAGATATTTCATGAAAACAAACAAACTATTCTGCTTTATCATCCTTTTCTTTTTCTTGATTGGTTGTTCACCGGTCAAAAGCAAGAAGGAAGATAAATACAAAGACTTTAAAGAAAAGGTTGATTCAGTGCTTTCCTTAATGAATCTGGAGGAAAAGATAGGTCAAATGGTCCTCTTTACCAGTGGCTGGGATGTGACAGGCCCCTCGATGCCCTCCAGCAATCTGCAGGATATAAAAAGCGGACGCTGCGGAAATATTTTCAATGCCTACACCGTGGCTTATACCCGAAAACTCCAGAATATCGCGGTGAAAGAAAGCAGAATGAAAATTCCCCTGCTCTTTGGATATGATGTCATACATGGCTTTAAAACCATCTTCCCGATTCCCCTTGCAGAGGCCTCTTCCTGGGATATGGAGGCTATCCGCAATTCAGCCCGTGTTGCTGCCGTGGAATCAGCTGCCAGCGGGATAAACTGGACTTTTGCTCCGATGGTAGACATAGCCAGGGATCCAAGATGGGGACGGATTGCTGAAGGTGCCGGTGAAGATCCCTATCTGGGAAGCCGGATTGCTGCAGCAAGGGTTAAAGGATTCCAGGGAGACGACTTAAGTCTGCCTATTTCTATACTTGCCTGTGTCAAACATTATGCTGCTTACGGAGCTCCTCTTGCCGGAAGGGATTATGCTTCCGTCGACATGTCGGAGCGGATGCTCAGAGAGGTATATTTACCACCGTACAAAGCCGCTGTCGATGCCGGGGTGATGAGTGTTATGTCTTCCTTCAATGATCTGAATGGAGTGCCGGCAACCGAAAGCCGTTTTCTTTTGACTAAAATTCTAAGGAAGGAATGGAATTTTAAGGGATTGGTGGTCACAGATTATACTTCCATCAACGAATTGGTGCCTCACGGAGTTGCTGCCAATGAAAAAGAAGCTGCCGAATTGGCGCTGAATGCAGGTGTAGACATGGATATGCAAGGTTCTGTATATTACAAATATCTTTCAGATTTAGTGAAGATAGGAAAAATTACTGAGGAGCAGATTGATACGGCAGTCGCCAGAATTTTGAAAATTAAATTTCTTCTCGGTTTATTTGATGATCCCTATCGCTTTTGTAATGAAAAAAGAGAAAAAGAAATTGTTCACTCTAAGATGCATATTGATTTTGCTTATGAAATGGCCTGTAAATCCATAGTGCTTTTAAAGAATCAGAACAATATTCTTCCTCTAAAACAAAACACCCGTATAGCACTGATTGGTCCTCTGGCAGAGGCTAAACGCGATTTGTTAGGGTCATGGATCGCCGCGGGAGAATGGGATTCCATACAAAACATTCATCAGACAATAAAAGAAAACTTTGGGGATAAAAATGTCCATTATGCGAAGGGTTGTGAAATAAAGAAGGAGGAAAAATCAGGCTTCGCAGCTGCCCTGAAGACAGTCAGAAACTCTGATGTAGCGGTTCTTGTTATGGGAGAATCAGCTGAGTGGTGCGGTGAAGCAGCCAGCCGGTCCAATATAGGTATTCCTGAAATACAAAAAGAATTAATAAGGGAAGTAGCCAAAATAGGAAAACCAATTGTTTTGGTTCTGATGAATGGACGTCCCCTTGCAATTGAAGAAGAATCACAATTATCCGGAGCAATTCTGGAAGCCTGGTTTCCCGGTTCCTTGGGAGCCAATGCCATTGCAGATATTCTAACCGGTAAGGTCAATCCATCAGGTAAACTTCCGGTCACCTTTCCCCGGAATATTGGGCAGGTGCCGATTTTCCTGAGTGAAAAAAACACCGGAAGGCCTTATGATCCCAAAGGTACTGAACAAAAATACCGCTCCCGTTACATCGATTGTCCCAATGATCCGCTTTATCCCTTTGGATTCGGTCTCAGCTATTCTAAATTCACTTACAGCAATCTTCAGATCGACAAACCGAAATTCAGTCACGGAGATACTATTCACATCAGTGTCAAGGTAAGAAATGACGGTACTTACAATGGGGAAGAAGTGGTACAACTGTATATCCGTGATCTGGTAGGAAGCGTGACACGGCCGGTAAAAGAACTGAAGGGATTTCAAAAACTGATGCTCCGGTCAGGCGAAACAAAAACAGTTACTTTCAAAATCGACGAATCAGATCTGTCCTTCTACCGTAAGGACATGAGCTATGGAATAGAACCGGGAGAATTTATAGCCTTTGTAGGAGGAAACTCAAGTGATGTTTTGGAGACTTCTTTCCGTTTTGAATGAAATTAAAGATCTTTTCTCTATTTATCACCAATGCAATAAAGATGTTTGGTGCCCCGCAGGTAAATTTTTCTATTGCTGACATCCGGTGATGCATACATTGTTTCGCCGATGCTGTTTTTTGCAATGTTTTCAAAGAAAGTAATAAAATGGGTAAGCGGCAAACAAGTAAAATGAAACGACCCTGAGAGAATCTTTCTCACAAAGGAGCATGATTCTTGGGGAGTTCAATCTGACCATTAAAAAAAATTATAAACAGATGAATTTTAAAATTGAAAATAAATGAATTGTTGGTCATTCCCCTTGAACCAAATTATGATAATTATTATGCTGTAATACATTGCCCACCTCAGAGGTTTATACCAATTCATGCCCAATTTCGCAATAGCGTATTGATGTTCCCGCCCGTTCCATTCGATTAAAATAAAAACAGTTATAATGAGAACTGTTACTAAAGCATTCGCTATTCCGTCAAACCGGGGAATTGTAAAAAGTGATGGGGAGAAAATTTCTGATATGTAAGTAATCGCATGGCCAATATTTTCTGCTCTAAAAAATATCCAGGCAAATAGTGTCAGTGAAAAGGTGACAACGATTGAAACAAACTCCTTAAAGGTGGGAAAGATTTTTCCTTCTGCCACAATTTGTAAATTTTTGCGGTTGTTATGAGTCAGTAACAAGGGCAGGAAATAAATAGCATTCAAGGCACCCCATATAATAAATGTCCAATTTGCACCATGCCAGAAGCCGCTCAAAAGGAAAATAATAAATGTATTTCTGATTCTCATTCGGGTGTCACCTTTACTTCCTCCCAGTGGAATGTAAACATAGTCTCTGAACCAGGATGATAATGAGATATGCCAGCGCCGCCAAAATTCAGCTATGTCTCTTGAGAAATAGGGGAAAGCAAAATTGCGTAACAAATCAATTCCAAAAAGCCGGGCTGTTCCCAATGCAATATCCGAATACCCTGAAAAATCACAATAAATCTGGAAAGCAAAAAATAAAACACCTAAAACTAATGTGCTTCCCGTATAATTTCCTGAATTATCAAAAATTAAATTGGCGTATTCTGCACAACTATCTGCAATGACAATTTTTTTAAATAATCCCCATAATATCTGTCGTAATCCGTCTATTGCTTTATTATAATCAAATTCTCTTTTTTTAACAATCTGTGGTAACAGGTGTGTTGCTCCTTCAATTGGACCAGCAACGAGTAAAGGGAAAAAAACTGACAAAGACTGAGTAATTAATAAAATTTCTTTCAGGGTTGATTCTGTTTTTATAAAGGTCAAGAACATAAGACAATCCATGAAAAGTATAAAATGAAATACCAACAGGCAGAATTACCTGTAAGGTCCTGAAATGCGATTGAAAGCCCAACAAGGCAAGTCCTTCGGCGAAAGATTCAGCAAAAAAATTATAATATTTAAAAATTCCAAGAAACCCTACGTTTATGCTTATACTGAGCCATAACCAAAATATTTTCTTCTTTTTTTTAGATGCTTCATGAATTTTTATTCCTGTGCTGTAATCCAAAAAAGTTGAGAATATTAATAAAAATAAGAAACGCCAGTCCCAACAAGCCTAAAAGAAGTAGCTTGACACAAGCAGTAAAATATTTTGAAGCTTATAATTACCCTTGGTGCCAAACCAATAAAGAAAAAATACGATAGGTAAAAATATTCCAAAGCTTATAGAGTTAAACAGCATAATCCTGATTTATCCATAAAAATGTAAGAAAAAATTATAGAATACTCAAATAAATATTAGATAAAGAACTTTGCTGGAACTCTCAATTTAAGGATGACATTGGGTAAAGTGAATAAACTTGTTAATCCCGGAGTTTCTCAAGTCCTGGATTAAGAGCTGTGTTCGGAGGTCCAATCCATTTTTGGTCAGGTGATACGGTGCGTCAAACACCAATGAATCTGGCATTTTATATTGTTGCGGAGATCCAAGAAGGGAAAAATCATTATTATGCAATTCCGTTTCAACTTGTCTAATCTGACCAATTAAAATGTCAAAAGATGATGCCTGGAGTCCGGGAAATGTAATGTACAATGAAGCTCTTTTTCCCTTTACCAGGTTTCTAAACTTCTTCAATTCTGTAATAACCTTGGGATTAAAGCTTTCCTTGATAGGATGATATGAAGAAGGCCTTCTGTTTCCTAAAGGCCAATGTTTATATTCATCTCCAAAATTGTTAAAGGAATTCCTGCCATAACAGTTATCCACATCCGGAGCTTCAAAATATTCCTTTGGCTTAAATTTGGAAAATGAATATCCCGGTAAATATTTGAAAATATTTCTCCACTCTTCGAGGCTCAAAAGGTTTATCGTTTTTGGAGATACATCCAGGACCGTTCTCAGCAATTCCTCACCTCCGTAAAATCTCCGACCATAAAACAACTGGTATTCGGGAGCTATCACCACGATATCACCCGGCCTGATGTATTTATATACATGAGTCCACTCCGAAAAGTGGCAAGTTGATTTATTTAATTAATAATCAGATATTTAATTGCGTATTATAAATGTTTTATGTAGCTTAGTAGCATAATTATTCAAATAGATAATGTTTAAAA
>Ga0160425_1001559_pt1 | contig 21206 bp, 23 predicted proteins | sample BioMet8_FD_108193 | JGI IMG/M metagenome (GOLD analysis project Ga0160425, IMG submission 108193) | Microbial communities from bioreactor (seeded with sewage sludge) at Lawrence Berkeley National Lab, California, USA - Biofuel... | ecosystem: Engineered > Bioreactor > Anaerobic > Unclassified ...
CAGTTGATGCAAGCCAACGGTATAGCGTTTACTATAGCTCCGGGAATCGCTGTTTCTCGCTTTGGTTTTTCGGTTGCGTCGATGCCGATGATGCCCGTCAAAGAAAACATACCATCAAATCGAGCTTCCGGGGAGAAACCCCGAAAACTTTGAGCAGTTTTCAAGGTTTCTCCCCGGACTCCATGTCCTGACTTTCAAACTTTTTAAGTTATTTATCTATTTGCATAGCAAATAGATAAATGAAATAGAAGTTTTGCGGGGTCAAAATTGGGGCGCGGGGAAGAAATGGGGGGCTTCTTCAAAAGCCCCCCGTGTCTTCCCCGCTACCCGCGCTTTGCGACTGCCGTCTTGGTTGTTTTTTCCCCCGGTATTGCCATGAGAAGTCTTTCGTTTCTCCATTGCACGACCGATAATTTATGCTATGTTTCATAAACTGCGGAATCGCGATTCAAGATAAACGGGTATGGGCAAGGCGGACAAGGCAGTCCGATGGCGCATTTTCGCGCGGGATAAGTGGGAAATACATGACGGACGGCAATTATCATCTTAAAATCATCGCCGGACAAGGCAACCGGCTTTATCTTCGAGATCTCTGGAAATACCGGGAACTGTTTCTGTTTCTGGCCTGGCGCGACATTCTGGTTCGCTACAAACAAACCATCATCGGCATTGCCTGGAGCGTGATTCGCCCGCTGTTGACCATGATTGTTTTTACCATTGTTTTCGGCAAACTGGCCAAACTTCCGTCCGAAGGCACCGTGCCCTACGTGTTGCTGGTGTTTGCCGGGATGCTGCCGTGGCAGTTTTTCAGCAACACCATCGGCGACGGCGGCAACTCGCTGATCAACAACGAGCATCTGGTTTCCAAAGTTTATTTTCCTCGCATCATCATTCCGTCGACCTGCATGATGGTCAGCCTGATCGATCTGCTGATTTCCGGGGTGCTCCTGATCCTGTTGATGGGGTGGTATCATTGGCTGCCCGGCTGGCAGATCGCCCTGTTGCCGGCGTTCGTCCTGCTGGCGGCCGTGATTTCGCTGGGGGTTACTTACTGGCTTGCCGCGCTGAACGTCAAATATCGCGATTTCAAATACGTGGTTCCGTTCATCCTGCAATTCGGACTCTATATTTCGCCGGTGGGATTCAGCAGCGGCATCGTCCCGGAAAAATGGCGGATGCTCTATGCGTTGAATCCGATGGTCGGGGTGATCGACGGTTTCCGGTGGACCTTGTTCGGGCAGCCGTCGGCGTTTTTTCTGACGGAAGTATTGTTGGCGGCGGGCATCGCCACGGTGCTGCTGCTGTCCGGGTTCTGGGTGTTTCGAAGAATGGAGCGGGAGTTTGCGGACTTTATTTAGGCGAAAGTCTTAAAAGGAGTCTCCGGGGAGAACCCCCGAAAAATTTGAAAATTTTTCCAGGTTTCTCCCGGTGCCCCATTTCCTGGCTTTCAAACTTTTAGTCTATTGATCGGTTTGCCGCGTAAACCAATCAACGAGATAAATGTTTTACGGGAACGAAAAGGGCTGTTCGGAAGAAGGGAGTTTGCCGACTTCATTTAAGGAAAGGCAGGCATGGATTACGCAATTAAAGTAGAAAATCTGGGCAAGCGCTACGTGATCGGACACGATCGCGGGGCCGGTCGCCGCGCCTACCGTTATTATTCGTTGCGGGAAAGTCTCTACAGCCGGGCGAGGGGGCTTTATCAGCGGTTGCGGCATCCGCTGAGTCCGAACCGGGAAACCACCGAACTGGAAGATTTCTGGGCGCTGAAAGACGTGAATTTCGAAATCAAGCCGGGCGAACGGGTGGGGATTATCGGACGGAACGGCGCGGGCAAATCGACTTTGTTGAAACTGTTGAGCCGGATCACCGAGCCGACGACCGGGAGTATCGATCTGAACGGTCGGGTGGCGAGTTTGCTGGAGGTGGGAACGGGTTTTCATCCGGAGCTGACGGGGCGGGAGAACATTTTTCTGAACGGGGCGATTCTGGGGATGACGCGAGCGGAGATCAAGCGGAAGTTCGATGAAATTGTGGCGTTTGCGGAAGTGGAGAAATTTCTGGACACGCCGGTGAAGCATTATTCGAGTGGCATGTACGTGCGACTGGCGTTTGCGGTGGCGGCGCATCTGGAGCCGGAGATTCTGCTGGTGGATGAAGTTCTGGCGGTGGGGGACGCGCAGTTTCAGAAGAAGTGCCTGGGCAAGATGGAAGACGTGAGCAAGGAAGGCCGTACCGTCCTCTTCGTTTCCCACAATATGGCCGCAATTCAACGCTTATGTAATCATGGAATATTGCTAAGAGACGGCTATGTTGTGAAAGACGGAAAAACACAGTCAGTTCTCAACCAATACCAAACAGACATTGAAGAAAACACCAAAAGGTTTATTCCTATACGAAAAATTCACTCTTCAGATAAAGGAATCAGAATTACGAATATTGCTCTTGCCAATGAAAATGGCGAGTTTTTTAATCAAAAAATGATCTTCAATATTGAAGTTACTGCTGATATTTCAGCACATGACCTAAATCTGGCAACAAGTGTTTTTGACGTGAATAATAATTGTATAGGAACTTCATTTTGTAATGACGGATTTTCGATTGTTGCTGCTACCTGTCTTCGCTTGACATTTTTGATTCCGTCCATAAAATTAATTCCGGGTCATTATTATTGGGGGTTCAGTGTTGGAATGGGTAATGCATTTCAACATCGATATGATTATGATATTGTCTTGGGATTCCCATTTGAGATAAAATATTCTCAGAACGAACCTTATTTAGAATGGAATCCATCATGGGGGAACATTCTGATTGATGGAAGTAAAATAATCAGAATTGAAAATATCTAAAGATTTTTAATGTAAGAAACTATTGAGGAGTTCATATCATTCATCTGATATGAAACATTATAATGGAAATAAAAAAAACCGCATTAGATGGAGTATATGTGCTTGAACTTTCATATGCTTGTGACTCACGCGGTAGTTTTGTGAAAACATTCAACTGTAATGCAATGGAAAATATGGGATTAAACTTTTCAATCAAAGAAAGTTATTATAGTATTTCTCAAAAGAATGTTATTCGAGGCATGCATTTCCAAGCTCCACCTTTTGGACTCAAAAAACTTGTTGTCCTCTGTAATGGAGAAGTTCTCGATATAGCTCTTGATATTCGAAAGGGATCTGTCACGTACGGACAATTTTTTTCTGTTATTGTGAGTGCCGAAAAGCACAATGCAATCTTTATGGGCGAAGGGATTGCTCATGGTTTTCTGGCGTTGACAGATAATACCATCATGCAGTATTACGTTTCCGATGTTTATAATGCAAAACATGACTTGGGTATTATTTATAATAGTTTTGGATTTGAGTGGCCGGTTGAAAATCCAATAATATCTCAGCGGGACTTATCTTTTTTGCCATTTTCGCAATTCGTCTCACCTTTTATATAAAATAAAGGTATCTCATGAAAATTTTTATTTCCGGGGCAACTGGTTTTGTCGGGCAACATTTGATTCCTCAATTGATATATAATGGACACACCGTTTCTATTTTGTTAAGACAAAATTCTAATCGGGCTGTTGCTGCTAAATATAATGTCGAATCATTTTGTGATAATGAAGATACTGGTGAGTTGGTAAAATACTTTCATGATAATCATTTCGATGGAATAATTCATCTGGCAGCATATTATGTCCCAGAACATAAACCAGATGACATTTCAGAATTGATTAAAGCAAATGTTTTATTGGGAACAAGATTAATGGATGCTGCCAGTAGAAACAATGTCACTTGGTTTTTAAATACTGGAACATTTTGGCAACATTACAACAATGCTGATTATTCTCCAGTTAATTTATATGCGGCGACGAAACAGGCCTTGGATACAATTGCTCGATATTATCAGGAGGTTTATGGGTTATGTTTTTGTACCCTGAAATTAAACGATACTTATGGGCCGAATGATACTCGTCCCAAATTAATAAACTTTTGGAAAGCCAACAGTAATACCGGTAAATGCATGGAAATGTCTCCGGGCGATCAATTGATCGATATTGTTCATGTGGACGATGTTGTAAGCGCATTTCTGAAAATACTTAACTTGTTAGCAACGAGTTCTGACGAATATAACGGAAAAAGTTATGTCGTATCTTCTGGAAAATCTTTGACGTTAAAGCAACTTGCCAAAATCTTCGAACAATCTCGCCAGGCAACGTTAAATATCAAGTGGGGAGCAAAGCCATATCGGAGGCGGGAAGTAATGAGTCCTTATTCTAGAGGTATCGTCGTTCCCGGATGGAGTCCCCAAATAACACTTGAAGATGGATTGAGAAATATATAAAATTAAGAATATTATGAATAATTCTCATATCAATCCTTCTCCTTTCTGGTCTGTCATGATACCGGTTCGTAATCGGACCGATTTCTTGTCGGAAGCTATTGAAAGTGTTCTTGCCAATGGCATTGATATTACCTCTATGCAAATAGAGGTAATCGACAATTCAACAATTGATTGCAATATTTATAGTATTATAGATCGGTTGGGACATGGACGGATTCGTTATTATAAGCAATCTAAAGATCTGAACATGGCTGAAAACTGGAATTCCTGTATCGAACGAGCACAGGGGAAATATGTTCATATTCTTCATGATGATGACTATATTGCCCCCAATTTCTACATTACTTTTCGTGAGGTTATTAACTCTAATCCTGGATATGGGCTTTATTATTGCAATAGCACAATGGTAAATGAAAAAAGAGAAGTATTGGGGAAAAATCGTGTCAAGGATATTTTATATGGAGATATGCATTCCTTAAAAAAAGTTCAGAGTTATTTTATCAATTTCCCATCAGTTGTTGTTAGCCGAGAATGTTATTGTCAGTTGGGCGGCTTTAATCCTAACTATATTTATATTCTTGATCAAGAGATGTGGTTTCGAATTGCTAGACAATTCGGATCTATCGGCATTGACCAATATCTCGCATTCTATAGAATATCCAAATCCAATGCAAGTAACGAATTATGGGCATCTGGAAAGAATATCAGTGATGAGAAAAGATTTTATCTTTCCTTGCGTAATTTTGGGTTCAATTTTTCTGATCGAGAAGTCAAGGAAGCAATAAATTCAAAGTTATATGAACAATACCTTTTTTTTAAAGCTCAAAGGAATAGATCTTCAGCTAAATGTTTCTATCGGAGTTTGAAAGATAGCACTAGTTGGAGAGAGCGAATGGGACTAATTGTTCATCACTATTATACAGAATCACGGTTTTTTTATTTTCTTCGTCGAATTATCTTTTATCTGATATACCCATGGAAAATTTATAAATATATAAAACATCGCTTATGTTAATATTGTCTATGATTATTTTAAAATAGAAAGTAGCAATTATACGCAATGGATAAGTCTATAAAAGTTTCAGTAATTATTCCTGTCTATAACGTGGAAAAATATTTGGAGGCGTGTTTAGAAAGCGTAATTGGCCAAACTCTTTCTGCCATTGAAATAATCTGCATAAATGACGGATCAACTGATGGCTCGCCAGAAATATTAACACAATATGCAGCGAGAGATGGGAGAATTGCTGTTAAAAACCAGCTCAATAAAGGGTTATCCTCCGCCAGAAATTTAGGGCTGCGCTTAGCACATGGTGAATATATCTATTTCCTTGATGGAGATGATTATATTGCAGTCGATGCCTTGGCAATATTATATAATGAAGCTGTTGCTCGGAATTTGGAAGTTTTGAGGTTGTCTTCTACAACAATATACGAAAAGTCTTATAGTGCCCATGCGCGAATTTTCAAATTTAGTGGTGACTATTCTTCTATTGTTTCGGGCCAGGATCTATTCACCGCAATGATATTTAATGATGAATATCATGTTCCGGTATGGCTATATTTTATAAATCGTAAATATTTGGAAACCGTGCAATTATCATTTATTGATGGAATTATCCATGAAGATAATCACTTTACTTTCATGCTTATTATTCAAGCAAATCAGATAGGATGTCTTGATAAGGTATTACACTATTATAGAATCCGTCCTGGGTCTATTATGGAAATGCCAGAAAGTATCATTAATTTGGATGGATATTGCCGGATATTAAAAACTAATTTAAAATATATTTTTGAACATAGTTTTTCTAATTCTAATACACAAATTGCATTAGGTTCATATATCTCGCGTTCTTTAGAAAACTGTCAAAATTTATATGAGAAATTAGCAGTAGAAGATCCACTTGCGCTTAAACAGTACTTAGACAATTTATCTGATGATAATTTGGAACAATATCATTTTATTGAGAAAGTTATAGAAAATAATATTAATCTTAAAATTCGTTATAACATTGAAAAATCTTTTTCTTTTAAGTTGGGAAACAAAATAGTCCTTTGGGCAAGAAGGTTATTATTTTGGTCTGATAAACACTAAAGTGACTAACGCAATTGCGGACTTAATTTGATAACAAAAAAATAGTTATGGGAACACCAGATACAACTTTGATCAGAGTTTACGACTGCGTCAGTTTCTTCAACGAGCTGGATTTGCTGGAACTGCGGCTTCAGGTTTTAGCCGCCGTGGTCGACCGTTTTATTATCGTGGAAGCGGACCGGACGCATACCAATCGGCCCAAACCGTTCTATTTCGAGGAAAACCGGGCGCGGTTTGCCCCTTTTCTCGACCGGATCACATATATCAAATTGACGGCGGCCGACTTCCCGCCATTTTCCGGCAATGCCTGGGTTTATGAAAACATTCAGCGCAATGCGGCGAGTCGCGGTCTGGCCGATTGCCGTCCGGATGATTTACTGATCGTTACCGACCTCGATGAAATTCCCAATCCGGCGACCATTCAACAGGAAAAAATACGTTCCGGCATCCGCTGTTTGAGGCAGAAATACTACGGGTTCTGGCTCAACAATTATTGTTTCAGCCGTCCGGACTGGATTCATCCCAAAATCCTCCAATACGGGGATCTGGCGCATGAAATTTCGATTCCGGATGAGTTCTATCTTCATTACGGCGGCTTGATTCCCAGCGAAAATCAGCACACGACTTTGACTAAAGTCCGGATGTCCCACTTTTGCCATGACTGGCCGATTGTCCCGGATGGCGGCTGGCATTTTTCCTCGATCGGAACCGTGAAGAAAATTGCGGAGAAACTGGTCAGCTACGCTCATCGGGAATTCAGTTCGGCGGAATATACCGATCTGAAAAAGCTGGAGCGACGGCTTTATGCCGGCAAGGATATGGCCAATCTGCCGGAACGCAACTATGTAGTGGTTCCGTTGGATGATTCCTTCCCCGAATATCTTCATCGGCCACCATATCTCGACCGGGTCCGGCCTTATCATTTTACGACCGGAATCAAAAACGGATTAATCCGGATACGCTTCTGGCTGTTTTGGAAATACTGCGGTCTGCGTGGTCGTTGGCAACGGTGGAAAAAGAGAGGGGCGGGGATGGCTTCCCCCGAAGAATAGTCGGCGACGGCGGTTTCGATTAGCTATTTCGGCGAATTGCATAAGGGTTGAAATCTTCCATCGGAAAGAATATTGTGTCGATCGTTCTTAGCCCAAGGTATGTGATAATGAAAAGAATGTTTTCCCGATTATTGAATTTTTCGCTCGTCGGCAAGGCCGCAGTATGGCTGGTGGCGCACCTTGCCAAAGCGATCCGGCGAGACGCCCGGAAAAGGGTCGTTGTCATGCTGCAATTCCAGCTAGGGGATACGCTGCTCTGGCTGGATTCGGCAAGAAGACTTCGCCGCCTATATCCTCAAAACGCATATGAGATATGGATTATCGAAAATCCGCTCTTCCGGCAGTTCAGCGAATTGTGCCCTTATTGGGACCGGGTGGTTGACATCGGACGTTCCGATCTGGCGGCGAAATTGGTTCTTTTCCGGACATTGGCATCGGCTGATCTTTTCATTGATCCCAGAACCGTACGGGACCTTTCCGCGATTGCTCCTTTTATCGGCGCTAAAGAAAAAATCGCGATCAAATTAGACGGCAGAGGATATGCCGGCATGAATTGTCAGCAAAAAGCACAAATTGAAAATGCTCATTTCAATCAACTGCTGGATATTGACTGCAACATGCATTCCACCATGATATACAGCCGTTTTCTGGACTTGCTGGGCGCCGAAAAATCACCATTGGCGTTAGACAACCTTGCTTTCATTCCGGATATCAAACCGCCGTTTTCAGACTATCTGCTGGTAGCTCCTGGCGCAAACGATCATGTCCGATGTTGGGAGCCTTGGAAGTTTGCCGCCTTAGCCGATTTTCTCTCCGCGCGGTTCCAGCCCGGTAAAATTATCTTCTGCGGAACGAAGAGCGATCAGCCAATTGCAACGGCAGTGATTGCGCTTATGAAAAACCGCAAGGAGGTTATGAATCTCTGTGGGCAAACGACTTTGATTGAATTCTTCAATCTGGTCAAACATGCAATGTTGGCATTGAGCAATGATTCCGGAACCAGCCATGTTGCCGCACTTTATGGGACCCCATCTCTGTGTATCGTGGGGTGCGGTCAACCCATTCATGAAAACGGCGGGTTATTTCATCCATATCCGGACGAGCTTCGCAAACGCGGTGCGGGGCTTGCAATATGTAAAGCGAGGGATTGCCAAGATTGCTATTGGCATTGCCGCTATGCCGCCCCACATCTTGTCACTTACCCCTGTATCGCCGATATTTCCGTAGAAGATGCGCTGGATAAAATCAACGCAAATAAAGAATGGCGCGAAATAGTCCAGGGCAGAACAATATCAAGTAGCAATCGAAAGGAATCGGCTTCGCGGTAGTATTGGAGTTTGTGGGCTACAAGTAAGCGGTGGGTGTGACCGCAATATGATGTGGCGTTTCGCCTAACGGCGACCGGCGTTTCGCCGCCGGCCCGCGCCTCCGTACGACGGAGTGCGTTATTACCAGGGGCTTCGCCGCCCCTGGACCCGGCGGAACATGGTTATGTTTGCAGGGGAAACCCAAACCGCCCTGGGTTCCCCCTTGCAACCCTCCTCCCGGGCTCGAAAAAAACGATACATTATTTTACGGTCGCACCCTAAGCGGACGGAAGTCTCACATCCTGGGCAGCGGGGAAGACACGGGGGGCTTTTGAAGAAGCCCCCCATTTCTTCCCCGCGCCCCATTTTTTGACCCCGCAAAACTTTTATTTCATTTATCTCTTTGCTACGCAAAGAGATAAATAACTTAAAAAGTTTGAAAGCCAGGAAATGGGGTCCGGTGAGAAACCTTGAAAACTTCTCAAAGTTTTCGGGGTTTCTCCCCGGAAGCTCGTTTTGAGCCTATCGTCGCAATCTGCATTGGTTCAATTCATATCGTTCGTTTTAAGCACCCATTTGAATCCCTATTGGGACATGCTATATTCTCCCACTATGCATTCGGATATATATAAGTTATATCCTATCGTGGTGAGGGTATAATATTATTTCGGGTATGGGGAAAATGAAAGTATTTTGGGATATCGATGCGCTATTGCATTATCCGGCCAACGGAATTTCCGTCTATTTGATGTCGGTGCTGCAAGAGCTGCTTCGGTATAAACAACTTCAATTGTCGGGCGGCTTCGTCAGCGTCCGGCAAAGTTTGCACGCCAGGATGGTGCAACTGCTGGACCAGCACGGATTGTTATCGGACCTGGACCTCCATTATCTACCGATTCCCGGCCGCGTGGCCGGTTGGCGGCTTCATCGGGACCTTGTTACTCGAATGCTGCTCCCCAATCATACCGATCTGGTTCATTTTCCCGCCGGAATTGTGCCGAAATGGTTTGCCGTCGGTACGGCGCCGTATGCGGTGACGATTCATGATTTGGCCTTTATGCGGTATCCCGATCATGCTTTTTCGCCGGAAGACAATCAGGTCATGACGCAAAAAGTTCGTTCTGCCGCCCGGTCTGCGCAAATCATTTTTACGGTCAGTGAATTTACTAAACGGGAAATTGTCACGCTGCTGGGTGAAGCTCCGGAGAAGATATTCGTTACTCCCAATGCGATTCAGAACTACGGCGAATTCCCGGTCGATCCCACAATTTTGACTCGGTATAATTTATCGCCCGGCCAGTTCTTTCTGGCGGTCGGGACGTTGTCGCCACGGAAAAATTATCCGGCGCTATTACGCGCCTTTGCCAGTTATCTGACGGAAAGACCCGACGCCAAATTAGTCGTGGTGGGACGGCCGGGTTGGGAATGTCAGGCAATCATGGGGGGAATCATGGCGATGCCGCCGCAGCGTTTGATTTGGCTCCGGCATGTGACTGCCGCCGAGTTGAACAGTCTCTATCAAACCGCGCAGGGTTTTTTCCTGGTTTCCCGCTATGAAGGGTTCGGAATTCCACTGTTGGAGGCGATGTACCATCGCTGTCCAGTGTGTTACGGCACCGGATCGGGCATGGATGAAATTGCCGAATCCTGCGGGATTGGCGTTGTGCCGGATGACGTTGACGGCATTGTGGCTGCTATGCGTCTCTTTAATGAAAACAGGGCAGAAGTCGAGCATATGCGAGAACGCGGGTGGGTGGCCAGTCAACATTATTCCTGGCGGGAATGTGCGGAAAAAACTCTTGCCGTATATCGACAGTTTCTCTCGTAATATAAAACATGATCCGAGAAAAAATTACGGCTGGTTGTTCCGGTGTTCGTCATCCGCTTTTTGTTGTTCCTCGGCCTTGAGTTTGTCGAGGTCTTTCTGCGCGAATTCAACCACTTTTTCGAATTTCTGCCGATTATCTTCGTTGGCTTTAATCAACGTGTCGTGCGCGGTCAAGACGGTTTCCGCCTTCTCAATGGCATTGGTCGTCGGTTCTGCCGCTACAAACTGCGAGGTTTCGGCTGGTGTTGTCAAAGGAGTATCCCGCGTCACAAAATTAAACAGATCATGGATTCCCAACCCCTGCAGCAGATGTTGATTGTCAATGCTGGCGTTGACGATTTCCACCGCGCCCTGCGCCCGCACCTGAAGCCCCAGCATTGCCAGAACCCCCATAAAGGTACTGTCCATGCCGGTACACCCGGTCAAATCAATCGAAATTTTTTGAAAATTCTTTTCCAGATTGGAAGAAAGATTACGCAACGGCGGCGCACATTCAAAATTAGCCCGACCATCTACTTTAATATTATATACGCCCTGTGAATGGGCTATGAGTAAGTCCGCTTTTTTCATCGCTCTATCCTTGGTTGGTGTATATGTTAACCCCGTTTCTCCGCCTTGGCAAGCGCGGATGCCAAGATTTTTCGACCGCCGGTCTACTTTCCGACCGGCGGCGGCGATTTATTTTTCCAGAATAGCCTTGATCCGGCGGATACCCCGGCTGGAACTTTCTTCTTTCAGAATTTTGAAGTGTCCCAGTTGTTCGGTATTCGTCGCGTGAGGTCCGCCGCAGATTTCTTTGCTGACATCGCCGATCGTATAGACTTTAACGCGATCGCCGTAACGATCTCCGAACAAGCCCATGGCACCGGAATTCCGGGCGTCTTCCACCGCCATTTCTTCACAGATCACCGGCAACTTGCGCTGAATCGCCTCATTGACCAAGCGTTCCACTTCCGTCAACTGTTCCGGGGTCATCTTATCTTCATGTGAAAAGTCAAAACGCAGCCGTTCCGCCGTGATATTGGAGCCTCGCTGGCCTACATGGGTTCCGAGCACCTTCCGCAACGCCGCTTGCAGCAGATGAGTCGCGGTATGAAGTTGTGCGGTCGCTTCCGAATGGTCGGCCAAGCCACCTTTGAACTTCTGTTCTGCGCCTTTGCGGGATAATTCCTGGTGCTTGGCGAACGCTTCCTTAAAACCTTCCTGATCGACAGTGAAACCTTTTTCCTTAGCCATTTCTACCGTCAGCTCCAGCGGAAAACCATAGGTTTCATAGAGGAAGAAAGCATTTTTACCGCTGATTGACTTTTTGACCACGTGTTCCGGGACGCGGGCAATCAGTTTTTCAAATTCTTTTGTCCCATGTTCCAGCGCTTGGGCGAATAACTTTTCTTCTTCGATCAGCGCGGTGGCAATATTCTCTGCATTAGCCTTGAGTTCCGGATAGACATCGCCGAATTCAGCGATTACTACTTTGGCCAGATCGGCGGTAAACGCATTCTGAATACCAAGCTTGCGCCCTTCGCGGATGGTCCGGCGAATCAACCGACGCAGGACATAGCCTTGGTCGACATTGCTGGGCGTAATACCGTCGGCGATGATGAACACTGCGGCCCGCATGTGATCGGCAATAATCCGTTCCGAACTGCAACGCTGAGCCGGAGTCGAAATACTCCGCAGTTCATCGAGTTTCTGCAACAGCGGCAGAAAGATTTCCGTTTCGTAGCAACTGGCTTTGCCCTGGAGAATTGCAGTGACACGTTCCAATCCCATGCCGGTATCGACATTGCACTGGGTCAACGGCTCATATTTTCCTTCGACCGTCTTGTTATATTGCATGAAGACATCGTTCCAGATTTCAACCCAGCGTTTGTCGGCGGGATCGAAAACTTCCGGCGCCGGCGTTGGTCCGGTCCAGTAAAACATTTCGGTATCGGGTCCGCATGGCCCGGTTTGACCGGCTGGTCCCCACCAGTTATCTTTTTTGGGTAACCGGGCAATCCGGTTTTCGCTGACTCCATGGCTGCGCCACAAGCCGAACGCTTCCTCGTCAAACGGAGCATCGGCATCGCCGGCAAAGACAGTAAATGCCAGCTGAGAAATCGGGATGTCCAGCCATTCTTTGCCGGTCAGAAATTCAAAACTGAATCCGATCGCTTCTTTCTTGAAATAATCGCCGAGCGACCAATTGCCGAGCATTTCGAAGAAGGTCAGATGAACCGGGTCTCCGACTTCATCGATATCTCCGGTCCGGATACATTTCTGATAGTCGGTCAGCCGTTTTCCCAGCGGATGTTTGGTCCCCAACAGATAAGGTACCAGCGGATGCATTCCTGCCGTGGTGAACAAACAAGTGGGATCGTTTTCGGGGATCAGCGGCGCACTCTTGATTACCGCATGGCCTTTGCTCTGGAAAAAACTGATATATTTAGCTCTTAACTCTTTGGCATTCATAATCACTGCGTATGACACTCCAATTCGGTAATTTTAGGTTGGATTAAAATGATAATCTAGCATGAAAAGCCGGATGACGCAAATTCCTTCCAGCCGTAAAAACGGGGTTGGCATTGGCAAGGCAGCACGAGTGCATTACAGTGAACTATCGTGGTCTGCCGATTTGATCACGCCGGATTCATAAGCTTTCTGGTTGACGGCGGCACCCCGGCCGAAATAAGTGATTCGGGAATGACCGAAAGCTACTACTTTCAAACGGTCAGAAGCTCGGACCTCGGCCATACTATCTGCTTTGGTCCGGATATCTGCGCAAAATGCAGCCAGATCTGCTGCATAAAGCTTGGCTTTGTCGTTTAAACTGACCCGGAGAACCATTGCGGTGCCGGAGAGTTTTAACACAGCATCACCAACCAGCTCACAGTTCATGGTATCGCCCTTGAGCTCGGACACTGCCACATCGGCATTTTCCAGCCAGATGCCGTTCAGCCGGGTCATGGTCAATTCCACCAACAACTTTGTGGGGTTGATGTCTCTTGCCAAGCTGATATCCAAGCGGCCGTTATCCACATTGGTTTTGACCGTCTTGATCAGATTTTCGTCGGTGGTAATCTTAATTTGCTGTTTATCACCGATTGTGACTACGATTTTCAATTTTCCGGAAGCATAAATTCCACAGAATCCGGGCAATACGCGGTCAACTGTAATGACTTTACCATTACCTTCGTTCGGATCGATTGGTTTGATGTGTTTGGCGGTTTTGGCCGACTGTCCGTTTTTTCCTGAAACGCTGGTTTTTGCGGCAGTTGTCGACGTTACCTTGGCCGACGTTGTTTTGGCTGGTACTTTGGCTGGTACTGCTTTGGTTGTTGCAGTGACAGTATCTTCATCAAAAACATCTTCATCTGCACCTTTGACCATCGGCATGGTGAAGGTTAATAATGCCGTCATCATCAAAACCTGCTGACAATTCATTTCTCGCCCCCGTTTGGAGTTCGCATCGCAACCTATCTGCCGCGTCAACATCGCAGCGATCATTGAGTTGATTTATTTTTTCGACAGTATTTTGTTCAGCCTATCGGCCATAATCGCATCATCTATAATCTGATTGCGGATTGATTTTTTTGAACAAAAATGCCGCCACTCTTTCACTTCCGTCATTTTTCGAATCCAACACTATCAATATTACCTCGGCCAATGCAGTTAGCAACCCCGATTCGCGAACATTTGCCAGCTTCTTAGCTATCATTATTGCTTAAATTTTCCATAGCATGGACAAAAGTAGACATATTGTTCGGCTGCGCTTTTTTTATTACAAAATTGAGCCACGGAAAATAACTGTGAAACTAAAAAAAATGCCGTCCGGACGGGGGGGGGGAAATCCGGACGGCAAGGAGAGACACTCAGTTATTGTTCAATCGCGACGTAACCAATCTCCCGCTGTTTGGGCATATATTGTTCCATCCAGTGTTCGACGACCGGCCGCAGGATGAAGTCTTCCAGTTCGGAAGACCGTTCAAACTTATGATCGCAATACGGACAACGGGAAAAAGATTCCACGTCGACCTGCGTTAATGTTTCCAGGCATTGGGGGCAAATCAACATCTTGCCCTTGCTATCGTTTTTGAATTTCAGTTGCATCTTTTCCATTTTCAATGCCCCTCTCATCTTGACAACCCTACTATACATGCGTTTTGCAATGATGTAAACTAGGTATTTCAATTTTTTTTACAATAATTTTCAATTTTTCTTGTAACACATCACAGCATGTTCAAAATCGCCCATTTCTGCAATTTTTGCTCAAAATTGAGCACGGCATAAGCCGGACTGCTAGACGGCAATACGTAAAGATCATAATTTTTATTGTTTAAATTTGCATTATACTTTATAAAAAAGTTGTAAGCCGTTTTACCATTAAAAAATATTCGTATGATTTTGGGATATTTGCTTAAAAAAAGCGTGAAGTCATTGGGCTCCACCAACGTAATATGGCTGTCAAGACTGCCCGGCCGAATGCCTTGCCCCACCGTATCCCACAGGGCGATACCCGCCGTTCGAAGCCGTTCCAGCCGCCGGACGTAAGGCAGGTCCGGCGGAAAACCCAGCAGTCGACCCAGCAACGGCCAGAACGCATTGCGGGGATGAGCATAATACTGCTGGCGACGGAGCGATTCTTCGCCGGGCATCGAGCCGAGAATCAACTTCGTACATCCGGTGTCGACGCTCGGCGGAAAACAGGTTTTGACCGGTATTTTACGCATTGCGCCGCTCCGTCGGCTGAAAATGATCGCGCCAGTGCCGTACTTCCCGGGCTCCGAATCGCCCCATGACCACTTCCACCAGATCATAGCGGCAGGGAACATGCGGATGATCGATCAACCGCAGATAGTGCCGGGAGGCGTGAACAATCCGCTCCCGCTGCTGCCGTCCCAGCGCTTCCACCGGTCGTCCCGACCCGCCGAACCGGCGTGTTTTGACTTCCACAAAGACCAAAGTCAAACCGTCGCGGGCAATCAGGTCGATTTCACCGGCAGGGCAGCGCCAGTCCCGAGTCAACACCACATACCGTTTGGCGGTCAGCAACCGGGCCGCCGCGTTTTCGCCGGCGCGTCCCAACCGCAAATGCCGCCGCCGCAACTGCCGGAAGGGGATCATCATGGTTTGCCCGGCGGAACGGGGGCCGGCGGCAACGGCGCCGCTGCCGCCGCCGCAATAATTTCAGCGATGGCCGGGGCAAAGTCGAGTTCCTGGCGGAGTGGTGCAATTCCGGCCCGGTCGGCGGCGGCCTTCATCCGTTCCAGACATTGATTGCGGTCAGTCACCGACAATTTTTCTTTTATCTGTAGCTTTTGTGCCCGTTCCGAAGTCAATGGACTGCCGTTGCGGCGGATATCCGCCAGGGTGCCGGGATCGGCCAGCAGCAGTTGCAGCACGGGTTCGGTATCGCGGATTTTGCCGTTCAGCGCACCCCAGGCAAAGCGGTTGACCGCCAGTTTGCCGGATTCGTCATGAGCGTCGACCTGGCGCATCTGGAACAGCAGCGCCAGCAACGCGTCCAGCGCCGGCGACTGCAGGGCGTTGACCAGCAGCAAATTACTGCGGCGGACGTCGAACTCGTTCCTGGCGATACGTCCGGCCAGTTGGCGGACCGGCATGGTGATTGACTCTTTTTCGTGCTGATTCAGCGGCAACTGGTCGACGGCGGCGCTGGTGCGGACTTGCAGTTCTTCCGCGCTTTTCTGCCGGATATAGGGTTCGACGCCGCCGGCTTTTTTCACGTCGAAATAGATTTTTACGCCGCCCGCCGCCAGTACGACCAGGAGAATGCCCAGGCCGACCAGACAGCCGATGCCGACTTTTTTCAAGACCGGTTTATTTTCCAACATAATCTTATCCGTTTGCTCCGAAGGCTTCGACCATGGAGGCCGGAAACCGTTACTTTTTACCGCTTTTTTCCGCTCCGCCGAGGACGAACTGCAACAGCAGCGCCAGCCCCAGACAGAGCAATACCGTCCAGCACAGCGCGGCGCTGACCGGCAACCCGCCGGCCAGCGGCTTGGACCAGCCGCTCAGGAGATTGTCAATCCAATGCCCCACCGTTCGGACGACCGGAATCGCCAGCAGAAAACCGACCAGCGTCCACAGGGCGACCATTTTGCCGGAGGCCAGTTCCGCCACTGCCGTCATCGGCACGCCGCCGCAGACGGCCACGCCGAGTCCGGCGATTACGCCGCCGCCCAGCGCGCCCCAGAAAAAGGCCGGCCGCACATGCAGTCGGACGACTCCGTACTGCGCCGCCAGATAGAAAATTCCCGCTCCCACGGCGATGGAGAACAGAAACGTACAGAACAGCGTACCGTCGTTGAACCGCAGTCCTTCCAGAATTTTCTTCCGGGGCGACAGTTCCGACTTGGTCAGGATTACTCCCAGCAGCACGCCGAGGACGATGGCTGCCGCCAGTTTCCAGTTTCCGGTCAAGGCCAGTGGCGTCATGGTCTATTCTCCTTTTCCGCTTTTGGCTTTGGCGCCCTTGCCGCCGCCTTCTTCGCGCTTGCTCATCACAATGGCGGCCAGCGATCCGGTAATGAAGAACGCCAGAATGAAGATCCAGGCTCCGGGCGACAACTGCATGGCCGCCGCCCACTGACCGAAGAACGAATCTCCGGCCAGCTGCAAACCCAGCATCACCAGAAAACCGCCGAACAGCCCGTGGAGCAGACATTTCCAGGCGGACGCAAAACTATTGCTCCCTTTCAGGTCGTCGGGGAACATTTCAAATTTCCATTGCTTGCTGAACAGCACGGTCAGCAGCGCCCCGCCGAAAATCCCCACCAGAAACCCGGTCTGCCAGTCCAGCGCCGGGGGTTCGGTCAGATGGTGTTTTTCGATCATCTGGTTGCAGTACATCGACAGCGTCAGATAGCCGTCGCTCATGCCGACCGGCGCATTAAAGAGGTAGAGCCCCAGATTGACTAGCAGCGCCATCAGCAGTCCGCTGATATAAAACGGCCATTTCCCGCTCAACATCTTCCACATTGCGCCACCCCTTTTTTTCTCATATTAATGAATTACAGCGGTTTCGGCAGCATCACGGACAACGCCGGCACCATGGCCAGCTGACCGTGGCACAAGGCCAGGGCCAGGGCGTCGGTAGCGTCGTCGGGAATGTTTTTGACCTCGAGTTGGAAGCGGGCCGCCAGCATGGCGGCCACCTGTTCCTTCGAGGCCGAACCGGAGCCTACCGCCGATTTCTTGGCCTGACGCGGCGAATAGGCATAAACGGGAATCGCCGCCTCCGCCATGGCCGCAATGATCACGCCGCGGGCCATGCTTAGAATCATGGCCGTTTTGACGTTTTTACCGTAAAACGGACTTTCGATCGACACTTGCGCCGGGTGATAGGCTTCAACCAGTTCTTTCATGCCCCCGTGCAGCCGCCGCAGACATTCGCTCTGCGGCGCGCTCGCGGACACGTTGATGACCCCGCAGTCGATAATCTCCGCCCGTTCGGCCGACAGCATCCGGATCACGCCGAATCCGCTTCGCCTCAGGGACGGGTCGATACCCAGGATAATCATGGGACGGCGCCCCGCCTACGCTTCCACCTGATCGGCGATTTCGTCGGCGATTTCGAGGTTGGAACTGACCTGTTGCACGTCGTCGATTTCTTCCAGCCGGTCGATCAGCTTCAGCACCGAGTTCGCCACGTTGACTTCTTTGATTTCCATCTTGTTGTCGGGCCGGCGGACCAGTTCGGCTTCTTCCGGTTTGATCCCGGCTTTTTCCAGCGCCTTGCTGATGCTTTCGAACGCGTCCGGGGCGCCCCAGATATCCGCCACGCCGTCGCTGACTTCAATGTCTTCCGCTCCGGCGTCGATCACGATATCCATCAACTTTTCTTCGTCGGCGTTTTCGCCGGATACCACGAAATGCGACTGCCGTTTGAACATCCAGCCTACCGCTCCGGCCCCGGCCAGATTGCCGTTGTGCTTGTCGAGCACCGAACGCACTTCGCCGGCGGAACGGTTGCGGTTATCGGTCAGACATTCGATCAGCAGCGCCACGCCGCCCGGGGCATAGCCTTCATAGACGATTTCTTCGAAGATCACGTCACCGAGTTCGCCGGCGCCCTTTTTGATGGCCCGGTCGATATTTTCTCTCGGCATGTTCTGAGCGCGGGCCGCCAGCAGCGCATTGCGGAGCCGGGCGTTCATATTGGGATCGCTGCCGCCCATTTTCGCCGCTACCATGATTTCCTTGGCGTAACGCGAAAAAACCTTGCCCTTTTTGGCATCGACGGCGGCTTTCTTGTGCTTGATATTTGCCCACTTGCTGTGTCCGGACATGATCTGCTCCTTGGTTGTTTCAGTCTATGTTATTGATTTTGCCATAGTTTTCGTAATGACTGTTGTTGTTCTGCCGCCAACCTGGCGACAAGCTTATAAAATACACGCCATCGGCAATTTATCAAAAGCAAAATCGCCTCCGGACCACCGGAACTGGCGAATTCGAAGATTGCCGCTACATTAGACGACAGTCGTCCATCGAGTCTCCGGGGAGAAACCCCGAAAAATTTGGTAAATTTTTCAAGTTTTCTCCCCGGACCCCGTTTTCTGACTTTCAAACTTTTTAGTCTATTGATCTGTTTGCGCCGCAAACAGATCAACAAAATAAAAGTTTTGCGGGGTCGCAATTGGGGGGCGGGGAAGAAATGGGGCGCATTTTCAAAAGCGCCCCGTGTCTTCCCCGCTGTCCGCTGTCCGGCCATCGGAAGAATTTCAAGCAAAGGTAAGATCGGAAAAGCGTTATGACAACCACGTCGCGGGTTTGGTTTGCCCACAATCTCCGGGTGCTGGCGATTGCGCTGGTGATGGCCGCCCATTTTGCCGGGTTGTTCTGGCAGCGGCCGGAAATTATTCATGTGGTGCTGGGACTGCCGGCGGCCACCGACACCCACGGCGGCGCCATGCTGACGGCGGCCCGCGGACTGCACTATTTTTCGCAGATCGACTGCGGGGCGGTCGGCGTGGCGCTGTTCTTTCTGGTCAGCGGGTTTGTCATTCCGTTTTCGCTGGAGCGGTTTCGGCGCGGACCGTTCGCGGTGGCCCGGTTTTTCCGTATTTATCCAACGTACTGGGCGGCGCTGCTGCTCTCGGTGCTGGCGCTGTACGGTTGCCGCCGTTACTTTCACGCCGACCCCGAACTGGACTTCGGACGGATCGTCAAACAACTGCTGCTGGTCCGCGACTGGTTCTGGCTGCCGCCGCTCGACGTGGTGAGCTGGTCGCTGGAAATTGAAATCAAATTTTATCTGCTCGCTCTGCTGATTGCCGGCTGGCTGCGGGAAGGGCGAATCGTCCATCTGCTGCTGGCCGCGCTGGCGCTGGCCGGATTGTCGCTGCTGGCCGGCGTGAGCGACGACGGCGAAGTTCTCCAATGGACCAAAGTCCTGCAATACGATCTGCCGGCGATCCTCTTTATGTTCTGCGGGGTCATGTTGAACCTGCAATACCGGCGGAAAATCGAACCGGGACTGGCCGTGACCGGCATCGGATGGTGTCTGGCGCTCACCGCGCTGACCGTTTGGAAAAGCGAAGTGATGGGGCCGTTTTTCGCCACGACCATGGTAAATTATCTGCTGGCGCTGCTGATTTTCGGCGTCGCTTACTATTACCGCCGGTACGCGCTGACCAATCGCGGCTTCAACTTCTTCGCCGACATCAGCTATCCGCTGTACGGCATTCACGCCGTCTGCGGGTTCGCCGTCATGGAAATTCTGCTGGCTCGCGGCTGGTCGTCGGTCGCGGCGGCCGGACTGGCGCTGGTCCTGGTCCTGCTGCTGGCTACGATTCTTCATTTTCTGGTGGAACTCCCCACCACCCGTTACGGCAAAAAGTTGGCTGCCAAAATTCTGCCGCCGCCGTTTTAACGCCGCGGCGGTGCGATTCGGACACCCGGACTCGTCGATGGGGTGGCCGGATGATGTGCCATTTCGCCTGACGGCGACCAGCGGCGGGGACGCCCCGCCGCGTAAGTACCGGGGCATACTCCGCTTCGCGTCAGCCCCGGACCCCGACTCGGATCCGGCCCGGCGAGCCGCCGGTGGCAAGTACCCAAGGGCTGCCGCCCCTGGATCCCGCTGAACAGGACGATGTTCGCGGAGGACACCCGAACAGCTTCGGGTTTCCCCCCGCACCCCACTCCCCCAGCTTGAAAGGCAAGGATTAATCATTTTCAACCGTTGCCGTGGGAAAGATCAAGCCGGGCGGACGGTATGCCCAAGTTTTGCTTCCGGGGGCAGGGGACGGATTCCGGCATTTCAGACATCGACTTGGAGCTCATTTTAGACATTTTAGACACCGTTTGTACAGGAGAATTTTCGTGGTCGCCATCGGATGATGACGCCGTTTCCGCATCGGGCCGATCATTGTTAGCGTTGTCGTCGTCGTTATCGTCATCGTCCGGCGGCGGGTCGTCGCGGTGCGCCTCCTCCCACTCCTTCGCCGCCGGACTGAACAGCCAGTCGGCGTACATGCTGTTCCGCTTTTCTTCCTCGGTCGCCCCCCGGTAATCCTCCATGATCGCTTCAAACGCGATCCGCCGGTCCCGCTCTTTCGCTTCCGGCGACC
>Ga0160425_1001563_pt1 | contig 21185 bp, 24 predicted proteins | sample BioMet8_FD_108193 | JGI IMG/M metagenome (GOLD analysis project Ga0160425, IMG submission 108193) | Microbial communities from bioreactor (seeded with sewage sludge) at Lawrence Berkeley National Lab, California, USA - Biofuel... | ecosystem: Engineered > Bioreactor > Anaerobic > Unclassified ...
CAAGCCTTTAATCCTAAATTATTGGAAGATTATCAGCATAAGCACAAAGAAAAGCAAATCAATTATTTAAAGAGAAAATTACAATCTTTGGAAGCAGCATAAAATTGCAAGTTACATAAGAGGGATAGACATTTTTGAATAAGTTACATAAGAGTCCCGCAAAATCAGAAAATTCAGTTCCGCGGAAATAACAAATGGACATGTTACATATAAGGATAAACCTTAATAGTAGGATTTATTTACTTTTTGTGTAAACTCATTTCAGGACAAGACAATCCCCTGTTTCAAATAGAAGAGAGATTTGGTGAAACAATGAAATTTTGGAATACCCGGACTATTCGCTTAATCAAAAAGGAATTTCCGTCCCGGACAATGGTTTTAAGTTCTTATCTTTTTCTGAAAGGATAATATCCTTAAAAGACAATTTCCAATCTATCCCTAAACGTTCATCGTTCCAAAAGATGCCGGAATCATGGGATGGAGAATAATAATTATCCACTTTATAGGCAAAAACTGCTTTGGAACTTAATACGGCAAATCCATGGGCAAAACCCTTGGGAACGAAAAGCTGATGTTTATTATCGGAAGAAAGCTCAATTGAAAAGTGTTTTCCGAAAGTTGGGGAGTCCGTACGCAAATCGACAACTACATCGAGTATAGTACCCAGAATACATCTTACCAGCTTTGCCTGGGTAAACGGAGGTTTTTGAAAATGAAGTCCTCTTAAGACGCCAAACGTTGATTTCGATTCATTATCCTGAACAAAATTAACTTTCCCAATATGACTATCAAATTCTCTTTGATTAAAGGACTCAAAAAAATATCCTCGGTCATCTTTAAAAACTTTGGGTTCTATAATGACAAGACCTGATATTTCAGTCTCTATAAAATTCATAATATTCGTCTAATTTGTCTTTTGAATTTTAATCCGATTTTATTCAGATTATCTTACAATGGATAAAAGATATTGGCCGTATTGATTCTTTTTAAGGCATTCGCCGAGTGACAGAACCTGTTCTCTGGTAATCCATCCCTTTTGGTAGGCAATCTCCTCAAGACAGCCCACTTTAAGACCTGTTCTTTTCTCTATTGTTTCAATGAACTGGCCGGCTTCAAGCAATGACTCATGGGTGCCGGTATCAAGCCAGGCATAGCCGCGGCCCATCAGTTTTACCTTTAAAATACCGTCATTCAGGTACTGCTGATTAACAGTGGTAATTTCAAGTTCCCCCCTTGCTGAGGGTTTAATATTCCTGGCTATCCCGATGACAGAATTTGGATAAAAATACAAACCCACTACTGCATAGTTTGACTTTGGTAATTCCGGCTTTTCTTCAATAGAGGTTACATTATCCTTCCCATCAAAGGTGCATACTCCATATCGTTCGGGATCTTTAACCCAATATCCGAAAACTGTGGCCTTCCCATCTTCTTCTACGACAGAAACAGCTCTGGAGAGAAGATCTGTAAACCCATGTCCATAAAAAATATTATCACCCAACACGAGACAAACAGAATCGTTGCCAATAAATTCTTCACCCAACAGGAATGCCTGAGCCAATCCCTCTGGTTTAGGCTGAATCTGATAATGAAGATTGACTCCCCATTGATTACCATTCTGCAGCAGCTTCATGAAATTAGGTTGATCTTCCGGTGTAGTAATAATTAGTATTTCCCTGATACCTGCAAGCATAAGCACAGACAATGGATAATAAATCATTGGTTTATCATAAACCGGAAGTAACTGTTTTGAAGTTCCAAGGGTAATCGGATGAAGTCTCGATCCTGATCCTCCTGCAAGAATAATACCTTTCATAATTTGTTTTTTTACCGGTAGAGACGCGATTTATCGCGTCTCCTCAATTAAGATTACCGACTTCAAAATTAAACAATAAAATTAAACTTTAACAGCATTATAAGGCATCAGAGTTTTCTCCGGCGCTTCAACAAGTACCGTATATCCCAGTGGATCAATTCTTAGTGCAACTTTATTCTTCCCTTGGAATTCAATAAGTTCTCCAACCACTCCGCATAAAGGACCTGTCACCACCTCAACCATTTGACCGGGTTTAAGATCTTCAAGAGTAACCTCGAGTTCCAACTCGCTTTGACCCAGCATCCTCTTTAAAGTCAGAATATCGTTATCCCTGATAACTGCAGCTTTCCCCTGAAAATAAACATAACAAACCACATTCATTGTCCGTAGGACAACTTCATATTCCCTTCTGCTGATGTGTACAAATACGTACCCTGAAATCAACGGCATTTCCACCCATTTTTTACGATCACTCCAAATTCTCAATCTTCTCTGAAGTGGCAAATAAGAATCGATACCCTGATCCAAAAGATCAGCATTGACTTTCTTTTCAGTCCTTGACTTGACGCGTATAGCGTACCAGTAATAGTTTGATTCGGTAGTATTCATAATTTAATTACGTGGTTGCAAATATATTAAAATCTGGGTTCCCCATCGAAGGGGACTTTTAATAAGATATTATTTTACTCTTAATTTAAGGAGTAAAAATTTAAATAGAAAACCTTTTTTAATATTTCGAAATATTTCCATAATTCCTAAATCAATGTCGTTTATTTAAATGTTACAGAACACTGATGACACAGATGTTACGGATGACCACTGATTAATTATTTATGGCAGTAAACTACAAATCTTAACAATAAAAACAGATCATCTTTGATGAAACAGGATTATAACAGATTATCTGACATCTCAGTTTAGATTCTAACAACTTTTGGACAGTATCTTTTTTCTATCGTTAGTAAAAATCTTCCTTTTAAATTCAGGCCTTCTACCAAAATTAAGCAATAACCCTATTTCTATTTCTGTGGCTTTCAAATAATTTATCAATTGTAATTCATTTTCTTCAACAATCGATTCGCTTGCCTTATTTTCAATAATGACACAATCTTCAACAATAATATCTGCAAAATACTCTCCAATCCGAATATCATCATAAAATACATTTATAGCTGGATGATTTTTACAAGCAAGCCCCATTTTTTTAAGTTCAATCAACAAGGCATTATGGTACACCTTCTCCAGAAATCCGTATCCAAGAGTATTATAGACCTTGTAATAAGCTTTGATGATCTTGTCAGTTATATCCTCAAACAAATATTTCATAGCTTCATAGGAGATGTTTAGCCTAATTTATCACAAATTAATCATTATCCCTAATTTTCTTTATATTCCGACAAGCTTTGCAAACTGAATTAAGCTGATCTGTGATTATCTTGTTTCATCAAAGATGATCTGTGGCTGTTAATTGCATTTACTTCATCCTAAATAATCAGTGGTCATCCGTATCTTCTGTCCCGCGCATGCGGGATCTGTGTTCTGATTTAATTTAACAACTTTGATAAATGATCATTCTTTATCCCCTTAAATACCGGATCTGTGGCTATCTTGTTTCATCAAATAGGATCTGTGTTTATTTTTTCACATTTACTTCTTCCGAATAATCAGTGGTCATCCGTATCATCTGTGTCATCAGTGTTCCGATTTCACTCAAATAAACGGCATTGATTCCTTAATCTAAAATAATCATTGCACCTTAAGACCAAATACACTAATTTTGCCTTACCAGATAATCAATCCATTAAATTAAATCATATGGCCACTTTCTATGAAGAACGTTTTGCAACCCATCCGGGGGATGCTAAAAATTATGACACTACACGACTGAGAAAAGAATATCTCATTGAAAAGGTTATGGCACCCGGTGAAATTCACTTGACCTATTCACAATATGACAGATACATTGTAGGTGGAGCCGTACCAACGAAACTTCCTTTAAAGCTGGAATCTATCGACCCCCTAAAATCAGAATTCTTCTGTGACCGTAGAGAGATCGGCATCATCAATGTCGGTGGGAAAGGTACCGTGATCGTAAATCATACCCGTTATGAGCTCAACTATAAAGAAGCTCTTTACATCGGACGAGGAAGCAAAGAGATTGTATTTGAATCAAATATGGCAGACGTACCAGCTCATTTCTACATAAATTCTGCTCCGGCTCATAAAGAATATCCCACCAAAAAAGTAACCTTGCAGGATGCTGAAATCCTGGAAACCGGGAAACCGGAAGAATCGAATGCCAGACGGATAAACAAACTTTTAATAAATACTGTGGTGCAGACCTGCCAATTGCAAATGGGGTTGACAGAACTAAAACCAGGGAGTGTTTGGAATACAATGCCAGCGCATACTCACAGCCGGAGAATGGAAGCTTATTTTTATTTTAAAGTTCCGGAAGGTCAGTCTGTATGTCATTTCATGGGAGAACCCCAGGAAACAAGACATATTTGGATGAAAAATGAGCAGGCAGTATTATCTCCCTCCTGGTCAATCCATTCAGCCGCCGGAACGAGTAACTATGCCTTCATCTGGGGTATGGCCGGTGAAAATCTAAACTACAATGACATGGATATCGTCAACCCGGACCAGCTGAAATAATAAAAGATGTTACAAGGTTCCAAGGTTTCAAGGTTTCAACAGTCGAAACCTTGAAACCCTGAAACTCTGAAACCTCGTAACCCTGAAACCTTGAAACCTTGAAACCTTGAAACCCTGAAACCCTGAAACCTTGAAACCTTGAAACCTTGAAACCCTGAAACCTTGAAACCCTGAAACCCTGAAACCTTGAAACCTTGAAACCTTGAAACCTTGAAACCCTGAAACCTTGAAACCCTGAAACCTTGAAACCCTGAAACCTTGAAACCCTGAAACCTGAAACCTGAAACCTGAAACCTTGAAACCTGAAACCTTGAAACCTGAAACCCTGAAACTTTGAAACTCAAATTAATATGAACATGTTCGATTTAACCGGGAAGACTGCCCTTGTTACAGGCGGGACTCACGGAATTGGAATGGCAATCGCGAAGGCGCTTGCTTCCGCAGGAGCCAGAATATGTATAAATGGCATCTCCGAAGAAAATTTAATCTCCTGTAAAAAAGAATACGCCAGGGATGGGATCGATGCCTTTACACTTATTTTTGATGTATCCAAAGAGGAGGATGTAGACAGAGGAATTGGAATTATTGAATCAAAGGTTGGTCCTGTTGATATCCTGGTAAACAATGCCGGTATCATAAAAAGAATACCCATATTGGACATGCCCGTTGAAGAATTCCGCCAGGTAATAGATATTGATTTGGTAGCGCCATTTATTGTCTCCAAAAGAGTGGTTCCATCCATGATCAAAAGGGGCGGCGGGAAAATCATCAATCTTTGTTCCATGATGAGCGTATATGGACGTAATTCTGTATCAGCCTATGCATCAGCCAAAGGTGGATTGAAGCTTTTGACTGCCAATATGTGTTGCGAATGGGCAAAATATAATATTCAAATTAATGGGATTGGACCAGGTTACATTGCCACCGCACAAACTGCCCCAATACGCGTAAACGGGCATCCTTTTAATAATCTTGTGATGACCAGAACACCGGCAGGACGTTGGGGAGATCCTGAAGACCTTGGCGGTGCAGCCATTTTTCTTGCTTCCCAGTCAAGTAATTATGTCAACGGACAGGTACTGTATGTGGACGGGGGCATTTTAGCCAACTTCGGTTACGTTGCCGGTGAAAATGATATTTAAAAAAAATGAGTATCTGGTATGTTGCCTAACGTTTATAGACCTTGTAATTAATAGTCATTAAGTAATTGGAATAAAATAATGTCATACGAGTCCCGCAGCATTAATAATTCAGCCCCGCGCAAATAACAGGGATGTTATATAAGAGATTTGATTCGGTTTGTTGTGGAAAATAATCCTTATTCCCTTAGTTGCAATGAAATTCTCCTCCTCCATTCCTTATTCCCTTATTAATAAGCGAATAAGGGAAACCAAGGGCTAAATCCGAGGCTACTAAGGGAATAAGGGATAGACATTTTTGAATAAGTTACATAAGAGACTTATAGGCGTTTAGACCAAAGGTAAAAGGGGAATATTATGATCCTTCAGCCTAAAGTCTAAACTCCTTCAGCCTAAAAATATGACATTATATTCTTGACATTACTTAAATGACAACAATCGACAAAGAGAAATCTCAATTAGGAAAGCAAACGGATATTCATTTTAAATAAATATTCACCGTAATTTTCATACAGGAGGTTGTCCAAAAAGAAGGAATATTGCCCGAAAGTCAAGAAATGGATCAATAATTTCAGAAAACATAATCCATTGCCGTTGGCTTTAGCCAACGGTATGCAAATTATATATAAAGGCTTTAGCCGCATTTTTCCATTAGGAAATGTGGCTAAAGCCATCTTTTTTATCCAAGCGCCGTTGACTAAAGTCAACGGCAATTAATATATTTTTATATAAAGTAAGGATCACTCTTTGTTACCTGTACTTTAAATTCTAATCAAAAGAGAATTTAACACTTCAGATTGTCAGTAATTTTTCTAATTTAGCGGATTTTACATTAAAAATATAAAATGAGTTCTCGGTAGATTGTCTAACGTTTAAAGGATGTCATTAATAGTCATTGTGCAGTAAAAAACAATTAATGACAATCAAATGACCATAAATGACAAAATTTGGCAAAGAGAAATCTCAATTAGAAAAGGAAACAGATATTCATGAATATAATTAAAAGAAGTGACCTATGAAAGGAATAATATTTTCAGGATTAATACTCTCATTAATAATATCATTGACCTCGTGCGGGGGAAGTAGCAAATCGGCACCTTCTTTCACCGGAGCCAAAGGCGAAGTCAAAATCATTACTTTGGATCCAGGTCATTTTCATGCCACCCTGGTACAAAAAAATATGTACGATCAGATAAGTCCGGAAGCATATGTCTATGCACCGGATGGTCCCGACGTAAAGGAACATTTAAAAATAGTCGAATCATTCAATCATAGAAGCGCTAATCCAACTGCCTGGGTTGAGAAAGTATATACTGGAAATGATTATCTTGAAAAAATGCTTGCCCAAAAACCTGGAAATGTGGTTGTGCTTGCCGGAAATAATAAACTGAAAACTGATTATATCAAAAAATCAGTGGAAGCAGGATTGAATGTTCTTTCCGATAAACCTATGGTCATATCGCCGGAAAAATTTTCCGAATTGGAGGAAGCATTCAAAATTGCACAGGAGAAGAGAGTACTCCTATACGATATCATGACCGCAAGATTCGAAATAAAAAATATCCTGCTTCGGGAAATATCCCAGTTGCCCGAGATTTTCGGGAATCTTCAAAATGGAACTCCGGAAGAACCAGCTGTTGAGAGCACCAGTATTCACCATTATTATAAAAATGTGGCAGGAAACACATTGGTACGTCCTGCATGGTTTTATGACGTGGATCAACAAGGTGAAGGGATTGTAGATATAACCACTCATCTGGTTGATTTTGTTCAGTGGGGATGTTTTCCAAATCAGGCAATCAATAAATCTGACATTGAAATGATTTCCGCCAGACGTTGGCCTACAGAAATAAACAAAGAAGATTTTAAGAGTGTTACATTATTGGACGATTACCCTGAATACCTGAAAAAAGACCTTAAGGGGGATAAATTGAATGTATTCGCTAATGGAGAGATGACCTATAAAATTAAAGGGGTGACCTGTAAATTAATCGTCGAATGGAGGAGTAAATCATTGGACGGTAAAGGAGACATTCAAAGCACGGTGCTAAGAGGAACAAATTGCACACTTGAAGTCAAAGACGATAATTTATTAATTGTTGCTAATGAGAAGAATGATTTAGGTTTGTTTGCCGGCAATCTTGAAAAAGCGATCGTACAGGATTTACCGCAACAAGGCCTCAGTATTGAAAAAATAAATAAGAACACCTGGAAAGTAATCATACCGGATAAATACAATGTACCCCATGAAACTAATTTTAGTCAGGTGATGGATCAATATATGGAATACTTAAAAGCAGGAAAGATTCCGGATTTGGAAGTGCAGAATATGATTACAAAGTATTACACAACAATCAGTGCATTGAAATTAGCAAAAGTGAAATAACAAGGAAGATTTTACCGTATAATTATTATTTGTTTGTATAAGTATCTGAAGTTGCCCTTAAAAGGTAAAGATGTTCTTTATAACATTCTGTTAAAACCATTCGTTATAATTATAAAGGATTTCAGAAAAGTAATATTAACTGAAGCTGATCGGATTGGTGGTCAACAAATAATCAGATGAAGAAAACAGATGAATGAAATATTTGAAATTGTTCTACATACTGATGATGCAATAAGAATCATTGTCGCAGAAAATATAATCAAAGCTTATATTGTTCTCTTTCTGATTATTTTTTCTGAAACAGGTTTTATTTTCTTCCCTTTCCTTCCCGGAGATGGATTGCTGTTCTCCGCAGGAGTAATTGCTGCCTCAACTGATTTAGGCATTGTAATTTTACTTCCGCTTCTGATTACGGCTGCTATACTTGGAAATTTAAGCAATTATGCCGCAGGAAGATTCTTTGGTAAGAATCTGGAGAAGAGTAAGAACCACTTTGTTCAGAACCATTTGATTAAGTACATTGTGAAGACAAGACATTTCTACGATAAACACGGAGAAAAATCAATTATTATAGGAAGATTTTTCCCCGTGATCAGAACATACATTCCTTTCTTTGCCGGCATTTCAAATTTTCGTTTCAGCAGCTTTTTTACTTTCACAGTTATAGGATCTCTTATCTGGGTTCCTTTTTTCAGCCTGGCAGGTTATTTTCTTGGTGAGATACCATGGGTAAAGGATAACTTTGGTCTGATTTTCCTGGGATTAATAATAGTTACCTTGATACCCTTCTTTTATAATGCACTCAAAATAGGACTAAGGAAATTAAGCAGCAATTAAAATCTACCCTATAAATCATCGTCCCTTAGCCAAGTAAAATTTAAACGCAGATGACACGGACTAATAAGGATGACTGCTGATTTTTTTAAATAGCAAGATTTGGGATATTTATGGATCCAATTGAAAACTTGTGTTGTGGACTAAATGAGATCCTATTAACGTGAGTTCGATCTAAGCAATGGATAACCCGATCTGTGTCACCAGTGCTCTGATTACTTAACTTTACAACTTTTTATTATAATTTACAGATCGGACGCTGAGCCATGTTCCGTGAGAAAGCGAGTTCAGATAGTAGCCTGTTAGTCTTGCATAAATTTTAGAAAAGGCGCTCATTTTTCGGTTAAAGAAGAAAATCAAACCTAAAACAGCAGGGATAAAAAAAGAAATTAAATTGTTGAGTACAAGGAATACCTGTATAAGATTTTTAAACCGTTTCAAGTGTTTGGAAACATACAGATGCCTGGAAATCAGAACCTCAGTTTTTGTTAAAGCTGTAATGGAAGGGTTTACCCGGGTAGCGCCGCCGTGGTTGTGCTCTACCACAATATCTTTTAGAAAAATGATATCCCCCCCTGAATCTCTTAACCTTTTGCACAAATCAACGTCTTCATAATACATCCAGAAATCCTCGTCCCATCCCCCGATTCTCTGAAAATCAGTCTTACTGATCATGATCACTGAACCTGAGACCCAGTCCGGATAAATACACCTGGAATCCTGAGGAAAATTTTTTCCATCAATACCTGTAATTATCTTTTTCAATGCCCGAAGCCAGCCGGTGAGGGTAAAAGAAGAAAGGAATCTTCCGTAAGCCTTTTCGTCGTTACCATCTTCTTTGATTTGCCGGCACGAAATAATACAACTTCTGTTAAAATTCCGCAATTCCTGAAGCATACCGAATAATGCCTGCTCTGATACGATCGTATCCGGATTAAGGAAAAGCAGAGTTTCACCTTTTGCTATAGAAGCGCCCAGATTACAACCATTGGCAAAACCATTGTTCCCACTGTTCGGGACAAAAATAAAAGAAGGATACCGACACCTGAAGGTTTCAAGAAGTCCATCATTGGAAGCATTGTCGATAATAATCACTTCAAAAGAAAAATCGATTGGTGATATAACAGAAAGAGAATCCAGGCATTGCTTTAATCTCTTCCAACCTTTGTAATTTACGATAATGACTGATAAATCGGGCACCTGATAGATCTGCTTTTAAGATTTCTAAAGATTGCTATTTTTCATTTCACAATAATATATCATATTCTGCTCTTATCCTCTAAATTTGCAAATGAAAATTTGATTGTCAGAATTAAATATTATCAGATCATACCTAATGTGGAATCCTTTTCATAAACACAAAAATTACGTATTCAATGAAGGGCCTGTTTACAGCACTTCTTACCATATAGCATATGAAAGTCCAGGAGGAAAAGATTTGCAAAAAGGGATAGAACAAAAGATGATGGAGCTTGATAATTCACTTTCTGTCTTTAACCAAAACAGTACTATCTCTAAAATAAACCAAAATCTTTCGGTAAAAGTTGATCCCCTTTTCAAGAAATGCTTTAAGAAAGCAATGCACATTTCCTCCCGGACAGAAGGCGCTTTTGATCTCACCGTTAGTCCTCTTGTAAATGCATGGGGATTTGGATTTAAAAATAAGGAAACAATAACACAGTCGTTGATTGATAACCTCCTTCAAATCACAGGCTACCGGAAGATTAAGCTCAGAATGAATTCGATAAAAAAAGAAAGACCTGAAATAATGCTGGATGCTTCAGCCATTGCTAAAGGACTTAGTGTTGATCTTGTCGCAAAATATCTTCACTCCAAAGGCTGTCGAAATTTTATGGTTGAAATAGGAGGTGAAATATTTGCAAAAGGCATTAACAGCAATAACATAAAATGGCGCATTGGGATCAGCAAACCTGAAGATGAAATCATCTCCTTTGACGAGAATTACCAAGCTATCGTTTCCATATCCAATAAAGCGCTGGCTACATCAGGCAATTATCGGAATTATTACATGGAAGGGGATAAAAAATTCTCCCACACCATCGATCCACGAAATGGATATCCTGTTGAACACGGTCTTTTAAGCGCCACCGTTCTGGCTGATGATTGCATGACTGCCGATGCCTACGCCACTGCCTTTATGGTGCTTGGGGTCGAAAAATCTCTCCAAATCGCCAATAATACAAGGGGAATAGAATGCTTTTTGATCTTCAGTGGTGCAAATAATAAATACGAACAGGTCTATTCAAAAGGCTTCGCTAAATACCTCATATAATTATATTCGTGTAGAGACAAGGCAATGCCTTGTCTCTACGTATAAACAAAAATGGGAACCACCTACTCAACAATCAGCATATAGAAGTTCATTTCCGTTTTGCAGTCCACAAATTTTCAATTTCTTCCAGGGTTTTACCTTTTGTCTCAGGAACAAAACGCCACACAAACCAGGCCGCTGCAATTCCCATCAATCCATAAATCCAATAGGCAAAACCATGGTTAAAAAGACCGGTAAGCCATGTATTATCATTCATCATTGGGAAGGTCCAGGAAACAATCAGATTGGTAATCCATTGGGCTGCAACAGCAATTGACATCGCTCCACGTATACTGTTTGGGAAAAGTGCAGAAGGAATCATCCCGGGAAAAAACATCCAGCGCCACCCTTCCTTGATAAGCCACGATTCATCACCAATCCTTGCTATAAAATAATTAACAAAATAGATGATTAGCATACCAAAAATATTTCTTCGGGTCTTTGCATCAAAATTTATCCCGTTATTCTGGAATCCCCCGGCCTGTGATATTTCCATCATTGCTTCGGTCACCTCATAAATATTGGTAGGAAACTCATCGGTGTCCCATCCATTCTGGTAATCCCCTTTGTTGGCATCTATTGATCCAAACATTCCGGCATCTGCCGACATACGCAATTCATGTGCAAAGGTATGCCCTGCAAGTGTGGCATGATTCACTTCAATATTGATCTTGAAGTCTTTTCCCAGCCCGTATTGGCGAAGGAATCCGATGACTGTCTGAGCATCAAAATCATACTGATGTTTGGTAGGCTCCGTCGGTTTGGGTTCTACAAGGAAAGTCCCTTTAAATCCGTTTTTCCTGCCGTAATCACGCGCCATCTGAAGGAAACGTCCGAGATGTTCGAGTTTTCTTTTGGTATTGGTGTTATGCAAACTCATGTAACCTTCACGACCTCCCCAGAAAACATAATTGGTTCCCCCAGAGCGATGGTCGCATCGATGGCATTCTTAACCTGAACAGCAGCATTTGCAACTACATTAAAATCAGGATTTGTTGAAGTGCCATTCATGTAACGAGGATTGGAAAATACATTGGCGGTACCCCAAAGCAATCTTATTCCTCTTTTGTCCTGTTTTTCCCTGATAAGAGGGACAATCTTCCCAAGTCTGTTTTCAATTTCAAAAGCGGAACCATCCCCGACTAAATCCACATCATGGAAACAATACAAAGGAGCACCGATTTTGGTTATAAATTCAAAAGCTGCATCCAGTTTGTTTTTGGCGGCTTCCATTGGATCTGAAGCGCCATTCCAGGGAAATAATTTTGTACGCGGACCGAACGGATCACCCCCTTCTCCGCAGAAGATATGCCAGTAAGCGACTGCAAAACGCAAATATTCTTTCATTGTTTTGCCGTTTATCACTTGATTTTCATCATACCACTTAAAGGCAAAAGGATTTTTTGATTCTTTCCCTTCAAATTTTATCTTTCCTATTCACGGAAAATATTCCCTGTTTCCGATGAACGCTTACATAATATTATTATTTTAAATTATTCCCGGATATATCAAACAATACCCTTAACTACAATTAATTAAATAAATTTTTTAAGATTCCGCTGCCATTCCATCCATGCCTCCTCCACTGCATTTTTCATTCCCGGATCTGGTTCGATCGTATCAGTTTTCTTCAATCCCTCAAAGGCTTCTGAAAAAGAGGCATAATACCCCGATCCGATACCGGCACCCCGTGCTGCTCCGGCAGCCCCGTCAGTATTATATAATTCAATGGTAGCGCCCGTAATATTGGCGAGTGTTTCACGGAATATCGGACTTAAGAACATGTTGGCCTTCCCTGCCCGAATTACCTTTAGATTGACTCCCGTAAGTTTTAGAATATCCATTCCATATCTTAAGGAGAAAACAATTCCTTCCTGGGCAGCCCTGAAAAGATGAGCCTGATGATGAATATTGTAATTTAAACCACAAATCTGAGACCCGATATTACGGTTCCCGAAAAGCCGTTCAGCCCCGTTACCAAAAGGAAGTATCGATATCCCCTCAGAACCCACAGGTATCTCTGCGGCCATTTCATTCATCTTATCATAAGAATAACTTTTATTCCCAATATTCTTATTCATCCAGGAATTAAGAATACCGGTACCATTTATGCAAATAAGCACGCCCAGCCTCGTTCTCTCAGAAGTATGATTGACGTGGGCAAAAGTATTTATACGGGATTGAGGGTCATAGCTGATTTCCTGGCTGACTCCATATACAACGCCTGAAGTCCCTGCTGTGGCAGCTACATCCCCGGGATTAAGGACATTCAAAGACAAAGCATTATTGGGCTGATCACCTGCCCTGTAGGTTACCGGGACTCCGGGTTTTAATCCGAGCTCATCGGCAACCTGTTTTGTCACTTCTCCCTGGATGCCAAAAGCGCCTGTCAACTCAGGTAACATATCTTTGCTGAACCCGTAGTAATTCATCACCAAATCAGAGAGCTTATTATTCCTGAAATCCCATAATATTCCTTCTGATAGTCCGGAAATAGTAGTACTGATCTGACCAGTCAGCAGCATGGTTATGTAATCTCCCGGAACCATTACCTTGTGAATCTTTTCATAGATTTCCGGCTCATTATCTTTTACCCACTTCAATTTCGAAGCGGTAAAATTCCCCGGAGAATTTAAAAGAGATTCCATACATTTCTTTTCACCGATTTCATGGAAAGCTTTACGGCCGATTTCAGTGGCACGGCTGTCGCACCATATAATGGTGGGCCGAAGAATTCGTCTGTCCTTGTCAAGCAAAATCAAACCGTGCATTTGATAAGAAATCCCGATTGCCTCAATTTCTTTACCCGATATTTTTGATGAAGATATTGCATCAAGAATCGCCAGTTTCAAATTCTTCCACCACTCCGAAGGATCTTGTTCTGCCCAGCCGGATTGTAATGAATTGATACGCATTTCATGTTTTGGGAAAAAAGAGGAACCAAGTATTTCACCATTTTCACCCTTCATCACAGCAGCTTTAACCGAAGAACTACCGACATCGACACCAAGAAGATACATAAGTTTAGATCACTTTTTAGATTTAACGAGGTCAAAATTAGATAAAAAACACGATGCTCATCAGGCCGGGGAATCGTAAAATCTTCTAAATACCAATACTAATCTTTGTATTTCCGATTTCTACAAGATCTCCCGATCTCAATTTTGCCCTTTTCCGAAATTCTACCTGCCCATTAAGCTTCACTTCCCCCTCTTCAACCATGATTTTTGCGTGTCCGCCTGATTCCGCAATCCGAATTAATTTCAATAACTTAATGAGCTCAATATATTCTGCCCCATTTAAACTGAATTCCATAATTACTAATTTTCAATTTGGTTTATTTCTTTCTTTAGATTTCCCGTAAGCGAAGTTAATACTAACTCATAGGAATTATCCAACATTGAAACAATCAGATCTCGCGGAATACTTCCATCAAGCAGCACCGTATTCCAATGTTTTTTAATCAATTAATTTTTAATTATACTATTAACTAATTCAATTTTAATTAATTAAAAATTATTATTGGAACCTAATTTTCTTTTTATGATGTTTTTATAAATATTTTATTAATATTATAATTTGAATGATTCACCTTCTATTTCGTTTACAAATTCATCCTTGTTATAAAATTCATAAAGATTTTCTCCGCAATATGGACAAAAATTAATTAAAATAAACTCTGGAGTACTAAATTTGAAAGCTTCAATTGTGAACCCAATGAAATATCGGTATTCACATTTTGATTTCTTTACAAATTTTACATCTTTCCCATTTCGAGTAATGTAAATTCCTGGTCTATTTTCTATTAGAAATTTAGATTTAAATTTCACTATTCTAATATTTGGCCATCTCCTGTCTTTTTGTTTACACCCTCCTTCAAAACTATCACAACAATACATAATTAATAAGTTTTAGAATTACAATGAAAGAAAATTTATTAGTGCCTCATTGCTATTTTATGTATTAAATATACTTACAAATAGTTAATAATGAAATATATAGATTTTTGGATTCCGTTTAAATTGAATTTCATCTTTTTGGAGGATTAAATTTGATTGATCTCTTTTTTTAATTTTTCAGACAATGAATTGAAAACCAATTCATAGGAATGATCTAACAAAGAAATGATCAAATCCTTCGGTAGGGAACCATCCAGAATTAATGTATTCCAATGATTTTTGTTCATGTGATATCCAGGACGGATCGATGGATATTCTTCCCTTAATTCAACGGCCCTTACCGGATTGCATTTCAGATTAATAGAAGGGGGCCCGTCCAGATTCATTAATGCAAATATTTTACCTCCTATTCTCATCACAGAAGTCGATTCACCAAAAGGGAAATCTTCCATGACACCTTTCTTAAGGAGACAATAATCTCTGACCTCTTCAATATTCATCCTCTTCAATTTTCAGGCTGAATTTAAAGAAAAGTTTGTTAATCTGATACAGATTGAATAAATTAATGTATACAAAAATAGTCGACGAAAAATAGTTAACTAAGTTCTGAATATTGCTGATTATAAAAGTACGATTTGGCCCAAAGTGGTTTAGTTTCTAATCATGATAAAATTGGATCATCTTCGGGGTTTGTGTATGGTTTCTGTATGGTTTGTGTATGGTTCCTGTATCAAATCATACAGAAATATTACACAAACATTACAGCATGGTTACACAAACCATGAATAAAAGAAGCCGCGAAACGGGATTTGCAATTAAATGGCAATAAACTTCTGAGACTTGATTACAAATCCCTTCGATCGTTCTCAGACAATTGAAATGCTTCTACAATTAACCTTTAATCCCTTTGCAGCAGATGAAAATAAAACAAAAAAAGGGACATGATAAACAAAATATTGCTGGCTGAAGATAACGTATTAAATTGCAAACTTCTTTTACACGGTTTGAAGCAATACCAGGTAGATGTGGCACGGGATGGTAAGGAGGCAATCGAATTGTTCAAAACCAATCAATACGATATTGTCTTAATGGATATCCAGATGCCGGGGGTAGATGGGCTGGAAGCATCGCGACAAATCCGCCGGATTGAAAACGACAATTTACGAAAAACAAGGGCAATAATTCTGGGGATCACTGCAGATTTGTTTCCCAACCTGGAGAAAGAATGTAAGGCAGCCGGTATCGATGATTTTCTTGCCAAACCTTTCCAGCCTTCCAATCTTGTAAACCTGATCAGTGACTACTATTCCAGGTACAGCCACTGAATGAATTGCTTAATTTACCGGGGGAGTAAAAGCATTTTCAAAATGAGTGATATCATAGGTACCGTCTTTTGAGAAGATAATGGAGATCACATCAAAACGTGTCTCTAAATCTATCTCTTTTTCAATTAGCCAGGTTTCTGCAGCCTCCACCAGATTCTTTATCTTCCTGTTACTGACAGCTTCCCAGGGTTCTTCATAAAATCCGTCGTCACGGCTTTTTACTTCCACAATAACAATTTCATCTCCTTCCCTGGCAATAATATCGATTTCAAGGTGACCGTCAAACCAGTTACATGCCAGTATCTGGTAACCTTTTCTTATTAGATAGTCTTTAGCAATTTCCTCTCCCCTTTCTCCCAAACTCCCTGCTTTCAACATAGTTAAAGAGATTTTGACAATGTTTTGGAAATTATCTGACAGATTTCAGTCTCACTTCCTGATCCGTTACACTCAGACTTACCCGGGTCCCCATCAGAAGCGGCCAGTTGGGAAGCTGATGACCTGCAGGGAAATTGAATATGAGGGGATACCGGTACTTTTCAGCAGCTTCCCGGATAATCTCATAAGCATTCTTTCCAAAAGCAGTTTCACCTTCTTTCATATCAGTAAAATGGCCTACTACCAAACCCGAAATTTTCTCCAGTATTTTACCGGTTTTTAGATTCATCATCATTCTGTCGAGATGATAATGGTATTCTGAAATATCTTCAATAAAAAGAATTTTACCTTTCGGTGAAATATCAAATGATGTTCCCCGAAGACTTTGAATAAGGGAAAGATTACCTCCCGTCAACACCCCTTCTGCTTTACCCTTTCGGTTAAAAGGAGAAGTTTCAAGGGAATAATCCATGAATGGATTTTCTAATAACCGGAGCATTTTAAGAAAACTCTCCGTTTCTGACCCGTTGCATTCAAAAAAAGCCGGCATCACTCCATGTACCGAAGCTATCCCATGTTTGGTAAGAAATGAATGAAAAACGGTAATATCACTAAATCCTATCAGCCATTTGGGCTTTTTAAAGAAAGCCGACCAGTTCAGCAAAGACAATGTTCTGATAGAACCATATCCCCCGCGGGCAAAAAATATGGCTTTAATAGTTCGATCGTCAATAGCCTTTTGCATGTCGGAGGCCCTTTTTTCGTCTTCGCCGGCATAGGTTTCTGCTTCATCAAAGACATGTTCACCGAGTTCCACAATAAATCCATGTTTGCGCAACAATTCAGAGCCACGCTCCACAATTTGCCTCTTTATTTTACTGGCTGGAGCGATAATGCAAACTTTATCTCCTTTTTTTAAAGATGGAGGGACCTTCATAATTACAAACTTTGTCAAAATTGGTTTTTAAATTCTCTTGGGAGTCATTGATAGCCATTTTATGGTCATTAATGGTCATTCATAGTCATTGATTGACATTGATAGTCATTCATTGTTATTTTGTTATTGGTGGTCATTAACGAAAGCTAATACTCCGCGCGGCCGATTGACTACAAATGACCATTAATAACTATTACTGACTACGTATGACTATTATTGACCTTTCTCGGCCTTCCCCAATTTACAAATTTTTTACTTCATTTTCCCGCAGCATAAAATCTTCAATGGCCTTTGGAAAATATTCATATTCCAGCTCGTGTACCCGGGCAGCAAGAGTCTCTGGAGTATCTTCCGGTAAAACAGGACATTTTTTTTGCAGCAATGTTTTTCCCGAATCATAAACCTCATTTACCAGATGAATAGTAATCCCGGATTCTTTTTCTTTATTCTCAATCACGGACTGATGTACAAAACTTCCATACATCCCCTTGCCACCATAGGAAGGTAAAAGAGCCGGGTGAATATTGATAATCGGGAATCTTCTGATCAAATGAAGTGGTATCAGCCAGAGAAATCCAGCCAAAACGATCAGTTCAACACCTCTGAGTTCCAGATCTTTTGCCAATTTTCCCTCATTCTGTAATTCTTCCCTGGTAAAATAGACTGCCTCAACCCCCAGTTTTTTGGCTCTTTCCAACGCAAATGCATTTCTTCTGTTCGACCAGACAGAATCAATCCGGATAGTAGGATGATTAAGAAAATAACGAATAATATTTTCAGCATTTGTTCCGGAGCCGGAGGCAAATATGGCTATATTTCTCATATTAAATAATTTACAAAATTTTAAAATTCGAATATTTGAACAATATATTCAAACGCGATCGAAAAGACCTGCTTTTCACATCAAAAATCATACATTTCTTGGTCAAATATTTGGAAGATAAATTTCTTTCTTCGTTTCTTTGCACCGCTGATACAAAAATCAGGGAGTAAAATTAGCAATAGTAATAACATTAAACTTAAAAATCATGTCTGACATTTCAGCTAAAGTTAAAGCAATCATTGTTGACAAACTTGGTGTTGACGAAAGTGAAGTAACTAACGAAGCCTCATTTACAAACGATCTTGGTGCAGATTCTCTTGACACCGTTGAACTTATCATGGAATTTGAAAAAGAATTCAACATTGCCATTCCCGATGATCAGGCTGAAAAAATCAGTACCGTAGGCGATGCTATTAACTACATTCAGGAAAACGCAAAGTAATTTAAATTTTTCAATTATTAAATTTATTAAGTCACTAAGCCTTATTAGCTTGCTATGGAATTAAAACGAGTAGTTGTAACCGGTTTGGGCACAATCAACCCGCTTGGTAAAAATGTAGATGAATTTTGGAAAAACATGTGCAACGGGGTAAGTGGTGCTGGTCCTATCACTCGTTTTGATGCTTCAAAATTCAAGACACAATTTGCTTGCGAGATAAAGAATTTTGATCCAAACGATTATCTTGACCGTAAAGAAGTACATAAACATGATATGTATGCCCAGTTTGCTTATATTGCAGCTGAGCAAGCGGTTCGGGATTCCGGATTAAATCTCGATAAAATCAACAAAGATGATGTTGGTGTAATTTGGGGTGCTGGTATCGGTGGTCTGAATACCTTCTTTCAGGTTGTGACTGAATACAACAAAATGCCTGAGAATCCGCGTTTTTCTCCATACTTCATTCCCAAAATGATTGCCAATATGGCCAGCGGGAACATCGCTTTGAAGTACGGATTTCGCGGTCCCACCATCACTACGGTTACAGCATGTGCATCGTCTACTCATGCCATGATTGATGCTGCTACTTACATCAGGTTGGGAAAAGCCAACATCTTCATTGCGGGAGGTTCAGAATCTGCAATCAACGAAGCTGGCGTAGGTGGCTTCAATGCAATGCATGCCTTATCAACCAGAAATAATGATCCTCTCACTGCTTCCAGACCTTTCGATAGCGGACGTGATGGATTTGTTATGGGCGAAGGTTCAGGCGCTTTGGTCCTTGAAGAGTATGAACATGCTATAAACCGTGGCGCTTCTATCTACGCTGAATTAATCGGCGTAGGGATGTCAACCGACGCTTATCACATGACAGCCCCCGATCCGGAAGGAGGCGGAGCGTTCCTGGTTATGAACAGGGCCCTTGAAGATGGTGGAATTAAAACTGCTGACGTTGATTACATTAATGTTCACGGGACCTCAACAGGGTTGGGCGACGTTGCTGAATACAAAGCCATGAAGAAAGTTTTTGGTGATAACATTTACAATCTCAGCATCAGCTCTACCAAATCCATGACAGGACACATGCTTGGTGCTGCCGGTGCAGTAGAAGCAATTGCTTGTATCCTGGCTATGAGGGATGGCATAGTTCCGCCGACTATCAATCATTTTGAACTGGATCCGCAATTTGACCCCAAAGTCGACTTTACCTTTAATAAGGCAAAAAAACGTGAAATAAATTATGCATTAAGCAACACGTTTGGATTTGGAGGGCATAACGGAACAGTAATATTTAAAAAATTTCAAAGGTAAGTGCTAAGAAATTTGATCAATCGAATAAAACTCTTTTCCTCACCAAGAAAAGAGTTTTATTCATTTATCAGGAATATAACCGGATTCAGTCCTATCAAACTGAACCTCTATGACATTGCCTTCATCCACAAATCTGCTACTTCGGTGGATTATCTGGGAAATCCTGTAAACAACGAACGACTGGAATACCTCGGAGATGCAGTATTGGGGGCAGTGGTAGCCGATTTCCTGTATAATCGTTTTCCGTCAAAAGACGAGGGTTTTCTTACCCAACTCCGTTCCAGGATTGTAAACCGGAGTTTCCTTACTAACCTCACTTTTCAACTGGGCATAAACCGTTTTGTCACCTCCAATACCAGTTCCATTAATGAAACCAGCCACATTTACGGAGATGTCTTTGAAGCTTTTATTGGAGCATTGTACCTTGACAAAGGATACAAGGCAACCAAAACTTTTATTATAAAGAAGATTATCTTCCAATACGTAGACATCATTGAACTGGAAAAAATCGACACCAATTATAAAAGTCAACTCATTGAATGGGGACAGAAGAATAAAAAATTAGTTGAGTTTAATACCATCAGTAATCCGACTCTTGGTTCCAATAAACCTCCTTTTATATCCGAAGTCCTCGTTGATGGTGAAAATGTGGGGCGTGGTGAGGGTTATTCCAAAAAAGAGGCCCAGCAAAAAGCAGCCCATATAGCTTTCTCCAAAGTAAACCAACAAGTCTGACAATTTTCTCTCTCCTCTCGAAAAATATCTAACATATTTAATATATTTTCTCACTAGTGTCTACTAAAAATTAAAGCTAAGTTGAAAGCCGACGTCATTACATATTTCAGGTCCTTCGTCGACCGGTCTTTCGAACAGTTCTCTGATAGGCGTTCTGTCAATGAGAGAGCCTC
>Ga0160425_1001567_pt1 | contig 21145 bp, 15 predicted proteins | sample BioMet8_FD_108193 | JGI IMG/M metagenome (GOLD analysis project Ga0160425, IMG submission 108193) | Microbial communities from bioreactor (seeded with sewage sludge) at Lawrence Berkeley National Lab, California, USA - Biofuel... | ecosystem: Engineered > Bioreactor > Anaerobic > Unclassified ...
CAGTGTCTATGTGATCTGGCTTACCACATGATACTTATCAGCTATGATGTGTGCTTTTGGGAAACACCTTCTTATGACGCCTCTGAACATACTGCTCATATACATGACCTCATATCCGACTTGATTTTGATCTTCCTTGTCGAAACCGCTGAAGTAGCTGTAAAGCGACTATGACTGCATTTTGGGCAGTACATCTAGAATGTGTTTGGTTTAGGGATCAGTCAGTATGCATAAAACTTTTCATCTCCCGAATCGCCTCTAGACTCATCTATGGAAAGCACTTCGGGCGTCAGCGGCTTTGGATATGATATAGAATCGAATATCTTTGTCACAGTCTGACCGGATGCTTTGGCGATCTTTCCGATCTGCTTCATCGACTGTATATCTGCGAACTGGTCCATCATATATGCGGCCAGCCTGTTCGTCATCCTGTGATAACGCGGAAGAAAATCGACTTCCTCATAGAATCTCTTGCCGCAGACAGGACACACATGCCTTCTTTTTCGCAGATGCAGATATGTCATCTGTCCATAGGATGATATGTCTTTTATTGTCTGTGTGCGGTAGTCATGTACCTTACTCGTTTTTTCTCCGCATACCGGGCAAATGTGTATACGTTTGGACATATGCAGGTAAATGTGCTGCTGTCCGTAAACATTTTTGACATCATCTACGATTATGTCTTTCAATCCTGTCAATTCTTCGATACAATCATTATTGAGCATATGAGCGACCTCCTTATTTTGTTTTTTGCAATTTCATTCTAAGGGTTTTCTCGCGATTATGCTCACTTTTTTTGTGCAATCAAAAATGCCGGGGCGGGAAATCTTCATTCCCCACCCCAACATTTATTATAGAGCCGTCTCTTTTCTTTTACTTAAACGGACAGCATCGGTCACATTCTGACAGCTCTGTTCTCCCTGAACAGCCATATGTACGCTTCCGTCACATTTTCTCCCGTAGTGAGTTCAAGCGCTTCCTTATACAGGTCGATCTGGCCCTGGTATTTCTCCTTTATATGTTCGCTGCTGTAATTCGTCTTGTAGTCCAGCAGCACCAGACCTTTTTCATCTCTGAACCAGCAGTCGATGATGCCCTGCACCATGACCTCACTTGCCTTGCCGCTGTCTGCATCCGTTCCCTGATCCGTCATTTCTGCTCTGTGGAGTATATTGAACTCGGTTTCCTTGCTGACGCTGCCTGCTGCAGCGGCCCTGCTGCCTATATCACTGAGAATGAATGCCTCTATCGCTGAAACATCAGCAGCACCTGCCTCTTCCTCAGTAAGTATTTCTTCATCTATCATATGTGCGATACAGCGGGATATATATTCTCTGCCGCCGCCTTCTGCCAGAGCCTGTGCCGCCGCCCTGAAATCAAGATGCTCCATTACCGTATGAACAGCAGTGCCCCTTTCAGCTGCGCTAATGTTCTTTTCACCGCACATGAACTGCGGAACGCGCAAAAGCGGTATATCTGGTCCTGCCTCTGTTTCCTGCCCGGTTTTTCTTCCCGCAGCAAGATATGCGTCTTTATTGAGTTCGCTTACCGAATACTTCGATTTAAGATGCAGCTCAGCCGTATAAGGATAGACGTAAGATAGTTTTCTGTCAACCATATCTTCGGTTTCGCGTTCTCCGCTTCCTTCGCTGTCTGAAATGAATTTCATCATGTCATAAGCTGAGGATGCTTCTTCTCTGATCATGTCCGCGAGATCCTCCCGGCGGTCGACAGCAACACTGATCGAACTGTCCTCGACTGCCGGATAGACAATATCCAGATAGCGGCTGGTGCCTTGCGCTCCTGCAGCGAATTTTTCCTTCTCTTTTTCCCAGTTTTTCACGCCTGCCGTAAATATCAGCCGGTCCATTGCTCTGGTGGCGGCGACATATAATATACGCATCTCTTCTTCCATCTGCTCCTGTCTCTTTCTGAGCATTATCGCCTTCTCAGCAATGGTGCGCTTGGTGAGATGTGCTTTTCTGTCGACGTATGTCATACCGAAGCCGATATCCTTATGGAAAGAACCCTTTTTTTCCGTCTTGTCGAAGTTGAATCTGCGACCCAGCCCCGCGACTATGACCATCGGAAATTCAAGTCCCTTGCTTTTATGCGCAGTCATTATCCTCACGGTATCGTCTTCCTCTCCGATGAGACTGACCTGCGCGGTATCTACTTTATGCTCCGTCATATTATCGATATATGTGATCAGCCCGTATATGCTGCTGTGTCCCTTTTCTCTGAATACGGCGGCTCTGTCTGCCATGGCTCTGAGATTAGCCTGTCTCTGCCTTCCTCCGGGAAGCGCACCCGCATATGTATAATAACCGGTTTCGTCCATGAGCTTCCACACGAATTCATCTATTGGAACATAGGCGGACATCTTCTTCCACTTGTTCAGGCTGGCCAGCGTTTCCGATATATGTGCGGCCAGTTCCCGGTCCTGCCCTTCATGTTCATATTTTTCCAGGGCCTCATGAAAGGAACTGCCCTTGTCTGTCAGTCTGATCTTTATCAGATCATCGATGCTGAATCCGAAAATGGATGAGCGCAGCACTCCCAACAGCGGAATATCTCTTTTCCTGTTGTCGATAGTCCGCAGCAGATCCATGAATGTGATTATCTCCACAGTGTCAAAATATCCGCTGTTGTCATCGATATAGGCATCTACGCCGTTGCTCATCAGCGTATCGTAGAAGATCTCTCCGGTCCCCTTCATGGAGCGCATGATTATGACGATGTCTCTTTTCTCCAAAGGCCTCTCTTCTCCTCTTTTACTGTCATAGATGGTCATGCCCAGAGAGTCCCTGATGATCTTTGCTGCCGCCATCGCCTCCAGCTCTGCGGTCTTCAGTTCATCGAGTTCAGCATCGCCTGTATCCTCTTCGCCTTCGGCCCCGTCGATGATATGGAATTCTGCGGGCCTGTCCAGTTCTCCTTCATATTCCACGCCCTTATGCAGTGCGGCGCCCTCTTCCGTATACATCAGCGGTCCGAAAATATCATTTATGGCTGTGATGATATGCCCCTTGCTGCGGTAATTGACATTCAGCTCAATCTTGCCCTGATCACAGCCATCCGTTCCCTCCTCCGCAAAGCTTTCATATTTCGATCTGAAAATATCGGGCTCGGCAAGACGGAACATATAGATGCTCTGTTTGATATCGCCGACCATGAACAGTCTGCCTTTCTGTTTGATGCGCCCGATTATCTCTTCCTGCAGATAGTTGCTGTCCTGATATTCATCAATAAATATATACTGATATTTTTCTCTGCATTCTTCCGCCGCCTGCGGATCGCCGAGTATTCTTATGGCCATGTGCTCGATGTCATTGAAATCCACCAGTTTTTTCCCGGCTTTCATTTCACTGTATATCTGCTCGAAACGGTTTATGATCTTTTCAGCTTCTCCGGCCATCGGAAACACCTGGTTCATCAGCCAGACCTGTTCTCTGATATCGGCCCCGCCGCACAGTTCCGTAAGATCAGTGATTATTTTCTTGGCGTTTTCGCGGTGCGCCCTTATATATGGCTTTATTTCTTCATAAGCATCTTTTTCGTCCCTGCTGCAGGCCAGCCTTCCCCACGAAAATGAGGACAGCGCTGCTTCGATATCATCAAAAGATCCCATCGCTGCTGCCGCTGCGACCGATTTCACATCTGCCGCCAGCACCAGACTGACCGATTCTGTTCCCTGTGCAGCAGACAGATCGGCCGCTTCATCAAGGAGCTCTGCCGCTTTGCCGAGCTGCGACTTCATATACGTCATCACAGTTTCGAACAGGCTGCTTTTCATGAACTCTTCTTCATCTGCATCCAGTGCCAATACGGCATCATGCAGCCAGCCCTGAGGATCGGCCATGCTCTGCAGTCTGTCATATATTATGATGCATTGCTCCTTGACGTCGTTTTCGTTTTTCCCCGAGCTGTATGCCGTCAGATAATCAAGGAACACCTGATCTCCTGATTCAAAGAATTCCTCGAAGACCCTGTCCATTGCATCGTTTTTCATCATCACCGCCTCTGTATCATCGCAGATGCGTATGTCGGGATCGATGTCCAGCAGATGGAAATACTGTCTTATCAGATCCAGCGCAAAAGAGTGGAATGTGCATATCTGAGCTGTGTATGCCTTATCGAGCTGTTCTCTCAGTCTGTCATGTTCCGCCGGCCTTTCTTCAATGGCGTCATTGATGGCTTTGATAATTTTTTCTCTCATTTCTGCGGCAGCTGCCCGTGTGAAAGTCACCACCAGCAGCCTGTCTGCAGATACTCTCCCGCTCAATATCAGCTGTTTGATCCGCTCAACGAGGACTGCTGTTTTACCTGAGCCTGCCGCTGCAGATACCAGGACCTCTTTTGTCTCTGTACTGATGGCTCTCAGTTGTCCGTCGTTCCACGAAACAGATTTTGTACTCATACCCGGCTATTCTCCTTTTAGATTTCAGGCAGCCATGCTGCCGCACAGTTTTCATTATATCCATTTAATTATACCATCCCTGTGGTATAATTTAATAAATAATTGGCTGCGGCGTCAGCCGCTCCTGCCGCGTATGCCGGCAGGATATATCAATGCGATGCGATCATAAAGAAAAGAGAGGCAGATTTTAAAATGGACAAAAGTAAAAAACCATCAATGATGCTGATAATGGACGGATTCGGCATCAATCATGACAAAAAGGGCAATGCTGTCGCACTGGCAGAAACACCTGGACTTGATGCGATATTCGCAAAGTATCCGATGACGACTGTACGCGCCAGCGGACCCGATGTGGGGCTGCCTGAAGGTCAGATGTGTAATTCCGAAGTCGGTCATCTCAATATTGGCGCCGGAAGAATAGTTTATCAGGACCTTACTATGATCACAAAGTCCATCGCAGATGGGACTTTTTTCGATAACACTGCTATCGCTGACGCTATGGACCATGTAATCAAAAACGGTTCGGCGCTGCACATCCAGGGTCTGCTCTCCGACGGAGGAGTTCACAGCCATATAGATCACCTCAAAGCCCTCATCGACATGGCAAAGCAGAAAGGCATAGAAAAAGTATTCGTACACTGTTTTCTCGATGGAAGAGATACGCCGCCTTCATGTGCGATGAAATATATAGAAGAGCTTGAAGATCACATGAAAAAAACAGGCACCGGCCGTATCGCCACTCTTTCCGGAAGATATTATGCCATGGACCGTGACAAGAGATGGGAACGCCTGCAAAAGGCCTATGAAGCTCTTGCCGTCGGCAATGGCCTGCATGCCGCCAGCGCCGCTGAGGCTCTGGAAAACGCCTATGCTGCAGGCGAGACCGATGAGTTCGTCAAGCCGGTCTGCATAGATCCACAGACAGCAGTAAATGACGGCGATTCGATAATAATGTTCAACTTCAGGCCGGATCGTGCCAGAGAGATCACCCGTGCTTTTACAGACCCTGCTTTCGACGGGTTCAAACGCAGCAGGATCGTTTCCGATCTTGCCTATGTCTGCATGACTCAGTACGATGCGGAGATGCCTAATGTTGAAGTCGCCTTCCCTCCTGAACATCTGGACGATACTCTCGGCGAATACATATCATCTCTGGGCATGAAGCAGCTGAGGATAGCAGAAACAGAAAAATATGCTCATGTGACTTTCTTTTTCAACGGCGGCGTAGAAGAAGCCAATAAAAATGAGGACCGCATACTGATTCCTTCCCCTAAAGTCGCGACATATGATATGCAGCCGGAGATGAGTGCGTATCTTGTCACTGAAGAAGTGATCAGACAGATCGAATCTGATAAATACGACATGATCATACTCAACTTTGCCAATGCCGATATGGTCGGCCACACGGGAGTGATGGAAGCAGCCATCAAGGCTGTCGAGACGCTGGACAAGTGTGTGCCGCGGGTCGTTGAGACCGTGCTTGTGCAGGGCGGACAGCTGCTGCTGACCGCCGACCACGGCAACGCAGATGCCATGACAGACGAAAAAGGAGCAGTCGTTACTGCTCACTCGCTCAATCCCGTGCCTCTGGTCAACATATCCTCAGATCCCGCTCCGCTCGAAGACGGAGGCAGGCTCTGCGATCTTGCCCCTACCCTTCTTGACATGATGGGTCTGGACATACCTGAAAAGATGACCGGCAGGAGTCTTATAAAAAAATAGCATCTATCACAGGCAGATAAAATACCCTACTTTATCTGCCTGTATCTTTTACCTACAGCTTCAGCTATCCTGATACCGTCGACGGCCGAAGACACTATTCCTCCGGCATGACCGGCACCCTCGCCGCCCGGATACAGGCCCTCGATATTGCTCATCAGCTTTTCATTGCGCGGCATCCTCACCGGCGATGAACTTCTGGTTTCTACCGCTCTCATTACCGCATCAGGACTGTCGAACCCCTTAAGCTTTCTGCCCAGTTTCGGCATCGCCTCGATCAGTGCGGCAGAAGCGAAACCCGGCAGACAGTCTTCCACATCAGACCCTTTGAAATCCTTCCATTTCGTTTCCGGGGCTCTGTAGCCGCCGCTCTTTTCGTAAGCGAGCCGCTCGTATTTTCTCTGGAATTCCACACCGGCCAAAGGATCATCGCTGTCAAAATCACTGGTATTTACGCTTACCAGGAGCGCGCTGTTTGCGCATTTCCCATCCCTGGCATTGTAACTCATGCCGTTAGTCACCACTTCGCCTTCTTCTGAAGAAGCAACAATGACCTCGCCGCCCGGACACATGCAGAAGGTATATACACCTCTGCCGTTTTTACAGTGCCACGACAGTTTATAATCAGCGGCCCCGAGTATCTTCGCGAATCGGGCCTTTTTATACTGTGCCTTGTTGATCATCGCCTGCGGATGCTCGATGCGCACTCCTATCGAAAACGGCTTCTGCTCCATGTCGATGCCTGCGGCCTGCAGCATGCTGAAAGTGTCGCGGGCACTGTGCCCTACCGCCAGTATGAGATCATCCGTTTCGATGATGCCGTCCTGCTCTGCATCGCCGCTGCTGACGTTCACTCCCCTGATCTTCCCGTCTCCGACAATAAGTCCTGTCATTTTTGAGCCGAAACGTACCTCACCGCCGTTTTTTTCTATTTCAGAACGCAGGTTTTTTATCACGCCTCTAAGCTTGTCGGTCCCTATATGCGGCTTGTTTTTATACAGCAGTTCTTCTCCTCCGCCGGCAGCGGCGAACTCTTCCAGCACCTTGGTGATGCGGTCGTCTCTGATGCCTGTAGTCAGTTTGCCGTCGGAAAATGTTCCTGCGCCCCCCTCACCGAACTGGACATTTGAATCGGGATCGATGATGCCCTTTTCTCTGAAAAGAGCCACATCTCTGACTCGGTCCTCTATCGCTCTGCCTCTTTCCAGCAATATCGGCCGCATGCCCATCTGAGACATTATCAGGGCTGAGAATATGCCGCAGGGCCCCATGCCGACGATGACAGGCCTTTTCTCGGGGATACCGTGCTCTGGTATTTTATATTCAAGATCCGGAGTCCGCGGCATATCGAGGCTGCTGTCAGCGACTTCAAAATCAACAGTATATACGAACGTTATCTCTCTGTTGTTTCTGGCATCTATCGATTCCTTGGCGATCTTCCAGTCGATTATCTCGATATTGCCTGCCCCGTTCGCCGCCGCATGCTCCTTGAGCCTGCCCGGTATGAGGTCTTTGTCTTCATTTATTTTTATTTTGATCTGATTGGCCCGGTACCACATTCTGCGCCATCGCTTTCCCCGCCCTGAGGGCGGTAACCCATGCATTGTTGAGGTTGTATCCTCCGCACGGTCCGTCATAATCTATCATCTCTCCGCTGAAATACAGGCCCGGCACGAGCTTTGATTCCATCGTTTCGGGGTCGATATCTTCTGTCTTCACTCCCCCGGCAGTGCATTGCGCCCTTTTCCAGCCTTTTGCGCCTTTTACCCGGAACTGCATGCCCTTCAGAAGCTCTGCCGCAGAGGACAGCTCCTCATCTCCGGCATCAGCTGCCTGTCCGAAGGGGTCACCGATCCTGGAAGCGATATCGACTGCCAGTCTGCTGTCGACGATCGACAGCATCAGCTCCCATACCTTCAGTCCTCTGATGCCATCCCGCCTCTCTGTGAGCAGCTGTATCAGTGTGCATCTGTTCATTGCCGGCACCAGATCGGCTTCGATACAGTAATCGGAAAATTTTCTGCCGTCGCCAAGTGCGAGATGTCTGCTCAGGTCGAAGATGCAGATCCCGGACAACCCGTCGGCAGTGAACTGCAGTTCGCCTTCTTCACTGGCCATATCATTCTGCATATATTTGAGCGTCACCCCGGCTCGGCATCTTATTCCCTTCAGTGCCGGTGCGGAATCGCATTCTATCGGCGTCAGCACCGGGAATAACTTATTGATATCATGGCCCATTTTCTTTGCCAGAGCGTAGCCGTCACCGGTGCATCCGAACTGCGGACCTGCCTTGCCTCCGGCAGCCAGCAGTATTTTCGCGGCTCTGGTCCTGCTCTGCTCCTCTTCTCTGCCCGTAGCCCCCGATATCACGGTAAAATGATCCGTACCGTTCCGCTGGCCGCCTGCGATATCGACAACAGAGCTTCCCGTAAAAACATCGATGCCCATTATCTCCATCTGACGTCTCAGGGCATGGACGACATCCGCTGCGTTTTCGCTGGCCGGCCATATCCTGCCTTCCCTGTCAGAAAATGTCACTATGCCGATGCTGCCGAAGAATCTCAGCACCTCCCTGACGCCGCGGCACGATGCATTAGTCAGATTGCATCTTCCGTTTCCTGTAGCGGAAATCTTTTTCCCTGTCTCTTCTTTTTTTTCAAGTACGCAGATCCTGAGCTCCGGATCCGTTCTGGCAGCCGCAATCGCCGCTGTCATTCCCGATGCTCCTCCGCCTATGATACATATATCGTACATTGCGCCTCCGTTTTTATGAAATTATATCATAATTTTCACATGCTTTCCATTGAATCAGACACTCTGCAATGATATGATTTATGTAAAATAAGGAGACTGTAATGAAAGCACTCAAAGCAATACTGATAATACTTCTGATCATCGTCCTTGCAGCCGCCGGAGCAGCATGCTACGCGCTGTTTCTGGAGCCTCACCGCGTGACTACCGAGGATATGGACATAAGTGACAGCGAAATACATAAAGACATGACGATAGCTGTTTTTGCCGATACACATTTTGCAGCCGGCAACTATACTATGGATGATTTCAGCAAGGCTGCTGCCGAAATCAAGAAAACAAATGCCGATATGATACTTTTTCTGGGTGATCTTTATGATAATTATGACAGTTACCATGATAATCAGTCCCAGGTCATATCCGCCTTTTCATCACTGGAAGCTCCGCTCGGCAAGTACGCTGTTTTCGGCAACCACGACTACGGCGGCGGTGCTGAAAACCATTACGCTGGCATAATGAGATCCGCAGGCTTCAAGGTCCTCAAGAACAGAAGTGTCTCCTTCTCTGATTATAATGTTAATCTTACCGGTATAGATGACTGTCTGATAGGATACGGCGACACATCCTGCGCTGACAGTCTGGCGCCTTCATCATACAATATCGTCATATGCCATGAACCGGATATCATCAATAAAATGTCGTCAAGTCCCGTCGATCTCATGATATCGGGACACACTCACGGCGGTCAGGTCCGGCTGCCGTTTTATGAAAACAGATTTCTCCCCTCTCTGGGCAAGAAATATGTCAGCGGCAAATACGATATCTCAAACAGCGCAAAAACTACTTTATATGTGAACAGAGGCCTCGGCACCACTCATATGGAAGTGAGATTCATGTCTGTCCCCGAGGTAACACTTATAAAGCTCAGCAGTTGATGATTCAGTCTTCTTCCATCGGCACGATTATCAGTTCCGCCTTGTCATCGATAAGCTTTCTGAATCCTGAGACTATGTTCTTGTCTGATTTTGTTTCCCTTGATTCACCCATGACAACTATCTTGATCTTGTTTTTTTCCACCAGATTTGCCATTGTTGCCAGAATATTGTTGGATCTTACCACAGTAAGATTGGCTCCGTATTCAGACGCTTTCTGATAAAGATATTCCAAGGCATCCCCTTCTTCGGACTGCCCGAGGAATTTGAATTCATAATGCGCGATATGTATTATATGAAGTTCGCCTTTGCTGTTTCCCAGAAGCTTTTTGCCGTACCTGATCAGGCGGTCGCATGTCTTCTGCTGTGTTACACAAACCATTACATTTTTCATTTTTGATTTCTCCATATGCATCGCAATTGGTCATAAACTGATTTCGTAACATATTATACCCCATATACGCAGCTTTTACCACGATAGAATGCATACGCACGCTGTCGCTGCACCTGTTCTGTTTCCTCTCGAAATTACTATCGCCATGGTATATAATGCTTACATGGAAAGAACGATACTTCACTGCGACATGAATGGCTTTTTTGCCTCTGTCGAACTGCTTGAACATCCTGAATTAAAGAACGTGCCCATGGCGGTCTGCGGCAGCCCCGACAACCGCCACGGCATCATCCTGGCCAAAAATGAGGAAGCTAAAAAATATGGTATCGTCACTGCCGAAACGCTCTGGCAGGCGAAGAAAAAATGTCCTCAGCTGTCCTGCGTTCGCCCTCACATGCGCAAATACAAGCATTACAGCCGCCTGATCAACAGTATCTACAACCGCTACACTGATATGGTTAAACCTTTCAGCATTGATGAATCATGGCTCGATGTCTCCGCTTCCCTTAAACTCTTCGGCTCCGGCCGGGAAATAGCCGACGACATCCGCAGTACTGTCAGGGAAGAACTCGGACTCACACTTTCGGCCGGCGTTTCCTGGAATAAGATCTTCGCCAAAATGGGCAGCGATTATAAAAAACCTGATGCCACTACTGTCATCAGCCGCAGCAACTATAAAGACATCCTGTGGCCGATGCCTGTACGCGAGCTCTTTTTCGTAGGCAGCGCATCAGCGGAAAAGCTCACCAGATCAGGCTTCACGACTATCGGAGACATTGGCTCCGGCAGCAGAGAGGTCCTTACGGCTCTGCTCGGCAAACAGGGCGGAATGCTCTATGATTATTCCAACGGGCTTGACGACTCGCCTGTTTCTCTTTCCTGTGAAAGACAGAAAATAAAATCCGTAGGCAATGGCATGACCTTCAGACGCGACCTTATCGGTGAAGATGACATAAAGACTGCAGTAGTCGGGCTTTCCGACCGTATCTGCGCCAGACTCAGAAATTACGAACTCAAAGCCGGCGGAGTCAAGGTCGATATCAAAGACAGCGATCTCAAAACCATCAGCAGACAGAAACAGCTGCTTTCACCCGGCAATACTGCCGAAGAAATATCGCAATGCGCCATGGATATCATCCGCAGAACGTGGGATATGCAAAAACCGATAAGACTGATCACAGTCACAGGGATAAGTCTGTGCGACGAAAACGATCCTCAGCAGCTGAATATTTTTTCTGCTGCCTCAGCTGACGGCGGCAGATACGAAAAGACCGAGAAAATAGGACGCACCATCGACGATATCAGGCAGCGCTACGGCAATGACTCGATATCCTTCGGACGCACCATCGGCAACGATATCGGCATAGATATGGATTTTCATGATGAAGAAGAATAACAGACGCCAGAAGAAGAATAACAGACGTTAAAGGTTTTTTTAAGGACACCGCTATACCATATCATACATCGCATAATTTATTACTTATAAACGTAGAGAAAAGAGGACCAATGTTTAAAAAGAAAAAAGATGACGCTTCCGCTATGTTCGGAGAAAAGGCCGCACCAAAAAACGGCACCGCCGCAAACAGGAAAAACAAGAAGCCCAAGATCGTGACCCTTCTGTATGTCGCAGCTATCATTCTGCTGATCGTAGGCTGCTATATGATATATACATCTATAGCTTATGTGATAAGCTATTACAGCGGCTACGGCATGTCGGTATCCAGCGGAATGAAGGATATGATACAGTACGTGATAACAAACAGTCTGTCCTACTTTATTTATGCTCTGCTCGTATTCGCAGCCGGCAGGATATATCTTAAACTCAACGCACTCGTACCGGATCCTGTAAAGGTCAAAATGAAAATGACTCCTCAGGCCGCCAAGATAATCGACTCCGCTTCAAAAGAAGACGGCACAGATGATGCAGCAGTTTCGGAAGATACTGAGGACGATGAAAATAAGGCTGAATAATCACCATGCAATTATGGATATACCAAAAAGACGGCTGTCAGCCGTCTTTTTTTGCGTTTATTCAATCTTTCATTTTTTCGTTCCCACAGCCCTGATCCATTCACCGTTCTCTGAAATATCTGCTGCAAGTCCCGCCGCCTCATACAGCCTGCGGAAATCATCTTCTCCGGGTATCATCATATCAAGTTTCTTTTGGATATCTTCATATTTTTCTTTGCTGGATACATCCGCATTGGCTTCAAGAACAATGATCGCTATTCCATTTTTTTTGAGCACTCTGGATATCTCTCTGATTGCCCTGCCGTGGTCCTTCCAGTAATAAAACGATTCTATACTGACCACCAGATCGAATGTGCAGTTCGGGAATTTCAGGTCGCAGGCGTCGCCGTGCATCACCTTCATATGTCCCTTCGCCGCAGCCTCTTTGTTGTTCCTCTTTGCGGCCTTCACTGAATCCTTGGAATAATCTATGCCGAAATAATGGGCATGAGGATTTTTACGGTACATATATGCCAGCGAATTGCCGCTGCCGCATCCTATATCGAGCACATCCGCATATTGCGAAAGGTCTTCTGCAGCAAGCCCCCATTTGATAAGTTCGCGGTGACGGCTGTTCATGTGGTTAAGCATCCTTCTGCCCCAGAATCCCTCCGGCTTGTCGGCCACATCTCTCATCTTGCTTTCTGTATATTTCATAAGCGCCTCTACCTTGCCAGCATCTCGATCAGCTGCATCAGTTCCAGATCCGGTTCCCTCTGTACTTTGACAGCTTCTTCGATATCCCATTCCTTGATTTCGGAACCGTTTATAGCCAAAGCCTTGCTGCTGCTGTCATTTTCGAGCAGTTCCACGGCACGGCTGCCCATCAGGCTAGCCAGCAGTCTGTCTCTGGCGCTGGGCATGCCGCCGCGCTGCAGATAGGCCAGTATCACTACCTTGACCTCCTGTCCTGTCTTCTCCGCGATCAGATCAGCCAGTTCCTGACTGGATATGCCGACGCCTTCCGCCTTGATGATGATGTTATGCTTTTTGACTCTGCTTTTGCCGGGCATGTTCTTTTCGACTATGGCATCGAGATCGAGCGGCACTTCCGGTATGATGATCTGATCGGCACCGCCGCAGACACCGGCATACATGGCGATATCGCCGCAGCGTCTTCCCATAACTTCGATAATAGATATTCTTTCGTGTGCTGTCGATGTGTCTCTGATGTTGCCTATGGCGTGCAGCACCGTATTTACTGCGGTATCGAAGCCAATCGTGTAATCCGTGTAGCCCTGATCATTATCTATAGTGCATGGTATGCCTATGACAGATACTCCCCGCCTGGAAAGATCGCAGGCGCCTCTGAATGTACCGTCGCCGCCGATCGTTATCAGACCCGACAGTTCGTTGTCCTCGATCACTTCGATTGCCTTGTCCTGGCCGAAAAAGCTCTTGAATCTTTCGCTTCTGGCCGTCTTCAGCATGGTGCCCCCGCGCTGCAGGATGTCGCTCACGGATGAAGCTGTCAGTCTGACTACATCGCCCTCTATCAGGCCTTCATACCCGCGTTCTATGCCGTATACTTCCATGCCGAAGTTCAGTCCGGTGCGTACTACGGCCCTTATGGCTGCATTCATGCCGGGCGCATCTCCGCCGCTCGTCAGTACTCCGATTTTCTTTTTCATATCTGCCTCCGTTCTTTTTTGACATTGCTTTTTCCCAGAAGGGCCTGTGCCTTTTCAATAAATTTATCATCCGCATCTGCCAGCATGTCGCTGCCCGCTTTCATCGCTCTGCCGTCCGGCATATATATGATCACCGGGGTCTCGCCCTGGTGCGTCTTCAGGAGCTCGCATATCTTTGCGAATGTCTCTTCACCTTTATCTGTGATGCGCAGCTTAAGTATCTCCGCCGGTGCCTGACTCGCAGAACGTATATCAGCCACCGTGTCAGCCAGCAGTTTCGGCGCTTCATCTTCTTTGAAATTCAGTTTGCCGCTGACCATGACGATCGAGTCCTCTTTAATGAGATGCGCACATTTTTCATACACATTCGGAAATACTATCACCTCAACAGATCCGTAAAAGTCTTCCATTTGTACAAACGCCATGAGCTTGCTGTTTTTTGTAGTAAGCGTCCTGGCACCGGTGATGATCCCTGCCATCACAGCTTCCTGACCGTCGCGGATGCTGCTCATCTCTTCACCGGCATTATTGAGATCATCGGTAGTCACCGTCACTCTTTTTTCAATTACCTCTTTGAAATCATCAAGCGGGTGTGATGTCAGATATATGCCCAGCATCTCTTTTTCCATAGCGCTGAGAACATCCTTTCTGAAATTGTTCACATCAGAAAGTTTATGCCCTGCTGTCCCGGTCTCCATAGCATCGGCTTCGGTCTGAAACAGAGACATCTGTCCGGCTATATTCTTGCGCGAATCATTCTGTGCTGATTCGATCAGTCCTTCATATACGGCCATATGCGCGGCTCTGTTAGGGTCGAGCGTATCCAGGGCGCCGCTCTTTATCAGACTCTCTACTGCCTTTTTATTGACTTCATGTATATCCAGATTGCCGATGAATTCGAAAATATCACGGGCCTTGCCTTTTGTCTCGCGTGCCTTGACGATCTCGTCTATTACACCCTCGCCGACGTTCTTCACTCCCAGCAGCCCGAACCTGATCCTGCCGTCCGATACAGTGAACTTTTTCCCGCTCTCATTGATATCCGGCGGCAGCACTTCTATGCCCATTTCACTGCAGTTTCTTATGTATTTCGATATCTGATGCGGATCCCCCATGACAGAGGTCATCAGCGCTGCCATGAACTCGACCGGATAATGGGTCTTCAGCCATCCGGTCTCATATGCCAGCACTGCATATGCTGCCGCATGCGATTTGTTGAACGCATACTGCGCGAAGCTCACCATCTGATTGAATATCTCTTCTCCGGTATTCCTGGGCACGCCGTTCTTTTCCGCACCGTTGAGGAACACTTCCTTCTCCTGCAGCATCACATCCATTTTTTTCTTGCCCATCGCACGCCTGAGGATATCAGAACGACCGTAGGTATATCCCGCCAGATCACGCACTATCTGCATTACCTGCTCCTGATAGACCATGCAGCCGTATGTCACCGACAGTATTGGCCGCAGCGATTCATGCAGATAGCTGATGCCGGCCGGGTTCTTTTTGTTTTCTATGTACGTCGGGATCGAAGCCATGGGCCCGGGTCTGTATAATGAGATACCGGCCACGATATCCTCAAAGCAGTCCGGCTTGAGATTCTTCATGAACTGTGTCATGCCGGCGGATTCCAGCTGAAATATCCCCTGTGTATTGCCGGAGGAAATCATCTCGTAAACTGCCGGATCATCGTACTCCATGCTTGAAAAATCAATTTCAGCGCCGCTGTCCTCTTTTATATATTCAAGGGCATCCCTGATCACAGTAAGATTCCTGAGACCCAGGAAATCCATCTTGAGCAGGCCAAGTTCTTCGATCGTAGTCATGGTGAACTGTGTCGATATCCCCTTCTCGGCAAGATACAGCGGTACATATTCATCGATGCTCTTGCGGCTGATAACGACTCCTGCAGCATGTGTCGAGGCATGCCGCGGCATCCCTTCGATGGCGCGCGACATATCCAGCACTTTCCTGACTGTAGGATCATTTTCATATGAAGCTGCCAGTTCGGGATTCATCTTCAGGGCCTTGTCTATCGTCATCTTCAGATCGAAAGGAATGGCCTTGGCAATGGCATCGGTTTCTGCATAACTGACATTCATCACTCTGCCGACATCTCTTACCGCCGCCTTGGCTTTCATCGTACCGAAAGTTATTATCTGCGCCACCTTGTCGGCGCCGTATTTTTCAATGACATAATCGATGACTTCGCCGCGTCTCTCGTAGCAGAAATCGATATCGATATCCGGCATGCTGACTCTTTCAGGATTGAGGAATCTCTCAAAGATCAGGCCGTATTTGATGGGATCTATATCCGTTATTTTCAATGTGTAGGCAACAAGGCTGCCGGCAGCCGAACCTCTGCCGGGACCGACCATGATATTCTGGCTCTTGGCATAGTTTATAAAATCCCAGACTATCAGAAAGTATTCCACATATCCCATCTGTTCGATAATGGACAGCTCATAGTCCAGGCGCCGAGTCAGTTCTTCAGTGACATCGCTGTATCTTTCCGACAGTCCCTTTTCGCACAGTCCGCGCAGAAAAACATCCTTGGGTACATCGCCCGGAACTTCAAATTCCGGCAGATGCAGCTTGCCGAACTCGAATTCGACATTGCATCTTTCGGCTATCTTATGAGTATTTTCGCATGCTTCCGGAACAGATGAAAACAGCCTGGACATCTCCTCGGGGCTTTTCAGATAGAACTGATCGTTGGGGAATCTCATGCGGTTTTCATCATCGAGCATTGCCGCAGTCTGTATGCAAAGCAGAACATCGTGCGCAGCAGCATCTTCCTGTCTGACATAATGTACATCGTTGGTGGCCACGAAAGGTATCCCTGTCTCCTCGTGCAATCTCTTCATGTCCGGCAGGATATCAGCTTCCTCTTCCAGACCCTGATCCTGCAGTTCGAGGAAGAAATTGCCTTCACCGAATATATCGAGAAATTCCAGCGCCTCTTTTTTGGCACCTTCATAATCTCTGTTGAGCAGTCTGCGCTGGACATCTCCGGCCAGACAGGCCGACAGACATATGATACCGCCGGAATAGCGTCTCAATACTTCTTTATCGATACGCGGTTTATAATAGAAGCCTTCCGTATATCCCTTCGACACTATTTTTATGAGGTTCCTGTAACCCTCATTGCTCTCCGCAAGCAGCACAAGATGACCCTGATTCTTGTCCTTATCAGGATCCTTGTCAAAATGAGACCTGGCAGCTGTATATACTTCGCAACCTATGACCGGCCTTATACCCGCTGCCCTGCATTCACGATAGAAATCTATGACGCCGAACATCACACCATGGTCTGTTATGGCCAGCGAATCCATACCCAGTTCTTTGGCGCGAGCGACCACATCTCTGATCCTCGCTGCTCCGTCTAGCAGGCTGTATTCAGTATGGACATGCAGATGTGTGAAGCTCATATTTTGTCCTATCTCTTTCTTTTTCTCTTCCTGTTTTTATTTTTATTGACCCCTGATCCGCCGCCGGAGCCTGCCTTCATGCTTTTGGTTCCGATTTTTTCACCGGTATTAGGATCCTCGCCCCTGCGCTTGCGGCCCAGCATCCTTACCCATGTCTGCAGCCAGTATATGCCGGCCAGGACGAACAGAAATATTATCAGATCCTTATTGTTGGGGAACAGGTGGAAAAAATATCCCACCATCATGCCGCCGATGATGAATATCCAAAAATATATTACCTTGCCAACAAGTGTCTTTCCCATCTCATGCTCCTCCGTTACTTTTTTCTGATTTTTACATCCATCTGATGACAGGGCATTTCTAAATCTGCCTCAGTAAATGCTATTTTAACATTTTCTTCAAGAAAATATTTTACATCCCAGTATTTTTCCGTATCGCACCAGACCTGAAAATCGAGATCGATGCCGTCTGCGCCGTTTCCCGCCACACCGACGAAAGGCTGCGGGATCTCTTTGATATCTGTATCGGCTGAAGCCACATTCAGCATAGCTTCCCGTGCACTGCTGATATCACTATTATATCCTATCGTGAAGACGCAGTCCACACGCCTCATGCCCTCACGGGAATGATTTGTCATCACCTGACTGCTTACCAGACCGTTTGGTATGGTCACGACTTTATTGTCATATGTCTTCATTGTCGTCAGCTGCAAATCGATGCTCTGTACTATCCCGGCAGTACCGGCTGCTTCTATATAGTCGCCCTTATTGAAAGGCTTCGTAATCAGTATGGTTATGCCGCCCGCTACATTGGCCAGGCTGTCTCTCACAGCCAGAGCTATCGCTGCGCCGGCCACGCCCATTACCGTCACTATCGAGACCGTATTTACTCCAAGTTTATCAAGGACGATCACGATAAGAACTGTGAGCAGTATCACTTTGAAGGCGTTGATGATGAATTTATGCAGAACTTCATCAAGATTGGTCTTCTTCAAAAGGTGCCTCAACACCGACAGTATTATCTTGATTATTATCAGTCCTGCCAGAGCTGTTATGCCGATCTTTCCGTAATGTATGAGCAATTGCATTGCGTGTTCAGACATTTTCCTTCTCCTCTATACGCATGATCAAGCTGATGCGGCTCAACCGTTCCTGTTTCTTCTGCGTTCCAGTTCTTTGAGGAGCTTTTTCCTCAGTCTGATGTCATCGGGAACAACTTCCACCAGCTCATCGCTGTTGATGAACTCCAGTGCTTCCTCAAGCGTGAATGTCCTCGCAGGTGCCAGTTTGATATTTTCATCGCTGCCTGCTGCACGCTGATTGCTCACCTTTTTCGCCTTGCAGGGATTGACTACCATATCTTCGTTGCGGCTGTTCATGCCGATTATCATGCCTTCATATACTCTGGTACCCGGTTCGATGAACATCTGTACACGTTCGCCTATATTGAACAGAGCGTACGGCGTAGCACTTCCTTCTTCCTGAGCGATAGCCACGCCGTTCGTCCTCTGCGGTATCTCTCCCGAATAATCGCCGAAGCTGTCGAACCTTCTCACCATAGTGCCTTCGCCTCTTGTATCATTGATGAATTCGGTCCTGTATCCGAGCAGTCCGCGTGTAGGCACCAGAAATTCCAGATGTGTATATCCGTTTTCGCTTGTCATCTGCTGCATCATGCCCTTGCGCAGGTTCAGTTTCGAAATGACAGAACCGGAATAATCATCCGGCACATCTATGATGACCTCTTCCATAGGCTCGAGTTTCCTGCCGTCCTCTCCTCTTTTTACAATTACTTCCGGCTTCGAAACAGCCAGTTCATATCCTTCGCGTCGCATATTTTCAATAAGCACAGACAGATGCAGCTCGCCTCTGCCTGAAACTTTGAAGCTGTCGGTGCTGTCCGTCTCTTCAACCCGCATGCCGACATTGACTTCCAGTTCTTTCCGCAGGCGTTCTCTGATATGTCTTGAGGTCACGAATTTTCCGACCTTGCCTGCGAACGGCGATTTGTTTACCATGAAATTCATAGATAGCGTCGGCTCTTCGATGCTGATCATATCCATAGGATCCGGATGAGCCTCATCGCATATCGTCTCTCCTATGGATATATCCGATATGCCTGATACTACTACTATATCTCCGGCCACCGCTTCTTCAACGGCCACTCTCTTCAGTCCGCGGTAAACAAAGACCTGATTGATCTTTTCTGTCGACACACTGCCGTCAGCGCGCGTGACAGCTACGCACTGAGCTTCTCTGATAGTTCCCCTGGTTATCCTGCCGATGCCCAGTCTGCCTATATAGTCATCGTAGCCCAGCGTGGATATCTGGAACTGCAGCGGTTCTCCGCTTCTGTCCGGATACGGATCCACATGCTTCGTTATGGTATCGAACAGCGGAGTTATGTCGAGGCCGTTCTCGCCCATGGCGCTTCTTTCTCTCTTTTTGCCGCCGTTTTCGACTTCAAGTCCCGCAGCATCTTTAGGATCATACACAACTATTCCCTGTCTTGCTATTCCGTACAGGATAGGAAAATCGAGCTGACTGTCATTGGCATCAAGATCCATGAACAGTTCATAGACCTCGTCAACGACTTCTTCCACTCTTGCATCTTTCTTATCTATCTTGTTGATCAGAAGAATCGGATCGAGCCCCTGCTCAAGAGACTTGTTGAGCACGAACCTTGTCTGTGGCATAGGTCCCTCGCTCGAGTCAACCAGGAGTATCACTGTATCCACGGTCTTCATGATACGCTCCACTTCAGAACTGAAATCCGCATGTCCCGGCGTATCCACTATATTTATCTTGACATCGTTGTGCATCACTGAGCAATTCTTTGAATAGATCGTGATGCCTCTTTCTCTTTCTATGTCATCGCTGTCCATAACGCAGTCCACTACTTCCTGATTTTCTCTGAAAACACCGCTCTGACTCAAAAATGCGTCCACAAGCGTTGATTTTCCTGCATCGACATGCGCAATGACGGCAATATTGATGATTTTCTTTCTTTCGGTCATTTGTATTTATATCCTTCTTTCTGCTGGTTGATTTATTTCGGTACACTGTTTCCGAATATCTTTATGTACCGCATAGCATAACGTTTATTATACCATAAATAATCGGCAGTGAGAACACATTTTATGCCGTGTCAACGTGCCAGTCTTTTATGCCGTGTCAACGTGCCCGGGAGCTGCTGCTTTGATTGCCGCAGACAGCCGCCGGCATGATATAAAATAATTTATCTGTATTTTATGAATCATTTGTATTAAAATGTCAACATGAAGAAAATTATTTTCCGCATATTGCTGATATTGATCATAGCCGCTGCCGTGATAACCGGCGTAATGAAGCTGTCGGGCTTCGTTGTAGTGAACAGCAGCGGTATTCATATTACCGCCGGCTCCGTCTTCCCTAAGCCCGGCGATAAATCAGGCACCATAAAAGTGGCCTGCGTCGGCGACAGCATCACCTACGGCGATACTCTCAGCGATCCTGAAACCGAAGCCTACCCTGCCCGTCTTAAGGAAAAACTGGGCAGCCCATACAATGTGACGAATTACGGCTACGGCGGCACCGGCGTACAGAAAAATGCCAGAAGTTCATACTGGAACAACGAAGAATACAAACTGAGCCGGGATGCGGATCCAGACGCAGTCATTATCATGCTCGGCACCAATGACACCTGGGAATTCAACTGGACAGATGCTGATACCGTCCTCGCTGATTATGCCGAGTTCGTTGAAAGCTATGCTTCTCTGTCTTCGCATCCCGATATCATACTCATGACTGAGCCGAAAATGTTCGGCAACTACGGCGATTTCAACCGGCGGCTGATGAAGATCAATGCCGGAGTGCGTA
>Ga0160425_1001568_pt1 | contig 21138 bp, 17 predicted proteins | sample BioMet8_FD_108193 | JGI IMG/M metagenome (GOLD analysis project Ga0160425, IMG submission 108193) | Microbial communities from bioreactor (seeded with sewage sludge) at Lawrence Berkeley National Lab, California, USA - Biofuel... | ecosystem: Engineered > Bioreactor > Anaerobic > Unclassified ...
CCGGCAAAGACATAGCGGAGCCTTGCGTCGTCGATGGTCATGAAAACGGGGTGGATCAGAAGAAAGATCACCGTCAGGATCACCAGCGTTGTCAGGCCTGCCAGAAGCCAGCGGCCGCTCTCGCGGCTGTACAGCTTTGTGGCTCGCGGGAATTTCATAGGCGTTGTTTGCTCCTTTACATCAGATAGCCTGTACGATCTGCGCCAACTGCGCCATATCTTCGGCGGAATACCGCTGATCGATGGGAAGCGGGACAATATTCCGGGAATAACGCTGTTCCACGGAGCCGTCCCACGAGTGGGAGAGAAGCTGGCTCCACAGGACGGGCACGTAGATATGGCGTTCCACCAGCGCCCGATGGAGGTCCCGGTCCAGAAGCAGGGGGTACATATAGGGCGCCATGCGTCCGTCGTCCCGGAGGGACAGCAGCTGGCAGCCGGAGAGCGCCCTGTGCAGACACAGGAAATTGCGCCGCCGGGCGTCCCGCACGGCGTCGTAGTCGATGCTGTCCAGCAGCCGTTCGGTCAGGCGGGACATGGCCAGATAGCGTCCGTCCAGCGCCTCCTCGTTGGCCCGGCTCAGGGCGTAGGCCCCGTTGGTGCCGGTTTCGCAGCACTGCAGGAGGTGCATACTGCGGGGATAAGACACGTCGCGCTCCATGCCGGGGGCGCGGATGCCCTGCCCGATGAGGTAGGCACCGTCGCAGACGCCCACGAATTTGCGGCAGGAGTATACGTTCATCACGCCGCTCCGCAGGACGGGCGGGACAAAAAAGGCGTGGGCGTTGTCGATGACGGCGCGGCGGCAGCGGCTGAGGCTCTCCTGCACGCACGCCTCCGTGACGCCGAAATAGTTCACCAGGATGACGGCGGTATCGGGATCGTCCGGCAGCGAGAGAGGCCGGAAATCCGGCCCCATGCGGTAAAGCGACAGCTCAATGTCCATCTGCCGGAGCATCGCCAGGATGTCGGGACAATAGAAGGCGGGTGCGCAGACCCTGTGCACACCCAGGCTGTCGATGGCGCAGCGCAGGGCGGTGCGCCCGGTGTTCACGGCCAGGATCTCCGCCGGGTCGGTGTGCCGGAAAAAGGCGCAGCCCGAGGAAAGTTCCAGCGGCAGATAGCCGCCCATTTCAAATTCGCTCATGGAAGCGCTCAGAAAAGACGGCCGGTATCGAAGGGCGTGAGCATCATGCTCCTGCCCTCGGTGTCGTCCACCCGCAAAACGCTGTAGACGCGACGGATGACGTCGGCCAGCTTTTCCCGGTCGTCCGCCGCCAGATTGAAGCGCACGACGATCTGCTTCTGGGTGCCGACGAAGTCCTCGCCGATGGTTTCGCCCACGCTGTACCAGCGGTTGACGTCCACGGTTTCGGGGAATGCGGCGATCTCGTCAAGACCGGCCAGCGCGCCGATGGTGCCGGGGCGCACCAGAATGGACAGGGCGCAGCAGGCCTTGTCGAAAACGGGGTTGGCTTTGGACGCCACGGATTCGTCGGCCTCTTTGCCGGTGAGGGAGTAGTTCACCAGCATCTCCATGGGGTTGAAGCCGGAAACGTGGCTGATGAGCTGATAGGGGTAGGAGCCGTTGAGGCGGAAGCCCGCCTCGTAGAAATAGACGGTGCCGTCCTCCACACAGCCCTGCAGAAAGAGCGTGCCGTTGGTGATGCCCAAAGACCGGAACATACGGATGACGGTTTCGTTTTCCTTCTCCATGTAGATTTCGGCGTACTTGGAGGGATAGATGTAGGCCTCGGAGATACGGACTTCGTTGTTGTTCTTCTGCTGCAGGAGGCGGTCATGCATGGCGGCGCAGAAGATCTGCCCGTCCTGGAAGGTGTAGAAAACGCCCACCTCGTCGCCCACCATGTACTTTTCCAGAATGACGCGGCCGGAGCGGGAGGAACCGCAGGCCTTGCGGTGCGCTTCGATCAGCTCCGCCTCGTTGTGGCAGATGCTGATGCCGATGGAGCCGCTGCGATCCACGGGCTTGATGATGACGGGATAGCGGATGGAGTCAAGACATTCCCTGGAGAGATCTTCGTCCAGCTGGTATTCCGGTACGGAAGGGACGCCGCTGGCACGGCACAGCGCCTTGAAGTTGGCCTTGTCCATGGTCTGGGAGATCTGATAGGCGTTGGCGTAGAAGGGGCGGCCGATGCGTTCGCTGAGCCGCTGGGCGTTGATGATGTTGAAATCGTCATAGCCGGCGATCACGCCGTCCACATGGTTTTCAAGGCACAGCCCGGCCAGCTTGTCCGTGTCGGTGGTACTCACCAGCCACGCTTCGTCGGCCAGCGCCTTCGCCGGGGAGTTGGGCAGGTAGTCCGCCACGATGACGTAAGCGCCCCGCGCTCTGGCGTTTTCCACCAGCTTGCAGATCAGCTGGATACCGCCCAGCACCACCAGTTTTTTTCCGTGAATGTCCATTGTAAAATACACCTTACCTCTTATATATTTATATTTAAACGATCAGCGATATTTCAGCGGCCGTTCCGGCCGGGAAGCTCTCAGAGCTCCTCTTCCTCCAGCGCTTTTTCCGCCAGACCCACTTTTTCCTTTGCCTTGATGGCGTAGTAGAGGACGCGGTTCACCGGCGTGGGCACGTCTACCTTTTCGCCCAGCATCATCACGGTGCCGGCGAAATAGTCGATCTCGGTGCGGCGGTGTGCTTCGATGTCCTGCAGCATGGAGGTCTTTTTCTCAGGGGGATAGTTGATGAGGATCTGGATGATGTCCTCCCGATCCTTGTCGGTGAGGCCGATATTCATTTTCCGCGAAATGTCCAGGATCTCCTGGATCGCGTCGCGCACCAGGATGATGATCTCCTCGTAGGCGCCGAAATATTTGAACTTGGCGCCGGTGAGGACGGAAACCTGGTTGGAGCCGATGTTGATCATCCACTTGCGCCAGAGCATGTAGCGCATATTGTGGTACACATGGGAGTCGATGCCGGCGCCGGTAAAGACGCTGCGCAGCTCCTCCAGGTCGATGGGCAGCTCCTCGCCGCAGTCGGAGCCGATCTGCACCTCGCCCCGGACGGAAACGGTGATGTTCTGGCCGATGCGTTCGGCATCGGTGCGCATGACAATGCCGTAAGGCACCACATTATGGGGAAAGGCTTCCCGCAGACGCTCCACGGCGGTGACGCCGTTGAGCAGGGGCAGGATCACCGTCCTGGGGGCCACCAGATTCCGGATGTCCACGATGGTGTCCTCCAGGCTGTAATTCTTGACGCACACGATGAGCAGATCCAGACCCTGTTCGTCGGGCTGGGAATAGACGGGGAAAAAGATCTGCTTGCCGTTGATGGTGACGCCTTCGCGGCGCAGCTTCTCGGCGCGGCCCCGTTTGGCCAGATAGCAGATCCTGTCGCTGCCGTAAGCCTCATAAAACGCGCTGCCAAGCGAGCAGCCGATGGCGCCTGCGCCTACAATGCCGATGCGGTTGTACATAGAATTCCTCCTCAATTTACCTCAACTGATATGTTTCTGCCGGGAAAGCGGCGGCGCCTGTCAGGTGCGCAGGGGCCGCGCCGTGATGTAGAAGCCGTAGCGGTTGGAGCTGTCCGTGATGGGATGGCTGCCCACGGCGTCGATATGGCTGACGCGCCAGATGCTCTGCGGTTCCTCGCGCTCGATGCGGCGGAGCTCGTCCAGATCGCTCTGGCGGAAAATGAAGCGGACGGAGGCCAGCATGGGTTCGTTGACGCGCTCAAAGACGGGCGCGCGGCCGCAGGCCACGTCGATGACCATCCGCACGAAATCGTATCCGGTGGAGATCTGGACCAGGTCGCTGCCGATGCAGTCGCCGCCCATGCGGGCGCCGATCTCGATGAGGCAGATGTCGCCGTCGGCGTTGATGCGGAATTCCGCGTGGCTGGCGCCGTTGCGGATGTGCAGGGCGTCCAGCGCCGGGAAGACGGTGTCGATGGCCTTTTGCACCTGCCCGGCGCTGAGGCCGGAGGGCTGGTCGTGCCCGGTTTCGATGAAGTGGGGGGCGCCGGTGGTATACTTTTTCGTCACGGCCAGGAAATGATGCCGGCCCTGAAAGCTGATGGATTCGAAGCTGTATTCGGGGCCGTCGATGAATTCCTCCACGATGGCGCCGTGTTCAAAGGAATTCTCCTGCGCCAGGGCGATGGCGGCGGGCAGCTCGGCGGGGGAAAAGACCTTGGTGATGCCGCGGCTGCCGGAGCGGTCGGTGGGCTTGACGATGGCGGGAAAGCGCAGCGCGGAAGCGTCCGGCGCGGTTCGGCCCGGCTCCGCCTTGAGGAAGGCGGGCGTGTACAGCCCCGCCGCGGCGAAGCGCCGGCGCATTTCGTATTTATTGGTGCAGGCGGCCATATCCTCGAAGCGATTGGAGCACAGCCCCAGCTTTTCGGAAACATAGCACACCGTGTGGACGGCCAGATCGCTGCCGATGGAGGCAATGCCCTCCGGCCGGAGGCGGCGGCATTCATCCAGGATCGCCTCTTTCTCCGTGATGCTGATGGGGTAAAAGTGATCCGCGGTGGATTCGCCCACGGCGCCGGCCTGCCAGGCAAACACATGGGTTTCGTAGCCCATCTCCTTTGCTTTCAGGATCAGCGCATTCTGGAACTCGCTGGCGCCGATAATGGCAATTTTCTTCTTTTCACTCATAGCTCTCTCTCCATTTTTATGTATTCCGTGTATCAGTGAAACAGCGGCATTGCTGTCGGAAAGACGTCAGTCGGCGGTCCGCCACAGGGTGCCTGATGCGTCCCGGACCGCGAAGGTAAACGATGCGGCCGCCGCGCCGACGTCCGTATCGGCGCCGGAGAGCAGGAGGTCGGAGGTAAAGCGCCCATTTTCATCCGGCTGCAGGCGGCAGGTCACGGACTGCCCGTCCAGGGACAGCACGCCGTAACACGCGCAGGTATCGGTGGGCAGGGCGCTGAGCGTGCCCTCCAGCCGCAGCCAGGAGGCGCCGCTGTGTTCCACCGTCCGGGCACGCTCCAGCGTTCCGCACAGGGCGCCGGTGGAAAGGGCGGAGGAGAGCGGCAGGGGTTTGGTGTACTGCACGATGGGCAGCCCGTCGTCGAAGGCGCCCACGGCGGTGGTGGAAACGGGGCCGTAATGGACGTTGAGATAGCGGGACAGGCGGCTGTCGAAGTCGGACTTCACGTCGCTGCGCTCCCAGAGCGCGGTCACGGGATTGTCAATGCCGGCCTGCGCCAGTTTGTTCAGCTGGGCGGGATGGTTGCAGTCCCAGTTGCACAGGGCGAAGTAATTGTCCGGCATCCGGGGCGTTTCCCACAGGCCGAAGGGAGCGGGCGTGGGCGGATTGTTGATAAGGCCCCAGGACAGCAGGTAGAGGCTGCCGCTGTCGGCGCGGATGCTGTTGGCGTGGTCGAGGAGCTGCTGATCTCTGTCCCAGCTGCGGGAGGGGAGCCGCAGTCCCGCGGCGGGCAGGCCGCAGAGGAAAAAGACGGCCAGCGCGGCGGCGGCCGCGGCCGGCGTGAACCACCTGCGCGGCTTTTCCGGCCTGCCGGAAACACCGCACAGGAACACGGCGCACACCAGCGCGGCAAAGACGGCCGGTTCCCAGACGCGCAGCATCATGCGGCCGCGGAAGGCCACCCACAAAAGCATGACGCCGGCGCCGCCCAAAGACAGCAGCAGCGGCGGCAGCGCCGCCGCACCGAAGAAACATACGATCAGAACGGCGGTGAAGGCGGCCAGAGGCGTCAGACGGCTGTCCAGCACCGACCAGTAATTGCGCTTCAGGGCCAGAACAAAGCGTTCCGCGGCGGACGGGCCGCTGTGCCGGAGCGCGGCGATGTTTTGGAGGGTTTCCAGAGAAAAGACGCTGCTGTCGGAGATAAAGGCGCTCTCGGTGAGCAGCTGCCAGTCCGCCTCGTCCGTCAGGCCCGCGGCCAGATAGGCATCCTTTCCCTCCTCCCAGGAGGGGTATTCCTGCACATAATCCACGATGCGGGCCCGGGCGGTGGACATGGCCGCATAGCTCCGGTAGTCGGGGTGAAGGCTTTCATAAAGGACGGTGGAGAGCGAGGAGAGCAGGATCACCGCTGCCAGCGCGGCGGCGCCGGCCCAGTACCGGGGCAGGCGGACGCATTTCCGCGCGCCCCGGCCGTCCCGCCGCAGCAGCTGCAGCAGCATCAGCAGAAAGAAAGGAAGCAGCAGTTCCGCCGCGTTGGGCCGCACCCAGCAGCCCAGCAGCCAGAACAGCGCGCCCCGGACGTAAAGCGGCGTCTTTTGGGTCTGCATTCCCCTCAGAACAAGTAAAATCCCCGCCAGGGCGAACGCAGAAGCCGTGCGGGTGAAGTTGAGTGTTTTGATGAAAACCAGCCAGACGCCGGCAAAGGAGAAGAACATCGCCGGCACGCGCTCCTCCCATCGGTCGGGGGCGAGCGAAAGAAGCACGCCCAGCACGGTCACGCCGCCGGAAAAGAGAAACGCAGGCCACCAGGGGACCGAGGGGGCTATGCGGTATACATAAGAAAAGACCGCGGACAGCCACGGCGAGAGAAACGCGGCGAAGGAGCCTCCGCCTCTGGACAGCTGCCAGGCCAGAATAGCGTCGTCGCCCGTGTCCTGCACCGGTCCCATGAAAAGCATCACCGCCGCCAAAAGCAGCGTCAGCACCAACACCGACACACTGCGCCGGGCGCTTGATGGAGTTGTAACAGGCCCTGATTTTCCCATGTTCGCACCACCGCAGTCCGTTATGCTTCGCCGGCGTTTTTCCTTCGGACATCCGCGCACCTGCCCCTGTGAAAAACGCGGGAATAAAAAACGCCGCTGTCGAAAAATGCCGAAAACAGCATATTTATTATAGAATGCCTGTTCTCCGATTGCAAGACGTTATTGCCATTTCGCTCAAATTTCATGCCCGGGATGAGAAATGCGCCCGGGAACTCCTCCCCGAAAAATGTATTAAATTGTTGACACTGCCTGTCATATGGCGTAAAATACTCTTGGATATAAAGAAATCGCAGGAGCAAAAATACCGGTTTTCTTAGCGCAATATCGATAAATCGAAACCGTTTTACGAAGGAAAACACCGAGAAAACAGATTTTCAGCGCCGAAAAGAGAAGTTTATATCGTTTATAAAGAGCAAAAATAGCGAAAAATCAACAGTAGGCGCCACGCAATTGTGAGAATGGCGGGGCGCTTTTCTTATGAAAATTTATTCAGAAAACGCGGAGGCTGCAGCGCGGGAATTTCTCATTCTTCGGGCGGAGGCTTCGGCGCGTCCTGTGCCGGGCATGCCGGGGGCGGCGGCCGGAGAACAGAAAAGAGAGGCATGATGGAAGAGAAGAGAACCATATCTTTTTCTCCGCCGGACATGACGGAGGCGGAGATCCAGGCGGCGGCGGAGGCCATCCGTTCGGGGTGGATCACCACAGGGCCGCGGACAAAGGAATTTGAAAAAGAGATCGCGGCCCGGTGCGGGGCGGACCGGGCGGTGTGCCTGAGCTCGCAGACGGCCTGCGCGGAGATGGCGCTGCGCCTTCTGGGCGTGGGTCCCGGGGACGAGGTCATCACCTCGGCTTACACCTATACGGCCACGGCCGCGGTGGTGTGCCACGTGGGGGCCAGGCCGGTGCTGGTGGACACCCGGCCGGATTCGCTGGAGATGGACTACGAGCAGGTGGAAAAGGCTTTTAATGAGCGCACCAAAGCCGTGATCCCCGTGGATCTGGGCGGCGTGCCCTGCGATTACGATACGATTTTTGCCATTGCGGAGCGGAAGCGGCCGCTGTTTCGTCCGTCCTCGCCTTTGCAGGAGGCCATCGGCCGCGCGGCGGTGCTGGCGGATACGGCTCACGCCTTCGGCGCGCAGCGGAAGGGCCGGATGGTGGGCAGCATCGCGGACTTTTCCGCCTTCTCCTTCCACGCGGTGAAAAATCTCACCACGGCGGAGGGCGGCGCCCTGACCTGGCGGACCGTTCCCGGGGTGGAGGACGAGGCTCTTTATCATCAGCTGCAGCTCCTCTCGCTCCACGGCCAGTCCAAGGACGCGCTGGCCAAGACGAAGCTGGGGGCCTGGGAATACGATGTCATCGGCACCTGGTACAAGTGCAACATGACGGACATCCAGGCCGCCATCGGCCTTGCCCAGCTGAAGCGGTACGACGGCCTGCTGGCCCGGCGCAAGGAGATCATCGGGCGCTATGACGCGGCCTTCCGGCCTCTGGGGGTCAAAACGCTGCCCCACTACACGGCGGAGCATCAGTCCTCGGGCCACCTGTATCTGACGCGGGTGCCGGGGATCACGCCGGAGCGGCGCTCGGAGATCATCGAGGAAATGGCACGGCGCGGGATTGCCTGCAACGTGCATTATAAGCCCCTGCCCATGCTGACGGCCTACCGCCAGCTGGGCTGGGACATTGCGGATTTTCCCAATGCCTACCGGCAGTTTGCCGATGAGATCACGCTGCCGCTGCACACCCGTCTTACCGACGAAGACGTGGCGTATATCATCCGCCATTACCGGGAGATCCTGACATGCCTTTAAAAAAGTGGGAGGCTCTGCCGCCGCAGATGCGGACGCCGCAGGTGCGGGCGTACTACGACGTGCTGGCGGGGAAGCGGGCGGCGCTTTGGTGGAAGCGGGCGTTCGACGTGACGTTTTCGCTTTTGGGGCTGGTGCTGCTCAGTCCGCTGATGCTGGCGGTGGCGCTGGCGGTGGCGCTGGATTCTCCCGGCGGCGTCTTTTACCGGCAGGTCCGGGTGACGGCTTACGGGAAGGAGTTCCGCATCCATAAATTCCGCACCATGGTGGCCCGGGCCGATCAGATGGGCGCACAGGTCACGGTGGGAGAGGACAGCCGCATTACGAAAACGGGACGGCTGCTGCGGGGCTGCCGCCTGGACGAGCTGCCGCAGCTGCTGGACGTGCTGGCGGGGGACATGACCTTTGTGGGGACCCGGCCGGAGGTGCCGGCGTATGTGGCGCGCTATACCCCCGAGATGTGGGCCACGCTTTTGCTGCCGGCGGGCATCACGTCGGAGGCCAGCATCCGCTATAAGGACGAGGCGAAGCTGCTGGCACAGTCCGGAAATGTGGACAGGGATTATGAAACAATCATTCTGCCGGCCAAAATGCGGTACAATCTGCGGTCTTTGCGGCAGTTCAGCCCGGGCGGCGAGCTGGCCACCCTGATGCGCACGGCGGCGGCGGTGCTGGGCCGGGAGTACCCGGACACGCTGTCGTCCGGCGAGCCCGTGTGAACGCGCGGCGTCCGCATGCCGCGTCGGTTTCGGCTTCCGCGGCGGACGATGAAATAAGAGAAATTTTACAAAGTTGGGATGGAAGCACTATGATCAGTTTTAACGTACCCCCGGTGACGGGCAAGGAAACCAAGTACATTCAGGAAGCCATTGCGCAGCATAAGATCTGCGGCGACGGCACGTTCACGAAAAAGTGTTCGGCCTGGCTGGAGGAGAAGACGGGCAGCGGCAAGGTGCTGCTGACCACATCCTGCACCCATGCCACGGAGCTGGCGGCGATCCTGCTGGACATTCGTCCCGGCGACGAGGTGATCATGCCGTCGTATACCTTCGTGTCCACGGCGAATGCGTTCGTGCTGCGCGGGGCGAAGGCGGTTTTTGTGGACATCCGCCCCGACACCATGAACCTGGATGAAAATCTGATCGAATCGGCTGTCACCGACAGGACGAAGGCCATTGTGCCGGTGCATTACGCGGGCGTGAGCTGCGAGATGGACAAGATCTGCGCGCTGGCGGAAAAATATCACCTGTCTGTGGTGGAGGACGCGGCGCAGGGCGTCATGTCCACCTACAAGGGCAGGGCGCTGGGTTCCATCGGGGATTTCGGCTGCTACAGCTTCCACGAAACCAAGAATTACAGCATGGGCGAGGGCGGCGCGCTGCTGATCCGGGACGAGCGGTATGTCAATCCCGCGGAGATCGTCCGGGAGAAGGGCACCAACCGCAGCCAGTTCTTCCGCGGTCAGATCGACAAATACACCTGGGTGTCGGCGGGTTCGTCGTACCTGCCCAGCGAACTCAACGCGGCGTACCTGTGGGCGCAGTTTGAGGAGGCGGACACGATCTTCCGTGACCGCATGGATTCCTGGAACCGGTACTACGAGCGCCTGAGCGCGCTGCGGGCGTACATTGATCTGCCTGTGGTGCCGGAGGGCTGCGGCCACAACGCGCATATGTTCTACATCAAGGCCGCGGATCTTGCCGAACGCACGGCGCTCATCGCGTACCTGAAGGACCGGGGCGTCAACGCGGTGTTCCATTACATCCCGCTGCACTCGGCGCCGGCGGGGAAGGCCTTCGGCGTGTTTGCCGGCGAGGACAGATACACCACGCGGGAGAGCGAGCGTCTGCTGCGCCTGCCCATGTATTACGGCCTCAAGGCCGACGAGATCGATTATATTGCCGACTGCATCCGGGCATTTTACAAGAAATGAAGCTCCCGCGGCGGGAAAATGAATGAAAGTCGTAAGGAGAAGGAAAGATGACCATTATTGTAACGGGCGGCGCCGGCTTTATCGGCAGCAATTTCATTTACTACCAGCTTCAACACCATCCCGCGGACAGGATCGTCTGTCTGGACAAGCTGACTTACGCGGGGAATCTGTCCACGCTGGAGGCGGCGCTGAAGAATCCGCAGTTCCGCTTTGTGAAGGCGGACATTGCCGACCGGGAAGCTGTTTTCCGGCTCTTCGAAGAGGAGAAGCCGGACATCGTGGTGAACTTCGCGGCGGAGAGCCATGTGGACAGGAGCATTGAAGACCCCGGCATTTTCCTGCAGACCAACGTCATCGGCACCGGTGTGCTGATGGACGCCTGCCGGCGGTACGGCGTCAGGCGCTACCACCAGGTGTCCACCGACGAGGTGTACGGCGATCTGCCGCTGGACCGGACGGACCTGTTCTTTACCGAGGAGACCCCCATCCACACCTCCAGCCCCTACTCGGCCTCCAAGGCGGGGGCGGACCTGCTGGTGCTGGCGTATCACCGCACCTTCGGCCTGCCGGTGACCATCTCCCGCTGCTCCAACAACTACGGGCCGTATCATTTCCCGGAGAAGCTGATCCCGCTGATCATCTCCCGGGCGCTGGCGGACGAGAAGCTGCCGGTGTACGGCAAGGGGGAGAACGTCCGCGACTGGCTCCACGTGTACGACCACTGCTCCGCCATCGATCTGGTGATCCGCAGGGGCCGCGAGGGCGAGATCTACAACATCGGCGGCCACAACGAGCGCACCAATCTGGAGGTGGTCAAGACCATCCTCCGCATGCTGGACAAGCCCGAGAGCCTCATCACCTATGTGACGGACCGCCCGGGCCACGACAGACGCTATGCCATCGACCCCACCAAGCTCGAAACGGAGCTCGGCTGGCAGCCGAAGTACAACTTCGACACCGGCATTGCCATGACGGTGCAGTGGTATCTGGACAACAAGCCCTGGTGGGAGAACATCATCAGCGGCGAATACCAGCAGTATTACGAGAAGATGTACGGCCACCGGTAAGAGCGTTTTTCTCCCCCGGGAGAAAACGTCATGGAGAGCGATGGAAACAGTATTGATTTTGATGAGCACCTACAACGGCGCCCGGTATCTGGGCGCGCAGATCGACAGCGTTCTGGCCCAGCAGGGAGTGCGCCCGGAGCTGCTGGTGCGGGACGACGGTTCCGCGGACGGCACGCAGGCGCTGCTGGAGGGGTATCGGGCCGGGGGCCTGCTCACCTGGTATCAGGGGGAGAATCTCCGGCCCTGCGGGAGCTTTCTCGAGCTGCTGGAAACGTGTCCCCGGCGGGAGTATACGGCTTTCTGCGATCAGGACGACTACTGGTACCCCGACAAGCTGGCGGCGGCGGTGGAACGCCTGGCGGCCCTGCCGGACGGTGAGCCGGGACTGTATTTTTGCAAAAAGAATATTGTGGACGAAGAACTCAGACCGCTGGGACGACCTGACACGCGCGTGCGGGTCGTTTCCTACGGCGCGGCTCTGCTCAACTGCGTAGCGTCCGGCTGCACCATGGTGATGAACCGCGCGGCCGTGACGCTTCTGCGCACTTATCACCCGGCGCACGCCACCATGCACGACGCCTGGGTCTACCGGGTGGTGAACGCCTTCGGCACGGTGGTCTACGACGATGTGCCCCGCATGGATTACCGGCAGCACGGCGGCAACGAGGTGGGGGCGGACAAGTCCTTTGCCTGCCGCCTCTGGCTGGGGCTTGGGTCGCTGGGACAGCGGCGGCACATGACCTACCGCAGCACCAACGCAAAGGAGATGCTCCGGGCCTTCGGCGACCGTCTGTCCCCCCGCGACAGGCGCCTGACGGAACTGCTGGCGGCGGCGCCGGACTCCTTCGGCAGCCGTGTGCGGCTTGTTTTCAACCGGGATCTGAAGGCGCAGTCCGGCAAGGAGCTGTTTTTCATCAGGATTTTTATTCTTTTGGGGTGGATATAACGGGAGAATTCGTATGATCTTTCTTTTGGCGGTGCTGATGGCGGCCGTGACAGTGCTGGCGTACTTTCTCGACCGCAAAAATATCATAGCGCCCGGCGTGGTGGTGAGCGGCATGTTTTTCATCAGCACCGTCGTGGCCATGCTGAATCTGCGGGCGTGGCAGTATGACTTCCGATTTCTGACGGTGGCGGTGGTCGTGGGCGGCGTCCTGGCTTTTGAGGCGGGGGAAGTGTGTACGGACCGCTTCTGGATGACCCGCGGGCGGGCGGTGGCTCTCGCCCGCCGGCGTACCGGCGGCCGGGAGGAGAAGGCGCCTCCGGAGATCCTCACGCCGGCGCCGGTGCTGGCGGCGGTGTGCCTTGTGATGGCGCTGCTGCTGGTCTACTACGGCGCGGAGATCTACCGGCTCTCCGTTTCCTTCGGCAATCCCGAAGGGCTCAGGGGCATGATCAAGTACGCCCGGGACGCCATCGTGGCCCGGCGGGACATCAGCTGGCTGGGGAACATCTGCGCCATTTTCTGCCAGTGCACGGCCTATGTGCTTGTCTTTATCCTCATCCGCAACAGCGTTTGGTACGGCGTGAAGAAGCGGTATTTGCTCCAGGCGCTTCCCGCGGTGCTGTATGTGCCGTTTCTGCTGCTGTCGGGGGCGCGGACGGGCTACATCTATCTTTTCGCCTACGCCATCGTGGTTTGGATCTTCACCTACCAGGGGAAGCACCGGTGGAACAGCAAAAACACCCGCCTCTTTCTGCTGGTGGGCGTGGGCGCCATTCTGACGTTTTTCCTGATCTTCCGGTTTTCCGGTTTTCTCAAGGACAGCGGCGTGGGCACCACGGCGTGGAAATCCCTGTCGAAATACACCGGCTTTTCCATCGCGGGGCTCAACAGCCTCCTCATCAAGCCGTGGCCGAAGAGCATTTACTTCGGTGAGCATACGCTCAACAACGTCTACTCCGTTCTCAATAAGCTGGGGATCACCCATGTGAAGATCGCCTCGCCGTTCCTGCCCTTCACCCGCCTGCCCGGCGGCGTTTCCTCCAATGTGTACACGGCGCTGGCGCGGTATATTCACGACTACACCGCGGGCGGGATGCTGGGCATCATGTTCGTGATGGGCGCACTCTACACCGCGGCCAACAATTACCTGTACTATTCCGGCCGCCGGGGCTTTGCCATGATCCTGTACGGCACGTTTTTCTATCCGCTGGTGCTGATCTCCATCGACGACGTGTTTCTCTACGGCATTATTTCCACCACCACGGTATATCAGCTCGTCTTTTATGCCCTGCTGTACTGGCTTTTTCTCGGCGGCGGCAGCAAAAAACTGACGGCGTGGGCGCAGCGGGCGCGGAAGGGGCGGCCGCGGAAGGGGCGGTCCCGGCGTCGAGCGGATCTCTCCGCCGTTTCCGACAGAACGGCAGCCTCGCCGGCGGCAGCCTCGCCGGCAGCAGCCTCGCCGGCAGCAGCCTCGCCGGCAGCAGCCTCGCCGGCAGGGGAAACGTCCGGCGAAAGAAAACCGGCGCGCAGCGGCGGGCTGCGCCCGGCGGCAAGGAACATTCTCAAAAATTACGCGTTTTCCCTTACCTCCAACGCGGTGGCGTTTCTCATCTCCACGCTGATCGTGGCGGTGGTGCCCAAGGTCATCGGCGGCACGGAGTACGGGTATTTTCAGCTGTACATCTTTTATTCGGCCTATGTGGGCTTTTTTCATCTGGGCTGGTGCGACGGGATCTACCTGCGCTACGGCGGCGCTTACTACGACAAGCTGGACAAGCGGCGCATGAGCGGTCAGTTCTGGCTTTTGCTGGCCTTTGAAACGGGCGTCACGGCGGCGATCCTGCTGGTGACATGGCTGCGGGCGCCGCAGCAGGACACGCGGTTCGTGCTGGTCGTGACGGCGCTGAGCATCATTGTGGTGATCCCCAAGACCATGCTCAGCTACGTTCTGCAGGCCACCAACCGCATCCGGGAATATTCCCTTGTGACGGTGGCGGAAAAGGTCGTATACTGCCTGCTGGTGATCGTGTCGCTGGCGCTGGGCAGCCGCGACTACAAGCCGCTGATCCTGGCGGACATCGCGGGCAAGGCGGTATCGCTGGTGCTGGCGGCGGCATACTGCCGAGATCTGATCTTCACCCGGTGGGAGCCTTTCCGCCGGGCGGCGGCGGAAACGTGGCAGAACATCAGCGTGGGTGTGAAGCTGATGGTGGCCAATGTGGCGGGGATGCTGATCCTGGGCATTGTGCGCCTGGCCATCAATGACCGCTGGAGCATCGAGGTGTTCGGCAAGGTGTCGCTTTCGCTGAGCGTGTCCAATCTGCTGATGGTGCTGGTGGGCGCGGTGGGCACCGTTTTGTTCCCCCTGCTCAAGCGGGTGGACGGCGGACGGCTGCAGGAGCTGTACGGCCGTCTGCGGGACTGCCTGATGGTGCCGCTGTTCGCGGTGCTGGTGCTGTTCTATCCGCTGCGCGCGCTTCTGACCCTGTGGCTGCCCCAATATGCGGAGAGCTTCCGCTACATGGCGCTGCTGTTCCCCGTATGTGTGTTCGACAGCAAGCTGCAGATGCTGGTGAACACCTATATGAAGGCCATGCGGCAGGAAAAAACGCTGCTGCGGGTGAACGTGATCACCATGCTTCTGAGCCTTGCCACCACCGCCGTAACGGTGTACTGGCTGGGCAATCTGGAGCTGGCGGTGCTGAGCATTCTGGTGCTGTTCGCTTTCCGCTGCACGCTGGCGGAGAGCCGTCTGGCGAAGGTGATGGGGCTTTCCGTGGGGCGGGACATGGCGCTGGAGCTGGGGCTGACGGCGGTGTTTGTGATCGTGACGTGGTTTTGCGGCAGTTGGGAGGCCTGCGGGCTCTATGCCGCGGCCTACGCCGGATATCTCATTTTGAAAAAAAGAGAAGTGAAGGCGCTTTTGTCGGTGCTGCGCACAGATGTGCGCGCCTGACGGCACCGCGCCGGAAGGAGGAGCATTGGAAGCAACATATCTGACGCTGGAGGAGATCAAGGCCTGCGAACTGAATATTCTGCGGACCTTCCACGCTTTTTGCGAGGCTCACGGCCTGACGTATTTTCTGGCCGGCGGCACGCTGCTGGGGGCCATCCGGCACAAGGGCTTCATTCCCTGGGACGACGACATCGACGTGATGATGCCCCGCCCCGACGCCATGCGTCTGCTGGAGCTGGCCCGGGACGGTCTGGACGAACATCTGAAGCTGGACACCTGGTATCTGGACAAAACGTCCACCTCCACCATGATCAAGATCGTGGACACCCGCACCAGGGCGGAGTTCGAGGACTCGGTGGTGCAGCCGGGCTACGGCGTGTGGATCGACGTGTTCGTGGCCGACGGCGTGCCGGACGATCCGGCGCAGAACCGGCGGGATTTCAAGCGGACGCGGCTTTTGATGGATCTGCTGACGGCCTCTCTCACCAGGATCGGAGCCCAGCGGCGGACGCCGCTGCTGACGGTTTTGCAGTACGGCCTTCTGCCGGTGATCCTTCCCATCCGCGTGGTGGGCTATCACACCTATATCAGGAAGATGTTTCAGATCTCCATGCGCTACGGCTACGAGGATCACGGGAAGATCGCCGTATACGAGGGCCGGGGCGGCATAGGGGAGATCATGGAAAAGAAAGAGCTCTTTCCCCGCATCAAGGTGCCTTTCGAGGGGGAGGAATTTTACACCATGCACAATTACGACGCGTATCTGCACAGTATGTACGGCGATTACATGACGCCGCCCCCGCCTGAAAAGCAGGTGTCGCGGCATCTGATGAAAGTAACGGCGGTGCGCTGAGGGCGCGGCGGAAGGAGAAACCGAATATGAACGCAGCAGTGATTTTTGCCGGCGGTGTGGGGGTCCGGATGGGCCGGGGCACCACGCCCAAGCAGTTTTTGTCCATCTACGGAAAGCCCATCATCGTCTACACGCTGGAGGTGTTTGAAGCCTGCGGGGAGATCGACGCGGTGTGTGTTTCCTGCGTCAGCTCGCATCTTTCGTATATGCAGTCCCTCTGCGACAAGTATCAGCTCAGGAAGGTGAAGTGGATCGTGCCCGGCGGCGAAACGGGGCAGCTGTCCATTTACAACGGGATTCAAAAGCTCCACGAAACGTGTCCGCCGGACACGGTGGTGCTGATCCACGACGGGGTGCGCCCCCTCATCGACGAGGCGCTGCTGCGAAACAACATCGCCGCCGTGAAGGCTTACGGTTCCGCGGTGTCCTGCGCCGGTGCCGTGGAAACCCACGTCCGCCTGGATCAGGACGGGGCGATCACGGATGTGGAGGCCCGGCGGGAGTCGGCGGTGGCCAAGGCGCCCCAGAGCTTCCGTCTGGGCGATATTTACGACGCCCACCGGAAGGCTATGGCGGCGCAGCGGGATGATTTCATTGATTCCGCCAGTCTGATGCGGTACTATGGGTATCAGCTCCACGCGGTGCCCTGCGGCCGGGACAACATCAAGATCACGGAGCCGGCGGATTACTTTATCGTCAAATCCATCATCGACGCCCGGCAGGACTCCCAGGTTTTCGGCGTCTGAAAAAACCGCGCCGCACGGCGCGCAGCGCGGGCCTGCCGCCTTCGGCAGCTGCCCGCCGGAGGGGGGATCGTATGTTTTCTTATGACAATCAGGTGGTGCGGGAGGATATGGAACGGCTGTCCGCGCTGGACTTCAAGCCGTTTCGCGGCCGGCGCGTGCTGGTGACCGGCGTCACGGGGATGCTGGCGACCTATCTTGCCTGCGCCTTTCTCTATATGAACGACAAGTGCGGTCTGGGCGTGGGCCTGACGGGTCTTGCCCGGCACCGGGAAAAAGCGGAGATGCGCTTCGGGGCGCTGCTGGAGCGCCCGGACTTTACGCTGTTGACGCAGGACGTGACGGAGCCGCTGACGGCGGGGCCCTTTGACGTCATTTTCCATCTGGCGGGCAGCGCCAGTGCCCGCGCCATCGCCTCCGCGCCGGTGGACGTTATCACGGCCAACGTGCTGGGCACGAAAAATGTGCTGGAAGCGGCGGCCCGCCGCCCGGGGACAAAGGTGTTTTTCGCCTCTACACGGGAGGTCTACGGCCGGTCGGAGGAAACGGTGCTGCGGGAAGAAACGCTGGGAACGCTGGACATGCTTTTGCCCCGTTCCTGCTATCCGGAGAGCAAGCGCATGGCGGAAAATCTGTGCGCCGTGTACCACCAGGAGTTTGGCGTGCCGGTGTGCATCGCCCGCATCGCGCACTCCTACGGGCCGGGGATGCAGCTTGCCGGCGATGGGCGCGTCATGGCGGATCTGCTGGGCAATGCCAGCCGGGGGGAGGACATCGTTCTCCACAGCGACGGCTCGGCCCGCCGGGCGTTTTGCTATCTCACCGACACAGTGGCGGGGATCCTGACGGCCTTCACCCACACGGAGGGGTGGGGCGTGTTCAATATTGCCAACGAAACGGAGGAGATCTCCGTCCGGGAGCTGGCGGAGCTGGCGGCCGGGTGTGTGCCGGGCGGGCATGTGACGTATGCCGCCCCGCCGGCGGACAGCGCACGGGCCTATTTCAACGTTCCCCGTGTGCGCCTTTCCACAGAAAAGCTGGAGGCGCTGGGCTGGCGGCCGCAGGTAAAACTGCGGGAGGGCGTCGCCCGGACGCTTAAAAGCCTGCTGTGAGGGCAGGCGGATTATATAACAGGAGGAACGCAAGATGCAGCCAACGGTATCCGTGGTGATGCCTATTTACAACGAGGCGGCCTATATTCGGGAAACGGCGGCGTCGCTTCAGAAGCAGGACTATCCCGCAGAGCTGACGGAGTGGGTCTTTGTGGACGGCAGCTCCACCGACGGCACGGAGGCGCTGCTGCGGCAGTGCGTGGCCGGCCGGGAGAATGTGCAGATCCTTCACAACCCTGCCCGTGAGATCCCGGCGGCCATGAACATCGGTATCCGGGCGGCCCGGGGGACCTACATCGTCCGCATGGACGCCCACACCAGCTATGACGCCGACTATATCAGCACCGGGATCGCGGTCATTCTCGCCACCGGGGCGGACGTGGCGGGCGGTCCCATGGCGGCGGAGGGAAAAACCCCCAAACAGCAGGCCATCGCGGCGGCCATGCACTCGGTCTTCGCACTGGGCGGCCACAAGGATCACAGCGACGCCTACGAGGGCGACGCCCCCGCCGTGTATTACGGCATCTACAAGCGTCAGCTGGCGCTGGACATCGGCCTTTACAACGAAACCCTGCTCAAAAGCGAGGACGACGATTTTTTCTACCGGGTGCGCAAGGCCGGCGGGCGTATTTATCTCACGCCCCGCATTCGTATGACTTACTACCCCCGGCAGGATTTTTCGGCGCTGTGGAAGCAGTATTTTGCCTTTGGCTACTGGAAGACGGCGTTTCTGCAGACCCACGGAGAGCCGGTGAGCGTGACGCAGCTGGTGCCGGGAGCGTTTGCGGCGTTTTTGGCGCTGGGCGCCGTGCTGAGCGTTTGGGCGCCGTTCCGATATGTCTACGGCGGCGTGCTGGCGCTGTATCTGCTGCTGGATCTGCTGTTTTCGCTGAAAAGCCGGAAGGCGAAGGGGATTTCCCAAAAAGCGATGCTGTTCTGGGCACACATCGTCATCCATCTGGCCTACGGGCTGGGGACATGGCGGCGGCTGCTGAGCCCCGGGCCGCAAAAAGAGAAAAAAAGCGAGAAAAGTTCATAGTTGCGGTATAGAATACATACAACACAAAGAAGGAGACGTTTTCATGAAAGGTATTATCTTGGCGGGCGGCGCGGGGACGCGGCTCTATCCTCTGACCATGGTCACCTCCAAGCAGCTGCTTCCGGTGTATGACAAGCCCATGATCTACTATCCGCTCTCCACGCTGATGCTGGCGGGCATCAGGGACATCCTCATTATCTCCACCCCCGCCGACCTGCCCAACTTTGAGCGGCTGCTGGGCGACGGCTCGGAGTTCGGCCTGCATCTCTCCTACAAGGTGCAGCCCTCGCCGGACGGTCTGGCCCAGGCGTTTTTGCTGGGTGAGGCGTTCATCGGCGACGATACCTGCGCCATGGTGCTGGGGGACAATATCTTTTACGGAAACGGCTTTACCAGGACGCTGCGTGCGGCGGCGGCCCGTGCGGAAACGGGGGAGGCCACCATTTTCGGTTATTATGTCAACGACCCCGAGCGTTTCGGCATCGTGGAATTTGACGAGAGCGGCAAGGTGATCTCCGTGGAGGAGAAGCCCCGGCAGCCCAAATCCAACTACTGTATCACGGGACTTTACTTTTACGATCGGCGGGTGGTGGAACTGGCCAGGCAGGTGAAGCCCTCGGCACGGGGCGAGCTGGAGATCACGGATCTCAACCGCCTCTATCTGGAGGACGGCACGCTGAGCGTGGAGCTGCTGGGCCGCGGTTTTGCGTGGCTGGACACCGGCACCATGGACTCTCTGGCGGAGGCCACCGATTTTGTGAAGATGATCCAGACCCGGGAGGGCGTCCAGATCTCCGCCCCGGAGGAGATCGCCTATGTCAACGGCTGGATCGGCAGAGAGGCGCTGCTGGCGTCGGCGGAGCGGTACGGCAAGTCGCCCTACGGCGCCTATCTCAAAAAGGTGGCGGAGGGCAAGATCCGCTATTAAGGGGGCGCAGGGTGCGCCGACAAGGAGGAATCGCATGAGAATATTTGTGACAGGCGTGGCAGGCCAGCTGGGGCACGACGTGATGAACGAGCTGGCCCGGCGCGGATATGAAGGCATCGGCAGCGACATCGCGCCGCTGTACAGCGGCGTGTCCGACGGCAGCGCGGTGACGCGCATGCCCTATACGCCGCTGGACATCACCGACGCCGCGGCGGTGGAGCAGACGCTCCGCCGGGTGAGTCCCGACGCGGTGATCCACTGCGCGGCGTGGACGGCGGTGGATCTGGCGGAGGATGCGGACAAGCGCGCCAGGGTGTTCGCCATCAATGCCGACGGCACGGCCCATATTGCGGCGGTGTGCAGACAGCTGGGGTGCAAGATGGTCTATATCAGCACCGACTATGTGTTCGACGGGCAGGGCGCGGCTCCCTGGGAGCCGGACTGCCGGGATTACAGGCCTCTGAACGTGTACGGCGAGAGCAAGCTGGCCGGTGAGAAGGCGGTGGCTGCGGCGCTGGAGAAGTATTTCATCGTCCGCATCGCATGGGTGTTCGGCCGCGGCGGCAAGAATTTCATCCGCACCATGCTGCAGCTGGGGAAGACCCATGCTTCGCTGCGGGTGGTGGACGACCAGATCGGCACGCCCACCTACACCTTTGATCTGGCGCGCCTGCTGACAGACATGGTCGAAACGGAGAAATACGGCTATTACCACGCCACCAATGAAGGCGGCTACCTCTCGTGGTACGAGTTTGCCTGTGAGATCTTCCGTCAGGCGGGGAAGGACGTACAGGTGATCCCGGTGACCACGGCGGAATACGGCGCGTCGAAAGCGGCGCGGCCCTTCAACAGCCGTCTGTCCAAAGAGAAGCTGACGCAGGCCGGTTTTGCGCGTCTGCCCGACTGGCGGGATGCGCTCAGCCGCTATCTGGCGGATCTCAGGGCAGCGGAAGAAGTCTGAACGTCCTTCCGGCGTTGTGCGGGAAGCGGGTGGGACGGCCCTGTTTTCCGCCGGACGTCCGGCGGAAAACAGGGCCGTCCCACCCGCTTCCCGCACAA